>ENA-OWPJ01000595-OWPJ01000595.1-human-gut-metagenome-genome-assembly--contig:-NODE-595-length-30299-cov-110.972_pt1 | contig 30299 bp, 28 predicted proteins | sample MGYA00248264_ERZ651846 | MGnify/ENA primary metagenome ERZ651846 (study PRJEB26924, sample SAMEA4378271) | human gut metagenome | biome: human gut; feature: human-associated habitat; material: faeces...
CCCCTCATGCTTCTCCCCTTTGATTTAGCCACACATTCATTTTTTGTAAATTAAGTCAAAGTCAGACAGCATATATGAGAAAAGCAGGTGTGCATACATCATAAGATGCACTTGAAGTTCAATTGTGATAGTTCTTAGACTTTTCTTTCTCTACCCAGCTATCCACAGACACGGATGTCTGTGGAAGTGAGATATGGGACATGGATGTCCCGTATCGAACGGTAGCGGAAACTACCATTACGTATATGAAAAGTCTTAGAAATATCCAATTGAAGCTTCTGGCATCGTTGATGTATGCACACCTGCTTTTCTCATATATGCTGTCGTCCGTACGTTAAGAATGTGTGTTAAACAACAATTTAATCATTCTACTCATTCCTCAGTGCTGTCACCGGATCACTCTTTGATGCCTTCTTAGAAGGAATCAGTCCACCGGTAAATGTAAGAAATACACTAAGCAGTATAAGCACCATCGCTGGAATTACAGGAAGTACTGCATTGATGTTGTCCACTCCTGAAAGTGCATGAATAACAGCATTTATAGGAAGCAGGAAAAGTAATGTTATACCTATACCCATAAGTCCTGAGCATAGTCCGATTATACATGTTTCTGCATTAAATACAGCCGATACATTCTTCTTGGAAGCACCTATTGCCCTTAATATTCCTATCTCCTTACGTCTTTCAAGTACACTTATATATGTGATAACACCTATCATAATAGAAGATACTATTAAAGATATAGCCACGAATGCAATCAACACATAGCTTATAACATTTACTATGGTAGTGACAGAGGACATAAGTGTTCCTACCACATCTGTGTAGCTTATAACCTGTTCATCCTTACCCTGCTTTTTCATGCTTGTATTATAGTTATCAAGTATATTTACTATCTTATCCTTACTTTCAAAATCCTTAGGATATATGTCTATTTCACCTGGTACTGACAAATCTGCATAGCCAAGCTTTTTCATATTATTGTCAAATGAGGCAACATCCGTATCAGACATAAGTGACTTCATAAGATCTGAAAGGTCACTTTCGTTCATATTCATCTTTATCGCATCTGCGAAGCTGTCTGTATCTATACCAAATGCGCTGCTAAAATCATAGTCATCTGTATCTGTTCCCATGCCCATTGAACCTAGTGCAGCTGCCATATTATTTCCCATAAGCTGCATGGCATTCATCATGGCATCTGTCATAGAGGACATCATCTGTGTCATGACTGCCTCCATAGCCTGCTGCATATTCCCCATGATACTTTCCATCATCTTGTTCATGGCATTCTGTATATTGGCAGTAAACTGTCCCTTAAGACTGTTGATCATATTGTTTATGACTTTATCAAGAATACCATCTATGTTCTGATATCCATTCTGCTTGGCATATTCTGCGTATCCATCTACTACATCCTTTTTAAATATACTCCAGAGCTGTTCTTTTGATATATCAAATGTCACAGCATCTTTCATAAGTTCTTTTGCCGAATCTGATATCTGTTTTCTTGCCTCATCTGTAAGCAGGAACTTAAATACACTTTCTGCTGTTGTATCCTCAATACCATTCTTTTTAATATATTCCAGATATCTGGCTTCAAGCTTGTTTACCTCCTTAAGCACTCTGTCCTGTGATATATTTACATGCATTGAATCAGTAATAAGCTGTCTGATATCCTTACTTAACTGGGCTGATACTTCATCAGATGACATATATTCCTTAAAACCATATAATACTTCAGATATAGATGCTTTAACTTCATCCGTAAGACTGTCTGATACCAGCTTCTTTAATGTGTCTGCATCTATACTGCCTATATCAAAGTCCATACCATTTTCCCCGAAAGCAGAAGATATATCTCCAAAACTATCAGGGTTAAACACTGATGAATCCATAGAATCAAACATAGATGGATCAAATGCCGCTGATATATCATCTGGATTGATCAATGCAGCAAAATCTGGCATACTCATATTATATATACTATCATCCACCTTAAATGCATTACTTATTGCATCTGTATCTATCTGAAAAAGTGATTCCATGTTAAATTTACTTTTACTGTCACTACTTATACCAAACTTTTCACCAGTAAATATGTTGGTATCCTTCTTTTCCTTCTGTGCCTTTACTACATCACTAGCTGTAGAATATTGTATAAGCTGTCTTGTAAGCCCGGATGTATATGCTATACCCGGTGTAAGCATTGCTGCTGTGGTTCCCTCAACCTGCTTAACTATACCTGATATTTTCAGATCACTGCCTTTGCTTATCAGCTCCTTCATATATTCTTCATTACCAGTTTTATCCTTCCATATATCATACTCTGTATCATACTGATAATAATCAGCACTATTCACCACTTTAAAGGTCATGCCAATAAAATCATCATATGAAAAGCTGTCGTTATTCTCAGGAATATCTATCTCTTTTTCTGACATAAATGCAGATATCATATTCTCATATTCAGCATTATCCCGCAGACCTAGTGTGTACTCAAGCCTGTCACTTATGTTACCGCTTGATGAAAGCACAAGAACACATTCGTTATAATTCTGTGGCCAATGTCCTGCTTTTACTTCATACTGTTCTTCATATAAACTGCTGTTTGAGGGCAGCTCATAAAACACATTTGTAGACATGCCAGATGTCATGGAATTCTCATATGATGAAGACATTCCCATCATCTCATATGACTTGTCAGGATTTATCTGCCTATATCCTGTATTATCCTCTCTGTATATCTGAGGAGTTACTATATATTTGTATTCTATGGCATGCACATAATCTTCAATATTTTCCGGATTGCCTTCTATATATGTTTTAAGCGATGCCAGATCGTTGGTACTCATCTTAGAGAACATATCAGAAACAACAGGTGTAACACCGATATCATTCTCCTTTTTGTTGTCACCTGATGCTGACATACCGACCATCATCGCTGTAAGATCAAAGCCCGTACTTTGTATCTGTAACGGATATTCTGACAAAGTATCCTCTTCCATCGCACTTATATATCCACTGACACCATTAGATATTGAAAGAATAAGTGCTATACCTATAATTCCTATAGAACCTGCAAACGATGTAAGAAGAGTCCTTGCCTTTTTAGTCTTAAGATTCTGAAAGCTTAATGAAAGTGCTGTAAGAAACGACATTGACGACTTTCCCATATTCTTGTGCACCGGTTTTTCTATAATATTTTCATCTATCTCTAACGGATCAGAATCCGATAATATCTTTCCATCTTTAACTTCTACTATTCTTGTAGCATATTCATAAGCCAGCTCAGGGTTATGAGTTACCATAACTACAAGTCTGTCCTTTGATACCTCTTTTAAAAGCTCCATAACCTGTACGCTTGTTTCACTGTCAAGTGCTCCTGTAGGTTCATCTGCAAGAAGAATATCTGGATTATTAACAAGTGCTCTGGCTATGGCAACTCTTTGCATCTGTCCACCTGACATCTGGCTTGGCTTTTTATGTATCTGCTCTCCAAGTCCCACCTTTTCTAGCGCCTCTTTAGCACGTTTTCTTCTTTCAGTCCTTGATATGCCTGATATTGTAAGTGCAAGCTCAACATTAGAAAGAACCGTCTGGTGAGGTATAAGATTATAGCTCTGGAACACAAAACCTATCGTATGATTACGATATGAATCCCAGTCTCTGTCTTTATATTTTTTAGTTGATATTCCATTGATGATAAGATCCCCACTGTCGTATCTGTCAAGACCGCCTATAATATTAAGAAGCGTGGTTTTTCCTGAACCACTTGGACCTAACACTGCAACGAATTCACTATCCCTTAGATTCAGCGACACATCATCAAGTGCTTTCTGTACTAACTTTCCTGTTCTATATTCCTTACGGATGTGTTGAATCTGAAGCATTATCTATCTCCTGTTCATTTTATTATCATAATTGAATTTTATTATAAAACAATGTATACTTTTATTACAATACATTTTGGTTATAAAAACATTACTATTTTATAACATTTTCATAAAGTTATCTATATTTTTTCTACTACATGCCGTTACATAAGCATGTTATAATTATAAAATAAAATACTAGGAGGTAAATACCTCTGCTCCTGCAAGGGCAGTCGCATTTTACTTCGTAAAACAAGGAGGTATACAAATATGTGGGCTTATGAAAGTGTTTTTTATCAGATATATCCTCTGGGATTGTGCGGTGCACCTTATGATAATGATGATGTCCTTACACATCGTATCCTTAAGGTCAATGACTGGATTCCCCATATTAAAAAGCTGGGTGCCAATGCAATATATTTCTCACCTGTATTTGAATCTGATACGCACGGATATAATACCCGTGACTATACAACAATAGATAAAAGACTTGGAACCAATGAGGATTTCGCCAACGTATGCTCTAATCTGCACAATGAAGGCATAAAGGTTGTTCTTGATGGCGTATTTAACCACGTAGGCCGTGGTTTCTGGGCTTTTCAGGACGTTCTTAAAAACCGTGAGAATTCTGCTTATGTTAACTGGTTTGCAAGAATAGATTTTAACGGCAACTCGAACTATAATGATGGTCTGTGGTATGAGGGCTGGGAGGGCTGCTATGACCTCGTAAAGCTCAATCTATATAATGAAGATGTTATACAGCATATTTTTAAGGCTATCAAAGGATGGATAAATGAATTCGATATAGATGGCTTAAGACTTGATGTAGCTTACTGCTTAAATCACGACTTCTTAAGAAGGCTACGCTCCTTCTGCGATTCGCTAAAGCCTGATTTCTTTCTTCTTGGTGAAACTCTTCATGGTGACTATAACCAGATTATGAATGATGAAATGTTACATTCTGTAACCAATTACGAATGTTACAAAGGTCTTTATTCAAGCTTTAACTGTATGAATATGTTTGAAATAAACCATTCATTATTACGACAGTTCGGACCAGAAAACTGGACTCTTTATAAGGGAAAGCATCTGCTCTCCTTTGTTGACAATCACGATGTAACAAGAGTTGCCAGTATTCTTAATAACGCTAACCACCTTCCTCTCATATACACCCTTGCATTCGGAATGCCTGGCATTCCTTGTGTATACTATGGCAGTGAATGGGGTGCAACAGGAAGAAAAGAGGATGGTGATCCTGCTCTGCGTGTTTCCTTTGATACGCCTATATGGAACGACCTCACAACATTTATATCAAAGCTGGCTGTCGCGAAGAAGTCGTCAAATGCACTGAATTATGGAAGCTTCTCATCTATCGTGCTCACCAATGAGCAGTGCATCTTCCTACGTCAGTATAATGATGAACGTGTTCTTGTTGCCATCAATGCATCTGAACATCCTTACTTTGCTTCGTTTAATATCGGAACTGATACATGCACTGACCTTATAAGTGGCAGCGAAATTAAGCTTAATAACGGAATGGAACTGCCTGGATACAGTAGTTTTATACTTCAGCCATTCTCTTAAGCTCCGGAAGTACTGTACATAGCATTGTTATAAAACAGATACTTCCTCCTATTACATTGGATACTGGCTCAGCCAGGAATACTCCTGCTGTCCCCATATTAAATGTATATGGCATAATATATGTAAGAGGCACGACTATAATGACTTTTCTTAATAATGAAAAGAATATGGCGTGCTTCTTTTTGTTAAGTGACTTAAATACTGTCTGTCCGATATATTGCAGATCCATAAATATAAATGCTGCAAAATACTGCTTTAATGCAACAATAGCATCACTAAGCAGGCTGCTGTCTGAACTGAATATGCTTATTAATGCTCCCGGTGCAAATATAATAATGCTCCACATGACTGCAGTATAAGCCAGTGTCATAATACCAAGAACCATTATTGCTTTTCTTATACGTGCCGGCTTTCCTGCACCATAATTATAACTGATAACTGGCGAAGAGCCTTCATTAATAGCATGAATCGGAGTATCCACAAGCTGTCTTACACTTGACACTATTGTCATCACTGATATGTAAATATCTCCTCCTGTTACTGCCAATACATTATTGCAGCATATTGTAACAAGACTGTTAGTAACCTGCATTATAAACCCTGCGGTACCAAGACTGATAATATTCTTAGCATAGCCTACACACTCTGCAAGTTCGCTTTTCTTTAAAAATCTCATCTTTAATTCGGATTTATGTGTCAGGAAATATATTGTAAACATCGCTGAAAAGCATTGTGAAATAACTGTTGCTACTGCCGCTCCCTTCACTCCTAAACCAAAAACAAATATAAATAATGGATCCAGTATAAAATTGAAAACTGCTCCTATGGCAACTGATATCATACCAGTTGTAGAATATCCCTGTGCATTAATATATGGATTTAGTCCTAAGGCAAGCATAGATGGTATTGTTCCTATAAGATAAATCATCATATATGGATATGCATAAACTATTGTACTATCCGATGCACCAAACACCATGAGAATCGGTTTTGAAAACAGCATACCGCATGACATTAATATAAATGCACCTGCACAAAGCATTGAAAATGACGTATCCATAATAAGTGTGGCTTCTTTATTTTTCTTTCTTCCCCTGTATATCGAAAACAGAGGTGTTCCACCACTTCCAAACAAGTTAGCAAATGCTGTAATAATAACAATTACCGGGAAGCAGATTCCAACTGCACCTATAGCTGTTGTACCGATATGTGGTATACGTGCAATATATATCCTGTCTACTACGTTATACAAAAGATTCAATAACTGTGCTACAAGCATAGGGATTGATGCACTTAAAATATTATCTGTAATTGTTCCATTCTCAAAGTCTATTTTTTTCATTTCTATTACCTGTCCTGCGTATTATACTGCATATTATCATACTAGGAGACAAAATATTCCACTGCGTTATCGGGGAACATCTCCTTGAACTCTCCGTATAACTGAGCCGCTAACGTTTTATTATGAGCGATGACAAGTGTCGGCTTCTGTAATTGCTGAATCACATTTGCCATCGTAAAAGTTTTTCCAGAACTCGTAACCCCTAATAAAGTCTGGCATTGATTGCCTTCCTTGAACCCTTTCACAAGCTCTGCAATCGCCTGTGGCTGGTCTCCGGTTGGCTTATATGGGGCTTTTAATTTGAACTCATTCATAGTAAATTCCTCCATTTGTGACTTTTAGTACGATCACTATCAGCCAAAAATTCGTATCCGGATTCGTAACGAAACGCCCATTTTTGTGTCAAATAGGTATCATTTTTTCCTCGTTACGAATAAAAGTCACAAAATTCATATTTGCGGATAAAACAGCACTCGGAATTACCTGATGATACCAAGCTCCGGTTCTGTCATATTTTTACTGTTTGTTCTTGTAACAGTCCCTATTATATCAGACATTTTTTTGAAAGTATATAGATGAAGGCAAGAAAAAGCACAAATGTTCGATTCTCATTTGCACTTTTCTCTCTTACTACTATTCTATTTTTTATCATGCTGCGTTGAAATATTCCTTCAGGATTAAGTCTATTTCAATCACTTCTGAATAATCATAATACTGATCTTTCCGCTCTTTTGGAATAACTTCTTCAATAAATGGTTCCAATAGATCCAGACAGTCTTCTATGATTTTCTGTGTATCTCCATACACATCTACCGATATAATTTCTTTGGCATGTCCTAACAAATGCAAAACACCTTTTGAATTAAAGCTATTCTTCAGCAAAATAGTTGCATAGGTATTTCTCAACTGGTGAAAATGAATATCAGGTAAGTCCAAAGATTTCAGCAAGTCTTTATAGTATTTCTGATGAAAACCTTTACTCCTTGGATTCCCATATGTAGAACAACAAATATAATTCCAGTCCCGGAACTCTTTTGGTCTGCGTCTGCGGTTCTTCTCATAAGTTTTCCGTTCTTCCAGAATTGCTTCAAATACATAATCCGGTATTGGAAGTTCACGCACACCTGCAGGTGTTTTTGTTTTAATTTCCTGCTTTGTCAGCATCTTAGGTGCACAGTCTTCTGCTTTACTGTTTGGCTTCTTTCTCAACTGACGCTCGACTCTCAACGTCCTATGAATGTAGTCGACATCACTGTATTTCAGACCATTTATTTCACTTCTTCTGAGTCCCATCAATACCGCAAACAGAATTTGCATATGAATCGGTGTCGCCTTGCTTGCCTCAATCAACCGAAGCACCTGCGGAAGTGTCAATGTTTTCTTCTCGTCAATTTTCAGGACACGATACTCTGTCTTTTTTATTTTCTTCGGTAAATTGATTCCCTTCACTGGATTTGTTGCCAGTACATTTTTGTTAAATGCATACTCCAATGATGTTTTCATGATCGTCCTGACATTTTTCGCAACTGATTCATACTTCTCTGCAACTGCATTATATAATTTTCTGATATACCCCTGATTTATTGTAGACATATACATCTTTCCAATCTGTGGAACAATGTAATTCTTAATGGCACTTTTGTAAGTTGTATAAGTGTCGTCTGTTATTCGGGGACGCATAATATCTTCCAACCAGAAGATCACAAACTCCTCTACCCGGATTTTTCCATACACAATATAGGTTCCAGTATGTAGCTGTCCGATTACTTCATCACGAAATGCATTAGCTTCTCTTTTGGTTGTGAATCCCGCATGTTGCTGTGTCTTTGTACTTTCGTCTGCAAACGTCAGCAACACACGAAATCCATATCCATTTTTGATTGTTGTCACCGAATAGACCTTATATTCTACATATTTCTTAAAGTCAAAGGTCTTATGCATGGCTATCCCTCCGTTCCAGTTCGTTGTGGTACAAATGTATTATTTACAAACGCAATAATCTTATCCTGCTAGTCCGTAATCTCACAATAATATTCGTAAGTCGTATGAACGGAACTATGACCTATCATACCAGATATTTTAAACAATGGAACTCCAAGCTCAATTAAAATGGTCGCAAACATATGTCTGAGTCCATGTACGGTGATATTTGGCAATCCATTTCTGTTACAGATTTTCGTAAGTGCCTGATTCATTGCCGTTAATGATCGGGGTTCTCCATTTTCCTGACAACATACATAATCAAAATTCTTGTATTCTATGCCTGGATCAGTTTTTCGCAATTCAATCAACTGCTGTCTGCGTTTTACTTCCCGCATCACCACTTTTTGCACTCTCAATATCCGGTAGCTGTTCTCAGTCTTTGGATTTCTTTCAATAACAGCATATTCTGTAACCGTAAATTCTTTTTCTTTCAGCTTCAGGTTTCCAACAAGCTGTCTGCTAATTCTGACGGTCTGTTTTTCAAAATCAAAATCCTGAAATTTCAATCCAAAAATTTCTCCTTTTCGTAATCCACAAAACAGTCCCAGTAAAATTTCCAGATACCAAGGATTCTTGCTGGCAGCTTCAAGAAAAACCTTCAATTTTTCTTTGCCTAATACCCTTACCTTTGGTTTTGCTCTCGGATATGGCTTTGTCTCAGGCATTGGATTATAGCTTATGAACTTATCTCCTGCTACATCTTTCATGGCGATGCTCAAAAGCTCCCGCCCTTTATTTCCTGCTGAAGGACAAATTTTCGCGACACGTTCCAGTAGAGCATCTAAATACTCTACTGAAATGTATTTTAATTTGATATCCGCTTCCATACTCGGAAGAATCAGATTATATAAGGTATATGCTCCAACCATTCTCGTGGTTGTCTCAATTCTCGGACTGAAAATATTTTCAAACCAGTATTCCAGATAATCGCCAAGCATCACATCTGTCTTTTGCATTTTTGCAATCTGGAGATTTCTCTGCTTCTTCCGGCGTTTCAAATCCACCTTTTTTCCCATATTTTGTCGTCAGATCGTCCTGCAGCTCTTTGGTTCTGTGATACCATGATTTTCCTTCAAAAAAGACAACTCTCTTTTCCTTTGACATTGTCTCCTGCTGCGTTTCTTTCTGTTTCATTCTGCTCTCACTCTTTCTCTCTCCTCGTCTCCATTCAGCCACCTATCAAAAGAATTGCATGGGATACGATAAGATCTGCCAATCTTCAACACCCGGAATGGTTTTCTATCATAATAAACATTTTCTATAAATTCATACGCCTTGGAGCGTCCCAGCCCAAGCAAATTCTGAACATCTTCTACTTTATATACTTTCTTTTCCATTTCATTCTCTATCATTGCCATGACGTTATCCTCCTCGTCCTAATCTTTGCGCTTTACTACCGGTAGTTTTTAGCTGTGTAACATCTAAAAACGGTACACCACTAAGATATCTATTTTCGTCTGCATCGTCCAATGTGCGAATTTTCAAATCGCACACTTGACTTTTACGTGCTACTTGTTCTTTCTTCCTATATAATAGTCGTACCCATTCCGGACATTGCAAAACATACATGTATCCTTATATCGCTGTTCTGGATTCACTCGCCGGATATAATGTCCCGGCACATCATAAAAATTGCCTGCACATACCCTGCACAGGCTCACGACTAACGGTTTTTCAATTATCTTCGGTATCCCGGTACTTCTCCTGATTGCTTTATTGATTTTCTCCATTTCAGTGCGGTCTAAGGTACACACATAATTTTCCAACCGTCTTTTATCTAAAGTTCTAAGCTGCTCCAACAGCACTACAGAATCTTTTTCTAACCCTTCCATTTCTGGGACTGCAATGTGTGTTGGCAGTTTCATTTTTTCTTTACTAGTAATTGCTGCCACAATCACTGTCGGACTGTATTTATTTCCTATATTGTTCTGAATCACCAGCACCGGACGATAACCGCCCTGTTCACTTCCAAATACAGGATCAAGGTCGGCGTGATAAATATCCCCACGCTTGACGTTCCTATCTTCCATCTTTGCTATATCTCCTCTCGTCTTTCTAACTGTTGTTATCCCTAAATATGTAAAATACAAGCCTATTTGTCCCCGACGCCCCGACTTGTAATTGGGAAATCATCAGACGGCTGACTGCTAATCAGCTCCACAGGATTTTATTTAAAATAAATATATGAGATTGGGATTTTTCCTCTCCAGGGATCTCCTGAAGCTGCCCTCACTTGTTGCGGCATCAAAGAAATATTTTGTATACACGACTTTATGACCGGACAGGAGTATCATTATGCCTGTTGTCTGTCATCGCCTTGCCAGAAGCAATCTGACAGTTATAACAAGATATTTTTCGCTCAACAGTCTGGGCAATACAAATTGAAACCAAAAGGAAGTACACGAGTGGGATTTCGCTGTCTTTACCCAGCCTGTGTCATAGCGTATCTGTTAATGTGGCTTACGCTCATCACGATAACAACAGGAATGTGCCTGATGAATGTATATGAATTTGTCAAGGTTCGTCCCGCTCCCCAGTTTTTTGTGATAAAAGAAGAAACAGGCGGATCCGAATATTTCTCTTTCCACCTGTTTCCTCACTTAAACGCTATTTTTCAACCCACTATCTCAAAATCTTTTTCAAATTTCTGATTGCTGCTTTTACAGACTTTGCTACCATCTGAAAAGAGTAGCCTTCTTCCTGTGCAATCTGCTCATAATTCTTATCTTCAAAATAATAATTCATCAATCGTCTTCTCTAAATTTCCGACAACTGCTGAATTGCACTATGTAAATGTTCCGCTTCCAGTTTATTCAGAACAGTATCCTCTACACCTTCCTCTTTCTGAAATACCATTCATATAAACTGGAATCCGCTTGACCTCTTGCACAACTGATGGTGGTATATATGGCATAATTTTCATCTCCTTTCCTGCCTTGTATTGATATTATTGGAATAATATCCAGACATGAAAATAGCCAGGTGATTCCTTGAGTTGGAACCATCTGGCTATGTAATTCCTTTTTGTAAATTTTGGTGACCTACGACAACACTATTTCTTCTATAAATTTATATATATTTTCATTTTCTTCTACATCCTTTTTACTTAATGAAGCAATTTTATTTATTGCAGATACAACCCAATGACTTTTATTATTCGTATATGGAATATCGAAAGGCAGCAACAATGTTTCCAATTCTCCTGTGTTTAATATATGTAAATGATTTTCTCCCATTTTTTTTAATAATTCTTCAATATTTTCTTTCAATTCCCCTTCATTTAAATGTCTTATTCCTTCTTGATGATATACCTGATCTCTATTTGCTTTTAAAGCTTTTTTCTTCTCATCAGCATCCATTCCATCAACATTTATTTCTTCATCAATCTTATCCCTCAATTTGCCAATATATCCTCTATATCGTTGTCTTTCAGATTCATCAATTGACATTTTTTTTATAAATTTATTAAATTCATCATTTACTCTTAATATATCAAAATCTGTAATAACCTCATATCTTATACCTACAGCTTTATACATTTCTGCTATTTCCGCTAAAGTTTGTTTATTTTGTCCATGTGCAAAATACAGACCTGACTGTGGAAACACTTTTTCTATTAATTCTTGATAAACCAACTCATCTGCCTCTGCTTCCGTCACAATTACTTTTTCACAAAACAAACCTTCCAATACTCTCGAGACTCTTAAAAGAGGAGATTGTATAATTGTCTGTAACACTCCCTTATCAACTAAATCTATACTATTTTTCAATGATTCCGGTTGTGTAATTCTTATTACATTTATATCTGTATTTTTAGATAGTATCCCTTTCAAAATTTCCACACTGTGTGTTGAAACAAATATTTGTTTATCTTCATCAAACTCTCCTATAAGTTCCCCCAATTGACGTGCTAATGGTGGATGTAAAAAAGCTTCCGGTTCATCTATTAACAATACATCATTTTCTTTTGTTTTTAATGACAAAAAAGTAGATACGTAACTTTTCAATCCATCCCCTTGATCATCTAATAATTTCTCATTAAATAATTGTAAAACTCCCTCTTTTTCTTGCTCAAATGTCCCCCGCAAATATCCAAAATCTTCACCAACACGAAAACCTAATCTATCACCTAATGTTTGTGTATCTAATATTATATCTTTCTTGAATATTCGTTTAACATTAGCTGACAATTCCTGCAACACTTTATCTTCAAATTTAAAAGATGTAAGATAATTTGTATTAGTACTATCTAATCCATAGTTTTTTTGCATTTTGCAAATTGTTAATCTTTCTTCTGTTCCTAAATATCGAAAAAATAATGGTCCAAAATACTGAAAAAATGATATCTCATTTTTTTCTCGTACAATATTTTTGAAAAAATCTTCCCAATCTGGAGCAACAGAATTTAAACTTCTCGTAAAATAACTTTCAAACGTAGTATTTACGTCCCAAGGGTGATTTGATTTATTTAAAATATGTTCTTAAAATCCAATTTCCATACATATCTTTTGTCATTTTATTTTTGACATTATAAGACTCTTCCACCTCTTGATAGCTTTCTGGATAAGAATACTCAATTTGATTGATAATTTTGATATCTGTTTTATCTCCACTAAGCCAATCTCTTAATTCTTTCAAAAATCTACTTTTGCCAGAATTATTGGGTCCAATAACTACATTGATCCGTCTAGGTTCAAAATCTATTACTCCATCTATAGTATTTAGTTCTAATTTATCTATTCTAAATTTATACATATATACTCCCATTGCATTTTTATTTTTAGTAACAGCATGTATCTTTTACTTTCCTATTAATTCACAATCCTTCAATATCTTCTCAATTGCCTCCCATGCAGCCAATGAAGGATTCTCTTTATAATACTGATACCCTTTATATTGATACAAAGTATATCCATTTTCTTGATTTCTCTGCATGATTTTCCTTGCCCGATCAACAGCCGCAATTACATTTGACAAGTCCATTTTCTTAAGACATCTCTTGAAATTATTCTCTTCTTTGAATTCGTCCATATTTTGAAATTTTTCTCCAAACGCTCGGTTAATCGGTGTAATATACTGTTTTCGATGTGAAAATGACGCATTACAGTTTATCATATGAAGAATGATCCATAAATCAAAAGTAAAATTACTATATCCAGATTTATATTTTATCTGTTTTCCTATTTTTTCTGCCTTCTTCATATTGTCCAGAGCTTCTTGAAAGCCTTTGACATGAAGCGGTTCATCACTTTCGTAATCAAAAAAATGATAGATTTCAATCTTTCTGGTAACGGTCAATGATTTCGCATGCTTTAATGGATTTTTTCTTACCGGACAATCAATAGACACCTTGCATGCGGCTTTTTCAGTATTATTTATCATGTCCTGCAGCCATTTTAAGTACCACTGCTCTGTTTCTCCCTCAACACTGAAATAATATTTATTTGTTGTTTTTCTCTTTACCATCCCTATCCCTCTTTTTTATCACATAAGATTTCTTCAAAGATTGGTGTAAAATCAATATCCTTTATTGCTCCATACTGGCTGATGAAATATTTGCTCATATAATCTTCGTGCTTACGAACCCCCTTATCACCTGTTGTGCCAAAATCAGACAATGCGTATAATATACTGTCATGGGTATCATCGTCACGCTCAACAAACTTAATCTCGTCTCTCCTAAAAAGATTTGAATTCAAAAATATCGGATTATGAGTATTAAATATAAGCTGTGCATGATGGATATTTACATCATCATTATGAAATACATTGATAATACTCATCAATGCCATCGGATGAATGGATGCGTCAAATTCGTCCACCACCAATGTTCCACCTGTTTGCATTGCTTTAATTACAAGCGGAAACATATTGATAAATCGAATCGTTCCATATGACTCAAAAATATCTGCCGCAACCGCTGTAGTCTTTTTGTTTTTAATATTTTTAAATACAGAATATAATTTTGCATCCGTCTCATCATCGCTCACAAAATATCCTACTGCATTAGAATTGATTCCAAATAATTTTGCAGCGTCATCCGTCGTTTTTTCAACATAGATTGCTTTCTTTTTGGGATCTGCAAATCTTTTAATCAGTTGCATCGAATCTGCACGATAAATTACCATAAACTTATTCATAAACCAATCAACCATCAGCTTTGTGAATTTAGGCGAAAAAATCAACTTAAAACCATTTGTTAAAAATAATTCTTCCTGATTCAAACTATTTTTTGCAATTTCATTTACACTGTCTGCGTTCTGTTCTGTTATATCTGACAAATAATCTTTAATAACCTTTAAGTTTTCTATTTTTAGATCTTCCGCACGTTCAAATATTCTTTCCCCATTGACCTCCAACACTTCTGCAAGAATTTTTCTTTGATACTCCTCCTCAAGGAAAGTTCCAAGAGCAACCTCTAATTCATAGTGTATTTTAAATTTATGATTCTCTCCATCTTCCTCATAAAATTCTATTTCAAAGCATACCGGTTTTGATTCCATTTCACTATTATTTGGAATCAATTCTAATGTTGCTGCAGCTGGGTTTGGTGATGATTTTTCTTCAGAATTTCTGATATTTCCTCTCAAAACAATTGCCCGCAATACATCCATCGCACCAATAATATTAGTTTTTCCTGCCGCATTCGGTCCATAAATAACCGAAGAACTTAACCCTTTTATCTCTTTTCCTTTTATTTTTGTCTTCATAAGACTATAATCTAATCCCTTTTGTTTTGGCGCAGCTACCATTGAAAAGCTTGCCTCTTCTACAAAAGATTTATAATTTTTTGTTTTAAATTCAAGAAGCATTTTATTACCTCCATTCTGCTTGTTTTTAACAAAATCATATTTATATTATAGTCTTATTGTATGATAGAGTCAATTTTTTATTCTTATTTTGCATTATTTCTTCAAAATTATTTCATTTTCATCAAGTCAAGGAATCTTTATATCATAGATTCCCTGACTTTTTCTCATTTGCCTTATCTCTCCCAATCCATCCTTCCTGTCACGTTCAACATCTTTTCTTCTCGGAAGCTGAGCATCTTTCCATTAGTTTCACCGACAATAATATGATCCAGCAATTCTATCCCCAGTAGCTGTCCGCACTTCTGCAGCTTTCTCGTAACAATCATATCCTCTTTTGACGGTTTCACATTGCTACTGGGATAATAATGAAGTCCAATGATTGCAGAAGCATTTGCCAGAATACTGCTCTTAAAAACTTCTCTGGAAATTACCAAAGATGCGTTGATCTTTCCAACACTGACCAGATTCATATTGATTACCTGTCCATTATTTTTCATATTCAGGATACAAAATACTTCTCTGTCATATTGAGATAACTCCTTCGCCATCAATTCTACAACAGCCTGTGGACTATCCAATATCTGCTCACTATAAAGAGAGGGTTCTCTTACCAGACGGATATTCACAACTTCCAATTCATTCTCCATTGTTCTGATCTCCTTTTGGAAATTCTACAACCAGAAGGACATTACTCTCTGAAGATTCCACATATGATTTCAATTGTGATAATATCATTTCCAAACATTTATGTTGTTCCACCTTAATCTGCTCCTTTCGTTTCTTCCCTTGCTTCTGTTTTCCTGACAAATAGCTTATCACTTTGTTTGTCTTAATGCTTTTCTGTAACTCACTGATAATACACAAATCTGCTACATTCACTCCCGGCAAAGCAAGCATCTCATCCATCGTCATATTGACAATCTCTTTTTCCGTTCCATACCCAGCATCAAATAAACGCTGTAATACTTTTACTGCTTTCTGATTTTTTCCCATTTCATCATTAAAGGGCAGCTTATCGCCGCCCTTTGTTTTACTCCTCCTCTTCTTTCTTTTCTTCAATTCCTAATCTCTTAACCTGTTTCTTTTTATTCCAGATACGAACTCCCGTGATTCCGGCTGCTGACAATACTAGAATGGCTATCCATAAAGCTGCTTTTTCCGTATCTCCTGTTTTCGGATGGTTACTGGTCTTTGTAGTAGTACCCGGTGTCTCTGGGGTTGGTGTTTCCAGTACTTCTTTGATGGTTACAGTCTGACCTTCATCGTTGATGTCCTTATGCTCTGTTACCTTTTTCGGTTCTTCCGGATTTGTCATATCATACAGTTCTTCAAAGGTTACAAGCTGCTTTCTTCCAAGAGTGCTGCCATCGAAAGTAAACTCAATCTGCACTTCCATGTTTTCCTTGTCCGCTGTAAATTCATAATCATTGGTAACTTCTTTGCCATCAATGAGCATTGCATTTTCTTCCTTAATCATCTGCCAACCAGACAACTTGTAGTTCGTATCAATTTCCAGTCCTTCTAAAGTAACCGTATCCACGATCGTCAGATCTTTTCCGGCTTCCATCTCCTTCTTGCCATTCTTATCAGTTGCTGTGGTATGAATCGAAATCTTTCGCTCCGTAATCAGGATTGTCTGACCTTCATCATCAATATCCTTATGCTCTACAACTTTTACAGGTTCTTCCGGATTCTTCAGGTCATATAATTCTTCAAATGCAACCAGATTCTGTTCACCAAGTTCTGATGCATCAAACGTGTAAGAAATCTCTACTTTCATTTTCTCGCTGTCAGCAACAAAAGTGTAATCACTCTCCACACGCTTTCCATCAATGAGCAGTTCTGCATTTTCCTCTTTCAGCATCTGCCAGCCTTTTAACTGGTACTTTCTGCCTTCTTCCAGACCGTCCAGAGTAACTGTATCCACAATCGTTACTTTCTTTCCTGCAACAATTACCTTTTCGCCCTTTTTCTTGTCTGTTGCGGTTGTATGAATGCTAATCTCTTTTTCATACTCATTGGTCAATGTCCCAAGGTCGATGGTTACTTTATTTCTGCTGACAACAACTTCAAATGCCGGAATCAGCTTCATACCTTTGTTAGATTCACAAACCAACTCCTCAATCTCATAAGTGTCATAAAGTAATGCACCTTTGCTATCGTCCGGCTCAGAAATTCCGAACCAGATACCGTCCTCACTGGATGTTCCGGCATTTGTATTTTTCTTATGAGACGCCCAATCGGAAGCTGTTGAAAACTGACCATTTTTATCTGTCACTACGATATGGCTCTCTCCGGTTGTTTTACTGGTAATCTTAAAGGGAACATTTGCAAGTCTCTTATGTGTACCTGCTCCAATCTTTACGCCTTCCAGATCTCCACGTTTAATCTGGTTGTAAATGGAATGACTTTCATCTGTTAAATCCACGATTTTTCCATTTTCCGTAATCGAAATTTCAATCGCTTTTGCCCCGTCAGTCAGATAACCTTCCGGTGCTTTGGTTTCTTCCAGTTTGTATTTACCATACGGAAGTAAATCGTCAATCGTTGTTGCAATTCCGCCAATCCCTGTCTGAATCATCTTAACTGTCTCGTTCTTTTTGTACAGCTTTCCTTCTACCAGAACCAGATTTTCGTTCAAAGAAATAATCGCAAATGCTGTATCTTTTAATGTGGCACTTTCCTGTGCTTTTGTATCTTTTGTCTCTAAATCACGTTTCTGAATCTTCACCCCACCTCGGATTACCTGATCAGATACGGAATACTGATTGCTTCCGGAAAGAACTGCAAGTTCTCCGTCCTCTATGATCTGTGTCAGATACATTCCTTTGATCTGCTCTATGCTGTCCCCTGCCTGCATATAATCTCCGTCCAGTAAATATCCGTCTGGTGCTTTGGTTTCTTCAACAGTCAGTGTTCCAAGTGGTAATACGCCTTTTTCATTCTGAGTGTAAAATGCATCTCCGGATACTTTGTAAGCATCTGCAAGTTTTGTCACATAATGAATACTTCCGTCACTACTCTTTTCTGCCACCGTTTTCGTAACCCAAGTGCGTGTTGCTTTCTCTGGTAAATTGTCTTTTGTATAAAGTCCGTCATAATAATGCCAGGTAATCTCCGCTCCTGCCAGTGCTGCATTTCCCTGTGCGGTTGCTTTTCCTGTCTCCATATCAATCTTGAACAGGTCTACCAATGTCTCTGTCACTTTCGGAACATCGGAAACATTTAATGTAGCTGTTTTTCCGGCTTCAACTTTCAGACTGTGTACTGTCGTATCCAGCTTATATCCATTCGGTGCAGAAAGTTCTTTGATGTAAACAGTCCCTGCAGTCACTTCAACTTCATTTGTCTCACCATTTTCATTTGTTGTAAGTGTTCCAATCTGATTACTGCAATTCTGGTCTGAGAATATGCCAAAAGTTGCTCCGGCAATGGAATACAGTTCTGCCCAAAACTGTCCGAGATCCTGTCCTTCTCCAGTATAGATGTACCCACCACATTTATAGCATCCTCTGTTTGCTTTTACAAAGTTTCTTGCTCCGGCATATACTTCATTCTGAACATTCTGAGAAATCCCAGAATATGCAGTTCGAACATTATCACACTGCCAACCTAAATACTCACTCAGTCTCTGCCACACCACACACTGTTCCAACAGATATCCCTGATTTGCATTCAGGTTACTGTGACTGCCTATACTGTTTTACATACTCCAGTGACAATACCACATCTTCTATTTGTGCAGTACTCATGCTATCACTTGCATCATGTCTGGTTTTATACCCATTCTTGAATCCGGTGTTAATATCCACACAATAAGCGGTTTCGCCTTCTACTTTCATGTGTCCTTCGTTGAAAGTGCTTTTAATTGTTCCGTCATTCATCAAATGTTCTACATGTCCAACTCTCTCTGCGGATTCTGTCCAATACTGTGTTTCCGCTGCTTGAACCGATGTGATCGGTAATGCAGTTAAAATCGTGGTCAGGGCAAGAATCCCTGTACACACTCGTTTCCATATCTTCTTCATTTTCTACAATTCCTTTCTTTTCAATCAAAAAAGACGTCCGTCTGGAACGCCTGCTGTTGCTTTATGTTGTTTGCTCCCTTCTGTCATGCAGGGTATGAGAATCTCTGACCTGCCGAAAGAGAAGATGTTACCGGCTCCTTATTGTCTTTTCGGCTGATAATCTGCTGGTAAACCAAAGGGGTAGGGTGTGGGGAGGGGAAAACAGAAAAAGGCTGATTTCTCATTGACTACCAACGGATAGACTTCTCCCTTGGTGTCAAAATGCCTATCGTTCCCTGCTTTTTTCCCGTTTCCGGTATGATTCCAGTGCTTTGATAATGGTTTCTTCCATTTTCTGCTGTGTAGTTCCCGATGGAAAGTATTTTTTCAGTCGGTTCTTCGGGATTTTCCACTGCTCTACCTGATTTGGCTTCTCTTCTGATATAATCGACAGCAAAACATCTTCATTCAATATGCCCTCTGCTGAAAATATGCGGATTTTAATTGCCTGTGCATGACTTGGGGTACAAGCTTCCGACTCCATGGTGTCGTACAATATCTCCTGTTCCTCTTTCGGCAAATAAGACAATTCTACCGCAGGACGCATAGAAATCTTTTTGTCATCGACCATTTCAAGGATTTCCGGGATAAGTTCTGTAAGACGAATATACTTTCTTATTTGTTCATGACTTTCTCCGACTTGCTCAGCTAATACCTCTCTCGATGATTTCTTATCCGACTTCTGCAACACTGTTGCAGAAGTTAAATCTGACCGATAACCTTGCTGCCTTTTCATGGCTTCCAATTTCATTTTTGTAAGCAAATGCTTTCTCTGACGGTAATATTTCTTCCCTTTGAAGATTGCTGTCAACCATAACAATGACTGCTTCGTCATCACTGAGATTTCTTACAATACAAGGAATATTCTCTAACCCTGCCATTTCACTCGCCATTTTTCTTCTGTGCCCGGAAATCATTTCATACCCACCTGTTGGCTTCTCTCTGACAAGGGCAGGAACTAATACACCATGCTCACGAACACTTTCGATAGTCTCCACCATCTTAGCGTCCATTCTTACCTTAAATGGGTGATTGGGAAAATCAGTAATATCAAAAAGAGAAATATTTTTTATATACTCCTGATTTTTGTGGTCTCTTTCTTCCTGCGTGGTAAAAAGGTCATCTGCTGAGGGAAGATTCATGTTTATTTCTCTGCTTTTCGCCACACTGAATCACCCCCCTCGTAAATTCTGCATACGCCTTTGCAACAGTTCCATTCTTGTCATGCTTATAAATGCTCTGTCCTGCTGCACTACTTTCTGCTGCTGTGACAGCCACTGGAATAACCGTTTTGAAAATCTTAATATACTTCCCATAATTCTGTCTAAGGCTATCCTCTGTTGTCCTTGCTAGTTTTGTCCTCATATCGGCAAGCGTCAGCAATACTCCATCAATCTTCAGATTAGGGTTTAACTGTCTCTGTACTTTACTGATTGTTTTCATGAGCTGCGTCATACCTTTTGCCGAAAGATAATGTGCCTGCACCGGAACAATTACACTGTCTGCGGCAGCTAACGCATTGATGGTCAGCATTCCCAAACTAGGCATACAATCAATCAGGATATAATCATAATCCTTTTTCAAATCTGCCAGATACAGCTTTAAAGTCTGCTCTCTGCTCATGGCATTTACCAGTGAGATTTCCATGCCCGATAATTCAATGTTAGTTGGAATAATGTCTACTCCTTCTTTGTGATGTAAAATTCCCTCATTATACACAAATGGTTCGTCTTGCAATATTTTCTTCATTTGTGTATCCAACGCAATCGGAAGATTATCTGCGTCAGTCCACCCTAATGCGGTTGTTAAATCTCCCTGTGGATCAGCATCAACCAATAATACTTTTCGCCCCTGATTTGCAAGACCGATTCCCAGATTCAATGTCGTTGTGGTCTTTGCTGTTCCTCCCTTCTGATTTGCAAGAGCGATTACTTTACACTTGGTCATATGATTTCCTCCTTCCTTGAAAAATTTAATAGCCAATCCGTTTTACGGGACTGACTATGTATAAATAAAAATGGGCATGAAAAAGCCGACTGACTCGTAATTTGAATCAATCGGCTATGTATTTTATTTATCACAAATATTTTTTACAAATTATATTTAGCTTAAATAATTGTCCAATTCATCAAATTGAACATCTCCTAAATTCATTAAATACAAATAAAAACGCATGATACATATTTTATTAGAAAATTCTTTCTTCCACCAAAATTCTCCACATTTCTTACTAATTTCTTTTTTATACGCCGTACATATAGGAAGTAATGCACAACTTGTTTGTTTATTCATAATAGTTTGTTGTAATGCATATGGTGCTAGTAGAAAAATCAAATGTTTATCATCTTTACTATAAAGTTTTCCTGTTTTATCAATTAGTAATGGATTTTCATTTATTTTTATTAACTCCCGCATGCGAGCTTTTCTCAACAAAATATTCTCGTCTTCTAATATATAGATCAATGTATTCCGAAATTTTTCTTCATTTTCTATCATATGTCTATATGTACTTTTTAACCAATTATTACAATATTTCAAATCATACATAAATGGACTATACAACTTTTCTACGGTTACTTCATTTTCAATTATTGGTAATGTATAATCTATTCTTTCTTCTAAATTCTTTATTTGATTTTCATTAACCTCTTGCATTAGATTCCTAGCAATTTCAAAAATATCTTCCATCTTCTTTGGAATACTTTTTAAATCTTTGATTCTTTTTACTAACGTATAAAACGTATATCCTGGAAAATGAGACATTAAAGAAGCATAACATAAAGCAATCATAATTTGAATACTATCACATGAAGTTCCTATAATTTCTTTATACACAATCTCACATGAATTATATGGTAAAGAGTTTTCATAATCATTAGCATTAAAAAACAGTTTTTCTAACAAATATGCCATGTTTTCAGCTACTGCTTCTCCACCAAATCGATATTCCTTTTCATCATTATATTGCACTATTACAGATGGTTTGAATAAATCCATATATTGTGGATAATCTTCTTCATAATATTCTTTATCTTCTAAAATCTCAATTCCATTTACTTTATGGCAAACTGTATCTGAAATATCTTCTATAGAATCTCCTGCGGCAGCCACAAATAGACTTAATACAAAGTCAGCTTCATCATTCAGTTTTAAATAACCAGAATAATTATCCGTTTGTATTTGTATAATCATATCTAAATAACGACTCAATCTATCCACTGACTGATCTATCCCATAACAAGTTCCAAAATCTTGAATAAAATGTATATATTCGTGCAAATATGCTGAATCCTTTTCTAATGTTACATTTTCTGGATTGCTATAATCTTCATTCAACTTCATTATAGCAAATGCTCTGTGATATTCTCCCTCAACCATTACTATTTCTCCAGTTTCTTCTTAATTATTTTATCATTTATTGTACCAAGTGTTTGATTCTCATACACTATATTTTTCAATTATTATTAAAAAAGCTGACTGATGCTTAATTTGAATCAATCGGCTATGTAGCCTATAAAATATAAATTTTTTTATTTTTGAAGTTCTTGTTTATTACATAAAAGTGGCAATTCAAAGGTCACAAAAAGTCACAAATACCCCCTATCCATTCGCCATTTATGCCTCCTATGGTCCCATACATCCACAATATATGGATATTTGAGCATGTTTGTCCACTAAATATCACCCTATTTGTGACTCCTACCGCCTAACTGACATAATTTTTTCCTCTATTATACATATTCATCTGGAAATTTCAATTTCTAAAATTTCAGTTTCTAATAATCATTTCTGTTCAAGCTTCTTCATGCTATGTCACAGACACAACGCTGTTCTAACAGCTTATAACTCTTCCTGTTCTAGCTGTAACCCTATGTGAGATTGATATAACAGTCCTGTTTTCAGATACATTTTTTAATGCCTTTAGTACTTCTCTTTCTGTATCAGCATCAAGATTAGCAGTTATCTCATCTAGAAGCAGAAGCTGTGGATTAGCAGCAGTTGCCCTTGCAATAGACAATAACTGCCATTGTCCCTGCGAGAATATTTCCTGTGTGCATGGTGTATCATATCCTTTATCAAAGCTGATAATTGTATTGTGAAGTCCTGCAAGCCTGGCTGCATTCACAACCTCATCCATAGATATAGCTTCATCATATAATGTAATCTGGTCTTTAACTGTTCCTGGCACCATATGAAATGTCTGTTCAACATAACCAAATATTCTTCTTTTCTTATTATCAGGTATATTATAAGAATCGATTCCATCAATTAGTATCTGTCCCTTTAAAGGCCTGTATAAGCCTAAAAGCAGCTTGAATATTGTGCTCTTTCCCGCACCTGTCCTTCCCTGCAGTGTAACCTGTTCACCCATATCAACATTGAAGCTCTTATCTTTAATTATAATATGGTCAGCTTCATATCCGAAAGTTACATTATTAAACTGGACATATGGTGTGCTGGCTTTTCCAGCTTTTAATCCTTCACTATTATTGACGTTAGCTGTCTGTGTTTCTAACACAGCATTAATATCTGCATTTACATCAGACTTAAAATCCGCCTTAATATCTGCTTTAATATCAACATTAAAATCTGCTTTAATATCTGCATTAACAGGTTCAATTGCTGGAAGTGTCGGGAGTGCAAAGAATTCATTTATTCTTCTTACACCGGCAATTGCTGACTGTATAGTCTGGATTTCCATACCAAGGCTCTCAACTGGTGCAAATATCTGTGATATGTAGTTAATAACAGCTACCGCCGTGCCTGCCGACATTCCAAAAAGTGTAAGAGCCTTTGCATTGCCCGATGCTGAAAACAACATAACTACCGCTACTACAATTGCATTTAGTATAAGAATAACCGGTGAATATATGGCATCGTAAAAGTTGGTCTTTTCCATAGCCTTATAGCTGTCACCTATATATTCATCATATTTTTTCTCCATATACTTTTCCTTGCCAAGATTATGTATTGTACGGATGTTTCGTAGTGTTTCCGGTACATGTCCCGAAGCCTTGCTTACTGCACGCCGGTTTCGCAGCTGGGCTTCAAGCATATTCCTCTGCACATATCTTGTAAACCAGAATATAAATGGCAGTAATATAAGCAATAATATTGCAAGCCCTTTATTTCTGAACCATATAACTGCAAGAATACTTATTATCTTACATGTATCCGCAAACATACTGACTATACCTGAGGTAAACAGATTCTCTACAGTATCAACATCACCAACGAATCTTGACACTACAGCTCCCGGCTCCTGACGGTTTAATGAATCTGCTGTCAGTCTGGTAAAATGCTCCATAAGACCACTACGCAGAGCATGCGTTATCTTTTGGCCAAATACAGTAAGAAGCCCTTCCCTTGCAGCCTCCATAAGACCTGTGATCACAGTAAATACCATATAAAGAAATATAAGATATAAAGGAACCTGACATCCTGCTGCCAATGTATCTACTATTCTTCCAAGTACAAGCGGTGGATAAAGTGCAGTTATAACTGCACCACATACTGCTGTTATAATACCAAGTGAAAGCCACTTTTTCTTTATTGTAGTGTGCAATATTATTGAGCCTACACTAAGTACTTTGCCACCATTATCAACATTACTATTATGTTTACTCATGCTTATCCACCACCCCCTTTAACATTCTTACGTTGTTCATATGAAACAGTATCTTCACTCATTGCATTTGCTGCATCATTTAACTGTCTATAAGCCATACATTCCAACATAAGTTCATCATGCGTTCCTACTCTGACACTACCTTCATCAAGCCATATAACTTTGTCCAGCTTAGGAAACATATACAAACGGTGAGACAGAATAATAACGATACTACCTTCCGTCATTTTTCTAAGATTATTATATATCTGCTCCTCTGTATTCTTATCAAGTGCTGAAAATGGATCATCAAGTATAAAAACTGGCTTTTTATGGCATAAAGTTCTTGCTAATGCAATTCTTTGTGCCTGTCCTCCAGACAATCTCACGCCCCCACTGCCTATAATGGTATCTGCTCCCTGCTCCATAGCCTCAACTTCTTTATCAATACATACTGCTTTTAGATACTCGTTTACGTCTTTATTATCACCAAGCAGGATATTATTCTTTATTGAATCATTGAAAAGCTCCGGATCGTGTCCTAGGTAACTTATTATTCCTGTTCTCTCATTATCTGCAGCGTTTCTTAGTTCACATCCGTTATACATGATACTTCCCTCATATGGATATTCACACAGAAATGTCCTTCCAAGTGTTGACTTACCACTAGCAACCGGACCTGTAACACCTATGATCTGTCCCGGCTCTGCAGTAAAGGAAATACCATTATATACATTTTTTCCATCTGGATATGTAAAGCTTAAGTTTTGTACCTCAAGCCTTCCTGATGTCTGATTTTTACAATCTGTATCCTTAGCCTGAATAACCATAAGCGGCTTAATACGTTTCCATGAAACCTGTGCCTTATGAACTGCATTAAACAGCTTTGCTGCCTTCGAGGACTTATCAGATAACTTTATAAAGCAGGCCAGGAATGTTGTAAATGCTGCAATATCCCAGGTTTTCCATCCTGTTCCAAGTACATTTCTGCTGCCAAAATATAATATAAATAAAATGCCCATCATAGATATTATTCTATATAATGGTGTAAGAGAAGAATTCCATATATTAGCATAAATAGCTGATTTCTCATACTCAGCCAGATTATCTTCGTACGCATTTTTTCTGTTAACTTCCCTACCATAAACTCTGTAGGTTATAGCATTGGATGCTCTGTCGAGTGTTGCATTACTAAGGATACCAGATTGTTTTTTATACGCAGAACCTGTTTTCTGGACTATTACTTTCATCTTTTCAGCAATGATATAAGATATAGGTGGAAATATCATTGCAATAAGTGCCAGCCTTACATCATATACAAGCAACATTCCTGCATATGCAGCCAGCGCTACGCCTGTATCAAACACCTCTGTTGTAAACTTTCTCATGCCTTCAGCACAATCATCTACATCAAGTATGGCCTTTGTCATAATATCACCCATACCTTCACCTTCAAGCTCTGTCCTGCTCTTTAATACAAGTGTTCCATATAATATTTTCTTCATTCTTCTATTAACATTATTGGCGAATCTACGAACATAAAAACGTTTTATATATCTTGATACCTGAACTACTCCAATTGAAATCACATATGCAATAACAAGTATAAGCATATCCTTGTATACAGCATTCTTTGCCAGTATATCTATAAGACAGCCTGCCATTTTTCCTTCAAACCATGGTCCAAACAAAAGTCCAAGATTGTATATAAAACCTGACACAGTTATTATAAGCAGTACCTTCCACTCTTCTTTAAAATATGATAGTATTCTGTCGGCTGCAAATTTCTTGTTTGCGGTCACATTTTTGTTATCTGAAGGATTTACTCCATTATTTCTTAATTTAAAATCCAATCTCATCTGGTGCCACAGAACATTTCCATGAGTGGATTTATCTGTTATCCCCTCATCAACGAATCCAAACCTGGAATAATATGGAACAAGGCTTTCTTTACATGTTAATACAAGCCCTTTCCGGTTCTGTTTTCTGGCATCTAAGATAGCCTTCTTAATCAGCTCTTTCGCACATCCGCATCTGCGATAATCAGGAAGAGTATTTACACCAAAAATCATCTGCCATGCACCATTCTCGTCATGCATTGATGCATTTTCATACATCTCATCTGTAAGATCAGCCTCATCTGTAACAAAACCATCTACAAACGCAATGAGTTTATCATCATCAAACATAAGCCAGAAATGATTTCCATAATACTTTATTCTCTGCTCAAATTCTTCTTTAGTTGCTGCCTCTAAAACAGGAAAACACTCAGATTCAACCGATGCAATATCGTCTAAATCAGCCATTGTTGCATATCTTATATTCACAACCATTCCTTCTTTACTATGATTTTTTCATTATAGCTTCCTATAAGACAGATAATGCACATTATATGCGTATTTCTAATACTTTCTACTCTATCACATACTCGTACATTCTAAACTGCCTGTTTCCAACCACCTCATAAAAAATGTTTTCAGTACTTACATATTTAAAACCAGCTCTGATATATAACTTGTCGGCTAGTGTGTTCTTATCTATTACATCAAGATGAATGGCTTCTATGTTTTCTAACTTAGCATATGATATTAAGTTTTTTACAAATTGAGTAGCAAGCCCCATACCGCGGTACTCATATCGCACATCTCTTAATACGAACAACTCTTTCTGAACAATACCAGCCATTAAAAAATCTGCTGAAGGATGTACACCCTTTTTCCAGTCAGGAAAAGAAGGTTCTTCTTTGCTTTTGCCTATTAAATCCCAATAGAGATTTTCTATCTCATTAAAATCCTCCAGGCATGCTAATTCAAAATTCATATATCTGTCTCCTAATTTTTATTTAACTCCAGCTCTTCCATACATCCGGCTGGTATCCGAGTGTTGATGCTTTTCCACTAGTCTCTCAAAAGAGGCTTCAAAGTTTAAATCATCCTTATCACTTCTTTTTCTTGGACCTTTCATGTGGTTTTTACTGCTTGACCGCCTTGCCTTCTTACTTATATGTCTCTCCATTAACATAAGATCAATATTTTCATTTGTATACCATTTCCCGGACTGATGAATGGCATATGCACCCTTACTTAATGCCATGGCAGCTACACCATAGTCCTGCGTAACTACCAGATCACCCATCTTACAAAGGCTTATTAACTTAAAATCAACCGCATCAGCTCCGGCACCCACATATACCACTTCTGAATAGTCTGATGTAAGATAATGATTAGTATCACACAAAAGCGTTACGGCAATATTATGACTCTTAGCACTTTGTTTGATTGTTGTAATCTTATCCATAAAAACGCACCTGCTTTCCTTTATCAGTTTTATAAACAGAAATTTGTCTGTCTATACATAATCTGATATTTCAAATACACATTCAGAAGCTCCATTGACAATTGCATCAACAATAGTAACTGTTACACTCTTTTCAAAAACCTCAGAGAACAATCGCATATACCAACCAGCAGAACATTCACAATACTTTTTATTCATATTCTCAACTTTTTTAGGTATATTACAATAACATTTTTTGTATACAGCAATAATCTTTCCATCAAAAATATGTAAGTTCCTTCCGCCAATATCTGCTTCATTCAGAAGATTCAAAAATTCTGCTATATCGTTAGATTTAGCGTATAATTTTTTTGCTATTTTTATAGCGTTGGTTGACAAGCAGCACCCACCACATTTTCGCATAGTATCAGTCATATATATCTTCATACTCTCAGTGGTATTTAAAAGCTCATTAATATATCTTGCCTGCTTAAGCGGTGTTGCATTTTCATCAATAATTCCAATCTCCGAACAAACCGCAAATGCATTTTCAGAATCCATATTATCTACTATTCTTTTGGCCTTATTCATATCATATCCTCGCAAGAATTTAACTAATTATTCTAAAATCTACTGTTCTTTTGATTTCATCGGCATCCAAATTTCGCAATAATAATTCTCATCCTGATTTCCTTTCGGATAATCACAAGGTGCGGTGTAGTATTCTATATTATACATTCCTGCAATTTCATAATCACTATTCCCAGGAAGCCATTCCTTAAAAATCTCTGTATTCACTTTTTGTAACGCTTCCGGCATAGATCCTTTACATGGAAATACTGCCCATGTATTTTCAGGAATAACTACCGTTTCAAATTCTTCCGGTATGTCTTTTGAAGGGATATAATCATCAGCAATCATGTACTTGAAGAATCCTTCCGGTGCTCCATCATCTAAACAGATTCCATACATACCACAAATATACTTACCGTTTCCCTTTTCATAATGCTCTGTCCAAAATTGTGGGCATTCTTTATACCCTTCTTCATTTTTAATAATTTTGGCACTTCCGACAACAGTAAATGCCGGCTTTTTAACAATTTTACATTCCATTTCAAATCCACCTTTCATAGATACATGTATTTTTAGAGGAAGGTAGTTTTTGAGTTCACCGTCTCCGGACTTCGCCTGTGCAGGCGTAATACCGTGAAATCTGGTGAAGGCTTTCGTAAAGCTGTCTGGAGAATCATAGCCATATTTCATTGCTACATCTATAACCTTAACACCATCTGTTTGCAAATCTCTGCCGGCAAGTGATAATCTTCTATTTCTTATATATTCGGATACCGTAATTCCACAAAGAATCGAAAACCCTTTTTGAAAATAAAATGGCGAAAGATTAATCTTTGCAGCAATTTTTTCCAGAGTAAGTTCATCTGTAAGATGTCCTTCAATATATTTGATTGATGAAGTGATATCTTCCAACCAGCTCATGCTTATTTACTCCTTCCTACAAAACACATCTTATCTCCAAAGCATATTTTTGTCCCGACATATTTTGCTCTCTTTTGTCCAATTACACAACTATCGCAGATATAATCACAAGGCATTCCTTTACATAAACAATTAGTAAAAATCAAATTCGTCTCTCGGTTAAACACACCAGCTTACTGAAAATTTCTTTTTCTTGATAAATGGGGGATTAGTTTTCCTTTTTTCCAATCAGCAATAACCACCTATGGTCAAAGCATA
>ENA-OWPJ01000599-OWPJ01000599.1-human-gut-metagenome-genome-assembly--contig:-NODE-599-length-29894-cov-3.70857_pt1 | contig 29894 bp, 23 predicted proteins | sample MGYA00248264_ERZ651846 | MGnify/ENA primary metagenome ERZ651846 (study PRJEB26924, sample SAMEA4378271) | human gut metagenome | biome: human gut; feature: human-associated habitat; material: faeces...
TAAATATACTAATAAATATTGCATTTATAATGTTGCAATTATATACATATAGGAAGGGAATGGTTTACTACAAGAGTTATGTGGAGTATTGCGACGATTGCGGTAGATATTTTATTCAGTGCAGCTATGTATTTTCTTTTCCAAGTTTGTAAAATTATTTTAGAACAAAGTTCTTTGATAATGATTGCTTTTGATATCATTTTATTGGCGATTATTAAAGTACTTATAAAAAACGCATCCCTTTTATACTCTAAAATCAAAGATGCTGGCGGAGCAGTAGTAGAAGCAATGATTACCGGAAGTATGACACCAATGGAATTTGTGCAAAGCATGAGTGGAGGAAATGGATCAGGTGCTTATTCATCATATAGTGGAAATGGTAGTGGATCAGGCGGAGGATCCAGTGATGATAGTGATGATTCAGATAGTACTAATGATGATCAATTATATGATAGTGGTGAAGATGAAGCGATTGCTGAAACAAATGATTTAGTTGATTACGAAGAAGAACAGCCTATCCAAGAAGATGAAGAAGATAATGCTAATATAGACAGTGATGAATTTATAGATATTAATGAAGAAGTAAAAACTAAAGATGATGAAATATCTAATGAGAAAAGCGTTGTGCCAAAAGCGAATGTGGATGGTCATAGCCAAAAAGAGATTTCACCTGGCGATGATGAAATTTTGGAAAACAATGATAATTCATTAGATGAAAAAATAAAAGATACTCCTAAGGAAATACATAATGGTGAAATAGATAAACCTTTAGATGCATCAAATGAAGAATTAGAAATAACAGATAATGAAGATATGTCAGTAAATGAAGAGGAATTACAAACATTAGAAAATGAAGAACTTAATGATCAAAATGTTGAATCATCTGAATTAGAAGAAATTACTGCTGATCAAGAAGATGAAGAATTCATTGGCGATGAGATAGCTCAAAATGAAGGTTTTGTAGATGAAGAAATTAATGGTGATGATATAACTCAAAATGAAGATTTTGAAGATGAAACTGAATTTTTAGGTGATGTACCAGATGCAGATTATGAGATGGAAGAATCAGAACCTGATTCTATAGAAAATGATAAGAAATATAATTCTTCAGCCACTGAAAAATCTACACAAGAAAGTAACGGAAATAATGATGAAACTAATGTTTTGAATGAAGAGGATTTAATAACAGATGATGTAGCTACTACTTATAAAGAGTCTCCATCAAAAGATATAAAAGAATCTAATAAAAATGAATTTGATGTTAAAGAGACTCAAATAGAAAATAATTCGAATGATGGTTTAACAGAGTTTACAAATACTGTAGATATAGCGGAAAAAGTTGAACAAAATGAAACGAAGACTTTAGATGTAGAAAATCCTATCGATCAAGCCATAGATGAAAAAATAAGTGATACTACAGAAAACCGAAGTAATACAGATACATTAGAAGGTAAAACTTCAAATGATAAACAGATATTACCAAAGGAAAACGTATATGATAAGGATCAGGAAAATCATGAAATTGATATGGGTGAGATTATTAATAAAGAAAAAGCATATGATGAGGAAATGATAGAATCGTCACAAGAAATTGAAGAGGATATAGATGAAGAAATTACGTAAATTATTCATTTTTATGTTTGCAATTATTTTAATGCCGATCATGATGCTAATGGTTATGTTTGGGGGTACATGTAGCAATTCACATGATGATATAAATTCACCAGCATCTTTAAGTCCATATGTTGAAAGCTATAGAAGTTATGTAACTGAAGTAGCAGAAAATGAAGATGTAAAAGAATATGTTGCTTTGATCCTAGCTGTAATGCAGGTTGAATCAAATGGACAAGGAACAGATCCAATGCAATCATCAGAAGGCGCATTTAATAAATTATATCCTAATTCTCCTAATGGTATTAAAGATCCATATTACTCAATAACTTGTGGTATCAAAGAATTGAAGGATTGTTTAAAAAAAGCTTCAGTTTCATCGGCTAAAGATACAGAAAAAATTAAAGTAGCTTTAGCCGGTTATAACTTTGGACCTGGCTTTATAACCTGGATAGAAGGACATGGTGGAAAATGGTCACTTGAATTAGCACAAGAATATAGTGATAAAATGGCAAAAGAGTTAGGGTGGAGTGTATATGGTGATCCACCATATGTAACAAAGGTTTTAAATTATTACATGAGTAATAATACTGATTATATTATTGGTGATGGAGATTTTGTATTGCCTATGAAGGGTGCAACGATTACTTCTGGTTTTGGTCATAGAGATTTAAATTATGATTTTGCTGATTTCCACTATGGTATTGATTTTGATGGTGGATATGGTTCTAATATTTATGCACCAATCAATGCAAGAGTATATGCTGTATCAGATCAGTGTGATCCGGATGGTGGGTATCTTGGCAATATGTGTCCAATGGATAACCATGCAAATGGTGGCGGAAATTATGTACAACTTGAAGTGAAATACAAAGGTAAATTGTTATATATTACGATGTGCCATATGTCAAAAATTTATGTGCAAAAAGGACAAGAAGTTAAACAAGGCGAAGCTGTTGGAGCACAAGGTCATAGCGGAAATAGTACTGCTGCACATCTACATTTTGAAATTCATGAAGGCACACCTAATGCTTTAGGTACAATGGAAGGAGTTATTGATCCTATGGGATTGATGTTAGGAAAGTGAGAAGAATATGAAAAAAATAGTGATATGTATAGGGGTAGTCATACTAGGGTTTTTGTTGTTTTATCTTGTATCGCCTCAAAATGAAAAAACAGATAAAGTATCAAATTTGATTGTGGAGAAACAAAAACCAAATAAGGTATCTACACCAAATGATGAAATCAATGTAAACAATGATATCTATAAAAAGAATATGCAGATTGTGGAAAAGTATATGGATACTGTATACAATACGTCAAGCAAAAGTAAAAAAGATTACCAGGAAGAATTGAAAGATATAGTTACTGAAAATATTTTGAATCAGTATCATTCAGAAACAGATTCAAACATATCAGATGGTAATTATACATTTGAAACTAAATTGAAGCATGTAATCATGACTGCAAATGATAATACAGTGATATCTATTTATACGTTGAAAACAATAACAAATGCTAATGAGAACGAGGCAGAGTATTTACTACAGGTATCTATTGATGATGGAAAAATAAATAAAATAGTACGTAATGATATGTTAAATTAATAAGTTGTATAAAGTTTAGTGTGGTGGTAACTGTGGGAATATATGTGGTGATTGTTGTGGTTTAATATGTGGGAGTTACTGTGGGGGATACACCACAGTAAAAACGCATGAAATGGCTTGTTTATCGCATATATTGGAAGTCAGAGATTTAGAATAGTATAATATTTTACCTTATATTATATACTATAAATTTATCCATATGGGCGTGCCTTAATGCCTTAAACAGAAGTACCTATATCATCCATATATTCCATTACAACCAACTATATATTGCTATACAATAACACTATAAATAGCATTTACATATACCTATAACTAAATAGTAATATCATAATGAGCAAATAAAAGGAGTGTTATGGATAATGGATGAACAATTAAAACAAGAGCTTTACGAATTACAGCAAGAGATGGAAATATTAGAAAACCGATTGAATGAAGCAATTGATCTTAAAAATCCAACTCGTGATATTGAGAAAGAAGCAGATTCCATTTATAGAAAGTATTGGAATTTGATTTATGGATCCATTGATGAAAAATATAGAATGGCAGTTCAGAACAATATTGGAACAGGTCACTTTACAGAAAAAGTTTATGTAGATATGCTTGTAAAGATAATTGAAGATGATGGGAAAATCGTGTTTGACTATCAGGGTTATCAGTTAAGAAAAGGTTTTGATCAGTTTGGTTGTTTAACCTATTGGATCTATGATATGAGCAACAATCAACAAGTATCTGAATCCTATGATTTTTCTGATGATGGAGCAATTAATATATTTAAAAATATGGTTGATCAGAATGATTTTGATTGGTAGGGGGTAAAATTTATGCTATATCAAATACTTCCAAGATATGACTATCGCTTTCAGCCGGATAGTATGCGTATGTTCCTAAAAACTTTGTCTGGAACAAGAAAAAGACAATCTTTTAAAAATAAAATTTCTCAATTATTAGATCCAAATTGTATACTGGATTATCGATTCATTATCGATTGTGATGGTGCTGATCAAACAAAAGGCATGATATCTTTTTATCTTCAGGTATCGAATGATAAGGTTGCAAGTCTAGTTTTTAATTCCTTACAAAATATGTTCCAGGATAAAGCTGATGTTTTTGAATGTAATAAAAAATTAGAAAACTATGATACAGTGCATACTCTTTATACATTAGAAGAACTTGATTATGATCAAGAGCAAGATAAAAAAGGAAAGCAAAAGAAAAAAAGTCTAGCGACTTTTCAAGATGATCAAACGTTTTTATTCATATTAGGTACACTTAGAAATAAGACAAGAATTACAATAGATTTCAGTATTGAACGTTCATTTTCTACAGCAAAAAATATGTTTCGTGGAGTTTCTTCAGATATAAAAGCTGAAGTAATGATTAAGGTTTCAGCAAAAACAAAATACCAAAGAAATGATATTTTAGAAATCTCTAATACGATAATAAATCTTACAGCAGGAGAAAAAGAATTAAAAGCTAAATATCGAGATACATATCGCTTTTCTCAGATGACTGGAAATGAGCTAATGAATATCTTTCAGATACCGACATTTTTTCAAAAGCCTGAAGATCTAGATGTATTGCTACGAATACATAAGTTAGAAATCGGTCAAAGAACTTTAAAAGATTCAGAACTAAATAAAGGGATTAAGTGTGGACATGTTTATCATCCAATGCAAGCACGTGAAGTACGTTTAGATGAAATGCAATTAAGAAAACATATGTTTATCACAGGGCAGACAGGATCAGGTAAATCAAGTGTTGCTGAAGAAATGATGCGTGATATATTAACAGCTAAAGTCCAAGGGAAAAAGCAAGTACCAGGATTTACATTTTTTGATCCAGCAGAAACAAGTGTGTTGGGTGTTATTGATATGGAATTAAAGCTTCAGGCGGATGGTTATGATATCAGCGAATTACAGAAAATGACTCACTATATTGATTTTGATTATGAGGATTGTATTTTTCCAATATCACTATTAAGCAAAGATGTTCCATCTACAGAGATATTAGATTACTTTAAAATGTTATTTGGAGAAGCACCTACTATTCAGGTTGATCGAATGATTACAAGTGCAATTAACGCAATATTGCTAGATGAAGATGAGCATACGATTATGGATATCCCGGAATTATTTAGAAATGAAAAAATGAGAGAAACACTATTGTATAAATTAGATAAAAATATATATGCGGAAGATGCCAGGTCTTTTCTTAAAAGCAAATTTAATAATAACCAGGTAGATCCTATCTTGAATCGAACGGATCCTTTCATTAATACTCCTCAAAAGAAACTAATGTTTGGTATGAATAGTAAATATGATGGTCTAAGAAAAATAAAAGATTGGATTGATCAAGGACATATTATTTTATTCAACTTGAAAGGCTTAAATGATAATGATAGGAAAATTATTGTTGGTTATATTTCATTAAAATATTATCTAATCGGGCTTCAGCGTAATGATAACTCATTATTACATTTAACTTTTATGGATGAAAGCCATAAAATACAGTTTGATATTTTCCAACGATGGTTAGCTGAATTACGTAAAAGTGGGATGGCATTAGTACCTATGACTCAGTTTCTAGACCAATATAATATGGATTACTTGAAAGCTTTATTAGGTAATGTTGGCACAAAAATATCATTTCGACAAGGTGATGATAGTGCAAGGCGTTTAGTATCAAATTTACCTGGTAAGTTAGATAGGGATGCATTAAAACGTTTGCCTGATCTTAAAGGATATGTATCAACAGAAGATAATAGTGTTGCAAAATCAGTGTTGATAGAAGTGGATCCACCATATCGATACAATGCAGGTAAGGTGGTACCTCATCCTGATCCTGGAGAAGTGCAAACAAAATTAAATTATGAGAAGAATAGAAATTATGCAAGAGAATTGATGAAAAGAGATTTTATATCAAGAAAGGATGCTGAACAAGTTGTATTTAGAAAATTTTATAAAGAAGAAAATGAAATCGATTTAGAAACAGAATTACTGAAAGAAGGAGATGCAACAGTATGGGAAGAATAAGGTTTGTATTATATAAAGTATCTAAATTACTACCTAGAACATATAGAAAACCTTTTATATTGATATCATCTATTTTGGGATTGTTTGCTTTTTTTTATGTGTTAACTGGCTTGACGAAATCGGTATATTTATTATCAGTTAAAGATATATTTGATGTAGTAATTCCCACACTTCAGGCAAACGGTTCTCTAGGTATTGGTGTGATTTTCATTTGTGTCTTGATTTCTTGGTTGAGTTTTAAATATTATAAGTCAGTTCAAACATTCATTACAATGTGCTATATCATTATTTTGATTTTGGCATTTCTTCCTTTTGTGTTGGGGGGATCATAATGGGGCATAGTAGTTATCCATCTTTGATGCCTGATGATATGGATCTATTTGTTCGTATTGCAAAACATGGCTATGTTGATATGGATTATATACATATGTTTGCATATCCGGGCAGAAAAAAAAGAACGATTGAAGAAAGGATATCACAATTAGCAAGATATAATTTTTTATCAATCAACAGAACATTTATACCACCAGATTATACAACAAGCTATAGAACTGGATATAGGATTATAACACTTGGAAAGGAAGGGGTAGAAGTATTGAATGCTTATGATCATGAAGTAACTATAAATCAAAAAAGTATACAAACATCTAGCCCTTATAGGATGTATCATCAAGTGCAGGTAACAACAGTTTGTGACATGGTAAAAGAACGCTATGCAGTTAGTGCTGAAGCAAAATGGTATGTTTCTGGTATATTAAATGAAAAAGAAGCTTATAATGAAAAAGCTTTAAATCAGCCTGATGCATTACTGATATGTAAACCTAAAGATTTAACTAATACAAATGCTGTACTTGTATTCCTGGAGATTGAACGTTCTTATGCAAGTGAGAAATCCTTGGAACGAAAATTGAAAGGATATAGATTAGCATTCCAGGAACGAATTTATCCGCAGTTTTTAAATGAAAGTGTACTTGATCAGCGTGTCTTGTTTGTGGCACAAACACAGAATCAGAAATCTGCATTGTTAAACAAAATAAATAAATCAGCAATAGCGAAGGAAATTAATATATTAGTTACTGGATATCAGGAAATTACATGTAATCCTTTAGAAATGATATATTTTTATCCTGGTGATAATACATATCATAAATTGCTAGGAAAATTAAAATAAATGTAATATTTTTAAGACTTTTAAATGCCTTGTATGATATAATAAAAGGCGAAGATATGTATTGTTGCACCTCATGGACTTAGTAACCCTTTCAAGGTTCAGTTGGAGGTGATTGCTGATGGATATTAACTTATATTTGTCTCTACTAATCATTATTGTGATTTTAGAAACAATCAAGGTAATAAAAAAGTAATCGCCCTCTATAACTTATCCAAGAAGTAGGGCGATTACTTTGACCAGCAACGATATTATATCTTCACCATTGGTAAGAGATAATATCTTTACAACTACTTTATACCATAACTTAAAAGAGTTGTCAATGTAATTATATTTTAAAAATATAGATATGAGAGAAGCTCAATCGCTTCTTTTTTTTGTAAAAGCATTATTTTTGATATTGAAAAATACAAGTGTTTTTATATGCTAGGAAACGATTATAAACAAGGCTGATAATTCATTTTTTGTTGCCTTATAATATCTTCATACAATATGAGGAGAGTGATACTTATAAAAACATATAGAATCATCCATGGAGATGCTTATCAGGAAATAAAAAAAATACCTGATAGCAGTATTGATCTTATATTAACTGATCCACCATATGATATACCAATAAGTAAGAAGAAAATCGAGGGTACAGCTATGACAAAGTCATACATGTCTTTGATGCAAGAACTTACAAATGCGGGAATTACTAATAGCATTAATTACGATATATTAAATGATTTTGTGAGAGTAATGAAAACGATTAATATTTATATTTGGTGTAACAAAAAGCAAATTCCATATTATCTGGATTTCTTTGTAAATAAACATATGTGTAAATATGAAATTTTAGTATGGATCAAAAGTAATCCAATCCCTTGTTATGGAAACAATTATTTAAATGATAAAGAATATTGCCTATATTTCCGCAAAAATAAAAAAATACATACAACTTATGATAGTGGACATACTTATTGGATAACTCCAACAAATAAAAAAGATAAAAAAATGTATGGACATCCAACAATAAAACCACAAGCCATTATAGAAGATTTGATATTAAATTCTTCTGATATTGGTGATATAGTTTTTGATCCATTCTTAGGAAGTGGAACAACAGCTGCTGCTTCCTTAAAATTAGGAAGAAGATGTATTGGAATAGAGTCAAATTTGAATTATTATTCAATATCAGAAAAAAGGGTAGCGCAAGTCGAATTGATGAATTAAACTTTATTTTTTAATTGCAATAATAGGTTTTATAATGTATACTATTAGTGTCTGTAAATAACTATTCTGTGATTTTATGACCAATTTTATTACAGAGATAGACGAGAAAGAGGAGCGCCAGTGTTTGGCGCTCCTCTTTTCTTATCTTCTATCCTGTCAAAAATATTAGGAGGAAAAAAGAAATGCTAGAATTAAATAAAAAAAGAGATACAGACATGGAATTAGAAATAAGAAAAACTATATTTTCAACTGGTTATAATATCAATAGAAGAGCTATTGTGCTGATTGATAAAGACATTAAAAAAAAAGAAAAGTAGAATTATATTTAAAAATATATGACTATTCTTTACAAAATGTATCGTATATAACTGGAAATAATCTGAATCATATAAAAAGCAAAGTTGAATTATATCACGCACAAGATTTAATTGTTCTATCTGCTTCAGATATTTCAACGGATCCAGAGTATATAAGTACTTTTTTAGATGTTATGGTAAGTAGAAATATACGAGTCATATCTATTTTAGATAAAATCCAGATGCACACAGAATTATTTTACTTGCGTAGATATGAGAAGATGCTCTTTATGAGTAGTGCCATATTAAAGAGTAAGAAAAAAGTAGTTAAAAGTGGTGTAATAAAATCTCAAACAAATATAAAGAAAAAAGTGAGAGTTGCAATATATTGTAGGGTATCCACTAGAGAACAGGCTACATTAGGCTATTCGATAGAAAATCAAAAATCTAAAAATTTGATGTATTTACAGTTATTTGATTATGAAATAGAACATATTGAATTTTATCTAGATAAAGGAGCTTCCGCAGGTAGCTTAAATCGTAAAGAAATGCAACGAATGTTAGAAGATATCGAAGATGGAAAGATTGATGAAGTTATCGTATACAAATTAGATAGATTATCAAGAAATGTATTAGATGTATATGAATTACTTCAGATGTTTTTAGCTAATGATGTTAATTTAGTAGCTGTTTTGGATAACTTGGATATTAAGACAGCAAATGGGCGTATGGTATTAGGTATTTTAGCGATTTTTGCACAATGGGAGAGAGAAACGGTTATAGAGCGTACAAATGATGGATTATTACAAATGGTAGGCGAAGGTAAATATCCTAAAACTGGATGTCCTTTTGGATATAAGAAAAATGAAGATAAATTTTTACAAATTGATGATACTGAAGCGGACATTATCACTAAAATATTTTTTTGGGCAAAATGTGGTTACACATTTACTGAAATATCTTCAAAGGTTAAAGAAGTCTATAAGGTAGAATTAAAACCATTTAGGGTTAAGTCTATTATTATGGAAGATGGCTATTTTGGTCAATTTAAATATAAAGGAATGCTGTTTGAAGATGTTATGGATCCAATCATCAGTGAAGCTGATTCAAAGGAAGCACGTAAAATGGTTGGGAAAAGATCATTTACATATGGAAAAGAACAGATAAAGTTTTATTAGCGGAATAAAGTAAAATGCAATACATGTGGTCAGATCACAGGTGGTATTCCTACATATAAGAAAGAGAAAAGATATTATTACTATTATTGTAATAAGTGTAACAAGAGAATCAATCAAGACAGAATTATAGAAATGACTTTATTAGACATCTTAATGAAGGTAGATGAAAATCTAGCATCTCATGATCTAAAACAGGCTTTAAATCAAATTAAAGAAATAGAGAAAAAATTGAAGAGTACAGCACGAAAATATTCTGAAGATAAAATATCAGAGACAACATATGATATTGCTATAACTGAACTTGATGCAAAGCTAAGAAAAGAAAAAAGTAAATTTGGAAGTACAAAGATTAAGCAAGGTCTTAGTTGGTCAGAATTATCTGATCCAGAAAGAAGAGGTCTGGTCGAAGATGCTATTGTAACAATGAAAGTTGATTTAGATGAAAAGAAAATAATAGATATTGAGTTTAAATAAATAAGCATATAAGTGTAAATACAGCTAGGAAAAAAAAGCTACTTTTTTTGCAAAAAACCATTGATAGATAACACGAAATATGGTAATATATAGATGGTCATAAAAGACAGAAATAAGGTTATTAACAGATAAATACCATATATATCTATAAAACGAGCTATTAAAAAGTTCGAAAGGTTTATGGACTAAGAGCCATATGAAAACTTACGAACTATGATTATATAGTTCGTTTTTTTGTGTATATGCGTTTGGCTGGGGGGACTTGGATGTCCGAAGATGGTGCATCATTATTTTCAATAAAGTAATGATGTATAATGCATAAAATGATATATTAAAATCTATATAAAAGCATTTAAAATATTGTGAATTAAATAATTAATAATATAACGTGACAAGGACATGGGAATCTGTTATATTGAAGATAGGTAAATGTTAACGTTTACATGAAAGGAGGATTTCCATATGAAATATATTTGTACAATATGTGGCTATATTTATGATGAAGCTGCTGGAAGTCCACAAAGCAATATTGCTGCGGGTACGTTATGGAAGGATTTGCCTGATGATTGGGTATGTCCTATCTGTGGTGCACCAAAATCTGCATTTGAACTTAAAGAAGAAACAATCGAATCAACAAAGGTAAACAAAGAGGTGACAATGGATTATGAAAATTGGGATGTGTTATCATTGAGTGCCCTTTGTTCAAATCTTGAAAAAGGCTGTGAAAAGCAGTGTTTAAATGAAGAAGCAAAGCTTTTTCATGAACTTTCTGTTTATTTTGAAAGTAAAGCAACAGCTGTTGCAGGCAATATGGCAGCGTTATCGGTACTCTTGAAAGAAGATATGAATTCGTTATATCCGATTGCAAATCAAATGGCAATAGAAGCAAATGATCGTGGAGCAAAACGTGTTTTAACATGGAGTGAAAAGGTAACACGTCTACAAGCATCATTAATTGAGCGATATGAAAATGAAAAAGGAGCGATGCTGGAAAATACCAGTGTGTATGTATGTGAAATCTGTGGATTCATTTACATAGGGGATACACCTCCAGATATTTGTCCGATTTGTAAAGTTCCAAGTTTTAAGCTTCAGAAAGTAGAAAGGAGCTGAATGATATGTTTGCGGTAAGAACCATACGTCTATGTACAAAAGATTGTTTATGTTTATATGTTTGTCCGACAGGAGCGTCAGATACAGAGAATGGACAGATTGACTGGGAGAAATGTATCGGTTGCGGCCTTTGTGCAAATGCCTGCCCATCCCATGCGATTTCTATGGTGCCAGAAAAATATGCACCTCAACAAAAGAAAGATCAAAACGTTGTGGATGCCCTGTATGCGTTGATTAATCATAAAGTTAAACAGGAAGCCATCCTGGATTATCTGTGGAAAACTAGTGATGATGCCATGACAAAACAGTTTGCTTTGGCTTTAAAAAAATCTAATCGTTTTATGAGTGAAGATTTATATCGGGAAGCAGGCTATATGCTTCCACAAAGCCATCAAACACATGCAATGTTAGGATCTTTCTTGAAAATCAAAGATCCGGATTTTCCAATGGATGCGGTCAAAACATTATTGAAACTAATCAAACCCAACGATTAGGCAAAAGAAAACATAAGATATAAAAGGTCTTGTGTTTTTTTCATCTCTGTGATTTTATATGGAAAAGCATACAAATGTCTTATAATCATCATAAGTTTTACACTTTTGAAGTAAACTATGTTAAAATATAAGATAGAGAAAAAAGAGGGCGCATATGGAAGAAATTAAGCATGGATTTACAACAAGAGAAGCCTGGTTTGATGCTTTTCAAGTGTATTTCACAAAAATAATCGAAATTGATGATAAAACACATACCCTCATGAATACCAGTTTAAGCTGTGATGAATGGATTGAGGATTTTAAGCGACAATCTAATGAAATCAGAGCGCTGTATCTGAAAAATGATCAATTTAAACAACAACATATTCATTATTTTGTAAATCAGCCGGAAAACTGGACAGAGGAAGTCGCAGATTCATTATTAGCGTATATCTATCGTTACTGGTCCAGAATGGAAGATGTAGAAGCAATCTATGCGATTGCTCAGTCTTTACAGACATATTATGAAACAAAAAATGATGAAATCGCAATCATGAAGTGTAAGGCTGTTTTACTATATTGTTACACCTATCTGGATGAAGCACATTTTCATGATATCTGTATATCCCTTTGTAAAGAATTAAGAGCGCTATATATCAAACATTATGATGAACTGAGCGAAGAAGATAAAAGCATGGGATTATCGATATATGATATTTTAAATTATGTACGTTATACCAATCTGGTCATTGGTGATGACTTTAAAGATGTATTTGATCAGGTACTGTATCCTGATTATTTAGAATCAATTGAAATGATGGAACGGTTCATGAAGGAAGCGGATATGAATCAGCCATTAAATCAAATTGTTCCATATATGATTTTAAACGTCAAACGCAGGTTTGCGGAGATATCCTTTCGATTACATAAACAAACTCTGCGTAAAGATCAAATGGAAATTGTGAAAAATATCGCAGAAGAATTGGTATATCTACAAGAAGATATTGATATCAATGGACAGGTTGAAAATCTGATATGTTTTTATATGGCACATCGTTTTGAAACTAATTATACCAGTGAAGAACTTGTGGAAATATTTATGGATGGTATCCGTAATCTGAACGCAAGCCATCAGGTAGAGGAGCAATTAGATATCAAACAGCTGATGGAAACCATGGAGGCTTTCTCACTTGCTTTACAAACCCTTGGGGAAGAAGATCCAGAGAGTGTAAAATCCACGATGCAATGTTGGAATGACTATCTTGAATATTTATTAAAACAGCCATACAGTAAAGGGATGGCACAGCAGATTAATCAGACCATCTATCATTATATTGTGCCATTGATGAAATATATGGATGATGTAGATGATATCTTTAAATCATTATTGAATATAACAGTCTTTCGTCAGCTGCAGACAGCGATTCATTCCTTGATGGTAGGAAGAAGTGCAAATCTGATCATGCAGTGTATCATTGATAAACAGCCTCATATATTAGTAGATGCCAAGCTTTTTTCAACAATTAAAGAAGTGAAAACAAATAAAGAAGAACTGCTTTCCTTTGTATCAAAAGCATCACTTGTACATGATGTAGGAAAACTGCTTTGTACACAGGTGATTAATATGCAGTATCGTCGATTGATTGATATTGAATATGAAACAATTAAATTCCATCCGAACAGCAGCTCGACTATACTATCAGATATTCCCTCCTTATCCATCTACCATGATATTGCTATTGGGCATCATAAAAGTTTTGATGGAACATTTGGATATCCAAAAGAATTTGATAATACAGCATCCCCACAGCGTATATTAATTGATCTTATCAGGATATGTGATAGTTTAGATGCTGCCACAGATACCTTCGGTCGTTTGTATGCGGCTCCTAAAAGCTTTCAAACTGTATTAAAAGAGTTTCAGATGTTAAAAGGAACCAGCTATTCTGATGTATTGGTAGATTTCATATCGGAACATGAAGATGTCCAACATCAATTAGAAAATCTATTGGAGGAAGAACGCGAACAAGTTTATGTAGAAATGTATCATATCATCAAAGGATTGTGAGGAAAAACTGCTTGATCCATGTAAAAAAGTGTGGAAAAAGCGGTTTTTTTCGTATTCTACAAATGTTGTTTGTATTTCTATCTATGAAATGTTATAATGCAACATGTGACTTTGGAGGTAAAGAAAATGATAGGAACAAACAATCTAAGCGTTCGTTTTGGCGCTAGAACATTATATAAAGATGTAAATCTGAAATTCACAGATGGAAACTGCTATGGATTGATTGGTGCCAATGGTGCTGGTAAATCCACATTTTTAAAGGTACTGGCAGGCGAACTGGCACCGGATACCGGAGATGTATACATGGGACCACATGATACGCTGTATACCTTAAAACAGGACCACTTTCAGTTTGATGAATATCCCGTATTGGAAACTGTATTGATGGGAAATGAAAAGCTGTATCAAATCATGAAGGAAAAAGAAGCCTTATATACAAAGGAAGGCGAATTTACAGAGGAAGATGGACAGCGTGCCGGAGAATTGGAAGAAGCATTTGCGGATATGGATGGCTGGAATGCGGAAAGTGATGCTGCTATGTTACTATCAGGACTAGATATTCCAGTAGATTTGCATACATCCTTAATGAAGGATATTACACCTGCACAGAAAGTGAAAGTATTATTGGCACAGGCGTTGTTTGGAAAACCAACAACATTATTATTAGATGAGCCGACCAATGGTTTAGATTTAAAAGCAGTCGCTTGGTTAGAAAACTTTCTAATCAATTATGAAAGTACTGTCATTGTCGTATCCCATGACCGTCATTTTTTGAATAAAGTATGTACCCATATCGCTGATGTGGATTATGGAAAAATCAAAATCTTTACTGGAAACTATGACTTCTGGTATGAATCTAGCCAGTTATTAAGTAAACAGTTAAAAGATGCGAATAAAAAGAAAGAAGATAAAATCAAAGAACTGGAAGCCTTTATCGCAAGATTCTCAGCAAATGCTGCCAAGAGTAAACAGGCAACATCACGTAAAAAGATTCTGGATAAGATCGTATTGGATGATTTACAGCCATCTACCAGAAAATATCCCTTCATTGATTTTAAATCAGAAAGAGAATCAGGGAAATCTATTCTGTTTTTAGAAAATATCGGTAAAAGTGTAGAAGGCAACGAGCTGTTACATAACATCAGCTTTTCCATGATGAAAGGGGATAAAGTCGCATTGATTGGAAATCCTTTACAAACATCATTGTTGTTGAAGATTATCGCAGGCGTTGTAAAACCAGATGAAGGAAGTATTGAAATCGGACAGACGATCACACCATCCTATATCCCGGATGATAATACAGAATATTTTGAAGGTGAGCAAAGTATCTGTGACTGGTTAAGTCAGTATACGAATATTGAAGATATGGCATATATTAGAGGATTCCTTGGAAGAATGCTGTTTAGTGGAGAGGAAGCATTAAAGCCGGTAAATGTATTATCCGGAGGAGAACGTGCACGCTGTATGTTATCGAAAAGTATGCTGGAAGCACCAAACCTGTTGCTGTTGGATGATCCAACCAATCATCTTGATTTGGAAAGTATTCAGGCCTTGAATAATGGACTGGTAAGCTTTAAGGGAGAAATGATTTTTACATCCCATGACCACCAGTTTATCCAGACAATTGCCAATCGTATTATCGAAATTACAGAAGATGGCATCATCGATCGTCGTATGAGCTATGATGAATATTTAGAGCGTGAATTAGGTATTGAAGAATAGAAGCAAATCAGCAGGGCTTTTCCTTTTACAATATAGAGGAAAACCTGCTTTTTTTACGCTGAAATACGTCGAAAAAACGCATTCTGCCTTGCGAAACAAGAGGGTTTAAGGTATGATAGATATGCAAAATTGAAAGGATGACGATATGAAAAAGGTAAGAACAAGATTTGCACCTAGTCCAACAGGCTATATGCATATAGGAAACTTAAGAACAGCGCTGTTTGAATATCTGATCGCAAAACATGAGGGAGGCGACTTCATTTTACGTATTGAAGACACTGACCAGGAACGTTTGGTAGAAGGTGCTGTAGATATTATTTATGATACGATGAAAGAAGTCGGATTAACACACGATGAAGGACCAGACATTGGTGGTGACTTTGGACCATATGTACAATCTGAGCGTTTGCCAATGTATAAAAAATACGCAGATGAATTGGTTGATTTAGGTGGTGCCCACTATTGTTTCTGTGGGGAAGAAGAAATTGAAAGACAAAGAAAAGAAGCAGAAAGCTTAGGTATTTCATTTAAATACGATGACCCTTGTAAACACATCAGTGTAGAGGAAGCAAGAGAACGTATCGCAAAAGGTGAAAAATATGTTGTAAGACAGACTATTAAACATGGTGGAGAAACTTATTTTGATGATGAAGTTTATGGAAGAATCGAAGTAGATAACAGCATTCTTGATGAATCTGTATTATTAAAATCTGATGGCTATCCAACTTATAACTTCGCCAATATTATTGATGATCACCAAATGAATATTACACATGTTGTACGTGGTAACGAATACTTATCATCTACACCAAAATATAACCTGATTTATCAGGCATATGGATGGGATATTCCTACTTATGTACACGTTCCACCTGTTATGAAGGATGAACAGCATAAATTAAGTAAACGTAATGGAGATGCAAGTTTCCAGGATCTTGTGAAAAAAGGATATCTGCCACAGGCAATCTTAAACTACATTGCATTACTTGGATGGTCACCTGAAACAGAACAGGAAATCTATACATTAGAGGAACTAATCAAAGTATTTGATATCAAACGTATCAGTAAATCACCAGCAATCTTTGACATTGATAAACTGACATGGATGAATGGTATGTATTTACGTGCCATGTCTGAGGAAGAATTCTTTGAAACAGCAAAACCTTATATCGAAGAAGGTGTACATAAAAATGTAGATTTGCGTTCTGTTGCGAAAATCTTACAGCCTCGTACAGATGTATTAACAACAATTCCAGAAGCAATCGACTTTATAGATGAGCTTCCTGAATATGATAATGCAATGTATATTCACAAAAAGATGAAAACAACATACGAAATCGCATTAACAGCATTAAAAGAAGCCACAAAAGTATTAGAAGAGCTTCAGGATTGGTCTAGTGAAGAAAAGATTCATGAAATCTTATTAGCCCTTCCAGCAACCTTAGGCATGAAGAATGGTCAGGTATTATGGCCAGTACGTACTGCCATTACTGGTAAACAGTTCACACCTGGTGGTGCAATCGAAATAGCACATATCCTAGGTAAAGAAGAAACATTAAAACGTATTGCTTACGGTATTGAAAAACTTGAAAAAGAAGTAGCTTAATTTTAAAAAACATCTTTCGTATTGATGAAAGATGTTTTTTTGTACACAAAAAATGATTATATATGATGGATAACTGTGGTAAATCAGGATATCTTCAAATAATCGATATATTATGTTGCAGAAAAAAGCAATAATACTAAAAAGTGTAAAAATAAAAATGAAAAATACAAACGGAAAGGGTTTACATGTAACCGTATCCACATTAAAATGTATATGTCAGAAAGGAAAAAGGATATTCTGATAGTGATGAGGATTTTTGCAGATCATCAAAAGTGTTTAAAATAGTATACTATATGAGACGGCTGATTTCAGATGAAAATCAGTCTTTTTTTATGCCTTTATACTGAAAAAAGAAGGGTTTAAGACTTTCTTTAGTATATATAAAATAGTATACATTATGACACACAAACGATGATTAATTAATAAGAAAGGCAGGCGATGAAAAGCTAAAATTTTGTTTGATTTAATTGTGAAAAAAGATAAAGAAATTTTGGAGGGAACATGAAAAATAAAGCGATTCTAAAGAAAATTGGTCCAGTATCTTTGGCGACTGTCATGTCCTTAACGGGTATTTATGGATATGCAACACCGCTAGTACAGATACACGCAGCAGAAGACGCAGAAACACAACTAGGTTCTATTATTGATGTTAAAAAAGTAGAAAAGAATATTGTTGAAATTACATACCAAAATGGATATAAAGGAAGAGTTACATTTCTAGAGAATGGGATTTTCCGTTTCAATGTTGATCCAAGTGGTAAATTTGAACAATATGCAACACCTAATAGTAAATCTCATAAAGCAACAATACAGACAAAATCTGATGAATCTGATGATTATTCTAAGCCTGAAGCTTCGTTAAACGATGAAAATGGATTCATTCAATTAAGTGCAGGTAATACGATAATTGAATTTGATAAAACTACAGGTATGATGTCAGCAAAACGTACAGATGGAACAATTGTATTCAAAGAAAGCAAGCCACTTTCTATTGGTTCAGGATCAACGACACAGACATTAGCAACATCTGATGATGAATATTTCTATGGTGGAGGTACTCAGAACGGACGTTTTTCACATAAAGGAAAATCAATTAATATAAAAAATGAAAGTGGATGGACGGATGGACAAGTTTCATCTCCAAATCCATTCTACTGGTCAAATAAAGGTTATGGTGTATTACGTAATACTTTTAAAGAAGGTAAATATGATTTTGCTAAATCAGATAGTGCGAATATCACAACAAGTCATGATGAAAATGAATTTGATGCATATTACTTTATAAGTGACAGTAGTGATATTTCTACGACTGCCAATAATATTTTAAATGAGTATTATGAAGTAACTGGTAACCCAGTATTATTACCTGAATATGGTTATTATTTAGCTCATCTAAATTGCTACAATCGTGATGGTTGGCAAGAAGGTGGAAAAGAATGGAAGCTGGAAGATGGAAAATGGTATGAAGAATTAGGACAGTCCTATGATTATGTTATACCAGAAGGTACAAAAGTAGAGTCATTGAATAATACACCTCCATCAACATTGATTGATAATTTTAAAGGTGTAATTGATGATAGTACAAAGAAATTTACAGCACAGGCTGTTATTGAAGGCCATGAAGCAAATGATATGCCATTAGGCTGGTTCTTGCCAAATGATGGTTATGGCTGTGGCTATGGTCAAAATGGTTACCACGAGGAAAGAACAGATGAAGAAAAAGCAAATAACGATTGGACACGTGCTACGCAGGCTGTTGATGCGAATGTGAACAATTTAAAGGATTTTACTGATTTTGCAAATCAACATGGTATCCAAGTTGGTCTATGGACACAGGCAGCTTTAAATCCAGAAGATTCTGAATTAGATGGAATGTATCAGGGATTCCAGACTTTACGTGATTTTAATAAAGAAGTAAACACTGGAGGCGTAAGAGCATTAAAGACAGACGTAGCATGGGTTGGCGAAGGTTATTCTATGGCCTTAAACTCAGTGAAAACTGGATATGATGTCTTAGCAAAAACAAACACACGTCCTATGTTGGTTTCATTAGATGGATGGGCTGGTTCACAGCGTTATACAAGTATGTGGACTGGTGACCAGTATGGTGGTCAATGGGAATATATTCGTTTCCATATCCCTACATATATTGGACAGAGTTTGTCAGGTAATCCTAACGTAGCAAGTGATATGGATGGTATCTTCTCTGGAGATTCAATTACTTCTACAAGAGATTATGAATGGAAAACATTTACATCTGTTATGTTAGATATGGATGGCTGGGGATCTCTAGCTAAAAAACCATATTATAATGGTGATCCTTATACAGGTATTAACCGTATGTATTTGAAATTGAAGGCACAGTTAATGCCATATCTATATACAGAAGCACATAAAGCAGTTGATGGACTTCCAATGATCCGTGCAATGTTCTTAGAAGAAGAAAATGCTTATACATTAGGTACAGCAACACAGTATCAGTATATGTATGGAGATAATTTCTTAGTTGCGCCTATTTATCAGGATACAAATGCAGATGATCAGGGAAATGATATCAGAAATAATATCTATCTTCCATCTACAGCTGATACATGGATTGACTACTTTACAGGTGAACAGTATCGTGGTGGACAGGTTATTAACAACTTTGATGCACCATTATGGAAACTTCCTTTATTTGTAAAGAATGGTTCTATTATTCCAATGTATGAAAATCACAACAATCCATCTGCAATTTCTAAGACAAATACAGAAGGTCTGGATAAATCAAGAAGAATAGTTGAATTCTATCCTTATCAAGATTCTTCTTACGATGCAATTGAAGACGATGGAATTTCTATGACACAGAACAGTGATGGAACAGTTGATTATGGTAGTAATGTGAAGACACATTATACTTCAAGTGTAAAAGGTACAACAGCAACATTGACCGCAAACAAATCTGAAGGTGGCTATCAGGGATATGATGCAAACAGACATTCTACATTTGTTGTAAATGTATCTGAAAAACCTTCTAAGGTTACTGCTATAAATGGTTCTACAGATATTAATGCAAAAGAAGTAACTTCTTATGAAGCATTTGAAAAAGCAGCAAAAAACAATGAGGCTGTATGGTTCTATGATGAATCTCCAAATTTGAACAAATATGCAAAAGATGATGAAGGATTTAAAGATACAGCAATCATTACAACTCCAAAATTATATGTATCATTTACAAAGACAAATGTTAATGAACAAGCACAGACATTGGTGATCGAAGGCTTTAAAAATGATGCTGATTTAGGTGAAGAAACTTTAAATAAAGATCTGAGTACACCTGCAAACTTAACGGCTGCAGAAGAAACAAAGACACCAACAAGCATTACATTAACATGGGATGAAGTAGAAGATGCAACAAGTTATGATGTAGAAGCAGATGGTATTATTTACAATATTGGAAATAATACAACTTTCACTCATGAAGATTTACCATATCATTCTACACATACTTATCGTGTACGTTCAAGAAATATCAAGGGATATTCTGAATGGAGTAAAGAATATGAATCTATATCATTAGAAGATCCATGGAAAGATACACCTACACCAGAAAATATTACATGGGAAGGCGATATTTATGGATCTCATACTCCAGATTTAGCATTTGATAATTTCTTCCAATCAGGTGATGGAGGCTTCCATTCAGATGGAAACTCTATTGGACAAGCATTAACTGTTGATTATGGAAAAGGCTATCAGTTAGATAAAGTAGAATATTATCCACGTGATGATGCTAGTAATGGCACCGTGACAAAAATGGATGTATATACAAGTCTTGATGGTAAAAACTGGAGTGATGCTAAGAGCTTTACTTGGGAACGTAGTGCAGATATGAAGGAAATTCCTTTAAAAACTACAGCTCGTTATATTAAATTTATTCCTAGAGAATCTGTTGGAAACTTCTTCGCTGCAAGTGAAATAAAAGTTTATAAAGTTGAAAATACTAATGGATTTGCAATCGGAAGTATTGCGCAACAAGGTAAAGATACACCAGATGATGCAGATTATCAAAACTTAAGAAGTTATCTAGGTATTTCAAATAAAGATAAAACATTTGAAAACCAGGTAGCAAATTATGGCTTAGATATCAATATGAATGGTGTATATGATGTATATGATTATGCATTTACAATGTTCAAACTTGATGGTGGAACTAAAAAATCTGGTTCTGTTGCAGGTAATGCATTATTACTTCCTAGCAAAAACACGGTTAAGGCAGGAGAAACATTTACAATAGATGTATATGCTACTGATGTAAATAACTTAAATGCTTTTGGACAGGTTATTAATTATGATCCTAATAAGCTAGAAATTAGTAAAAATGATATCCAAGCTACTCCATTTGTAGCACAAATGGAAAACCTTTCTTCTCAACAAAGATATGATGATACAGCATATGTTGATTTAGCATTTGTCAATCGTGGAGATAAGAAATTGTTTAGTGGTGAAGGAAGTATTGCGACAATTACTGTAAAAGCCAAAGCAGATTGTAATGTAGCAGATGTCATTGATTTGAGCACAGTTACGTTGATTGGACCTGATTATAGTTATATTGAATCAGCAATTAAAAACGATATTACAATTCCAGAAATTCCACTAGTAAGCACAGCAGCAGAATATGGTCGTGAAGAATTTGATATCACGATGACAAATGATGTGTTAACTGAGGATAAAGAAGGAACTAATGTTGAAAAAATCATTAATGGTGGATCTCAGGAAAGTTATGATCTGTTATTTGATGGTAAGAAATCAGGAAGACAATTTGAATTTGTTTGGGATACAGGTAAAAATGTTTTAGCACCTGAAGTTAAATTGCCAACAACATTCCACTTTACATTGAAAGAGGCTAAGCCTTTAAATAATGTAAAAGTTTATAATTCTAATGAAGGAAATGGATATTTATTATCAGCAGATGCAATTTTCTATTATGAAGATGGCACATCTGAAACAGTATCTATTGATGAAAAACAGCAGGTATTCTCATTTGATGCTTCTTTAGAGAATGCGGATAAAAATGTTATTCGTGTTGATGTCATAGCGAAAACTTCTAATGGTTTAGCAAATGAGAATAATGATCCAAGAGAAAACCGTATGTTAACATTAGAAGAAATGGAATTCTCTTACATTAAAACAGTTAAAATTGAAAAGATTGAAGCTAATGACAATGCAAAAGAACTTTATGTTGGGGATATTAGTGATATCAAAGCATTGGTAACACCAAATGAACCAAATCCTTATTACACAGTAAGTAGCTCTAATGGAGAGGTTGCATCCATTATTACATTAGCAGATGAAAACAATCTTCCAGTTTATAAGGTACATGCATTAGCTGCAGGAGAAACTGTTATTACAGTTACATCCGCTGCGGATAAGAATATTAGCACTTCTTATACATTGACTGTTAAAGAAGGTATCAATATTACACCTTTAACAAAAGCAATTGAAAAAGCACGTGAATATACAGCTGATACCTATATAGAAGATTCATATGCAGCATTACAGGCAGCTGTAAATGCTGGTACGGATTTACTAAATACACAGGATTATACAAAAGCACAGATTGAATCTGCAGCAGCAGATATTCTAAATGCAATTGCAAATTTAGTTGTAAAACCATTAAATGAAGGAAATTTAATTAATACTTCAAAGGATTCATCAGTTTCAATCATTGATTTCTCAAGTGAATGTACACCTGAAGAATTAGAAGATGGTTTGGCAGCAAATGTATTAGATTATAACGAAGAAACATATTGGCATTCAAATTATGATTCAAGTATTGGCATGCCACAATGGTTAACATTTGATTTAGGTGATATCTATAAATTATCTGATGTAACATTCTTACCACGTATCAATGGTAGAAATGGGGATATTTTTGAAGCTGAAGTACTTGTTAGTTTAGATGGTAAAACATATACAAAAGCTGGAACTTATACATTTGATAATGATGGAAAGAATCTGACAAACCGTGATCAGTGGAAACGTATGCCTTTCAACACACAAATGGCACGTTTTGTAAAACTAAATATTGTTCATGCTGGTGGAGATAGCGCAGATGCATATGCTTCTATGTCTGAAATTCGCTTCTATGGTGTAAAAGCTATAGATAAGAGTGCTTTACAGGAAAAATATGATCAATATAAAGATTTTAAAGATGATAACTATACACCTGCTTCTTATACAGCTTTACAGAATGCAATAAAAGATGCAGAAAAAGCATTAAATGACAAAACAGTACTTCAAGATGAAGTAGATGCTGTCCTTGCTCGTTTAAATGATGCTATCGAAGGCTTAACAAAACAGGCAGATAAGAAAGAACTTCAAAAAGCAATTGACGCTTCTAAAGATCTGAATAAGAAAGATTATACTTCTGCTACTTGGTCTGAATTTGAGAAAGCATTAGATAAAGCAATTAAAGTGAATGCTGATTTAAACGCTACACAGGAATCAGTAGATACTGTATTAGCAGATTTGGATAAAGCAAAAGATGCGTTAAAGAAAGTAGAAGACAGCAATACACCAGATAATCCAGATACACCGGATAATCCAAACACTCCGGATAATCCAAATACACCTGATAAACCAACACCAGACACACCTAATGGAGATAACACTCACGGTAATTCTGGAAATAATGGTTCAAGTAACAATGGTTCAGGTAACAATGGAACATCTGATGAAAATGTAGATACATCAGATACTACAAATACTGGTTTATTAGCTGGAACAATGCTGGCTGCTGGACTTGGCGCTGCATTCCTGCTGAAAAAGAAAAAAGAAGAAACTGAATAAGCATTGTATGAATTAGGAATTGTATCTTCAATTACTTCGCATTAAAAAGTCGTACAATCATAAACGTAAAGGAAGATATAGCCTGAATCAGGCAATCAGGAAGAACTATGTTTGTGCATGGTTCTTCCTTTTCCATATTTAATATTTGAAACGAAAAATAGTTTGATGAAAAGAGGATAGACATGAAAAAAAGATGGATGAGCATATTTTTATGCTTAATGTTATTAACTGGATGCTCAGGATATGAAAGAGATGATTCTCCAGGGTACATAACATATATAACATTGAATGATATGAAACAGATGATGGAAGATAAAAACGAATTTGTGATAGCTTTTACACAGTCTCTTTGTGGATATTGTCAGGACTTTCATAAACTATTTTCCGAATATTCAAAAAATCATCATGTTATTATTTATGAAGTATTGTTAGATAACGAAAGTGGAACACCAAATGAAAACAGAAAACTGATTCAAGAATATTTCCCAGGCTTTGATACAACACCTGGTATCTTTTACGCAAAAGATGGAAAGGTGTATGATCAATTATCAAATGTAAAAATCACAGAAGAAGTATTTGATAACTGGGTACAAAAAAATCAGTTAGATGGAAAAGAATAAAACAAGGAGACGAATTATGAACAAAGAACAAAATCGAAAAGAAGGAAATGCGCATATCTTGTTTAACGTTATGACAATTTTATTATTGATTTATATGGTTTATACAATATTTATGACATATTCACAATTATCATCGTATTGTGAACAATATAATACAACGATGATGGCACAATGGTCTTACTGTCTGCTAGCAATGACAGCAGCAGTTGTTCCATGCCTTGTATATGCATGTACATGTTATGGCATTGGTATTATCATCAAAAATCAGCAGACAAACATATCAAAGAAGTAATCTTTATGAAGGTGTTTTGGATATGTTTAATGATCATCATTGCGGTTCTTATCATAATCTTTCTGATAAGAGGATATCATCTATATCAAAGAAAAAAACGAAGAAAAGCAAAAAATGATTTTGAAGGTATGTATTTGTTAAATGAAAAGAAACATAAAGTAAATTGAAAAAGACGATATATTGAGCAGGGCAATTTCGTATCTGCTCTTTTCGTGCTATAATGGTCAACAGGAAGTGACCAAATATGGAAAAAGAAATCATTGAACAAAGAATTCAGCATTTTATGGAACTAAGAAATACCAAAACAGGAACCATCAACGCTATGCTGGAGATGGAATTATATGCCTATGATCTGGAACAAAAAACTATTACATTAGCATTTCCAGTACGCACTTGGGAAGCAAATCCAGTTGGCAATATGCATGGTGGAATGATTTGCGCAATACTAGATGTAACAATGGGATGTGCAGCTTATGTATTCTCACAAGCGTATTTTACACCAACGATTCAAATGTCTGTGAATTTCGTGAAAGGAATACCATCAGATGAAGTATTACTGGTAGAAGGAATCTTAGATCATGCAGGCAGCCGTATGGCACAGGCACGAGCAATCGCAAGATTACAGCGCACAAATGAAGTAGCCGCCACAGGAAATGGCAGTTACGCAATGAATCATAAGAAATGAGACAGTGATGTGATGAAATCACTGTTTTTCTTTTACAAAACATGCTAATATGTAAGAAAGAAAGACCAGAGGGGCGTATCATGAAAATTGTACAACTAAAGTATTTCATAGCAGTTATCGACTATGGCAGTATCAATAAAGCCGCTGAACGACTATATGTATCTCAACCAAGCTTAAGCCGATCCATTCAGGCATTAGAAAATGAAATAGGAAAACCATTGCTTATACGTTCCAATCATGGCGTATCCATGACACCAACCGGGCGTCTGGTTTATTACTATGGACAATCAATTATAAATGAATTAAATACATTGGAACGGTTAAAAGGATTAGATGAAAAATCTATTTACTCAAAACTGAGTGTATCCAGCAGTTCTATCTTTTTAAAAGACGATTTGGTGTTAAAATGTTATGAAAAATTAATATCCAGTGAAACAGAAATCCAGATGATTGAAACAACTACAGAAGAAGTGTTTGAAAATGTGGAAAACTCAAAATCAGAAGTTGGCATTGTGATTTTAAATGATATGCAATTGATAATATTCAAAAAAATGGCAGAAATCAAAGAAATTGAATATGAAGTACTAGGCTCAGGTCCTATTTATATTCATATGAATGAAGAAGATCCATTAGCTAAAAACGATACCATACGTTTTTCTGATTTGATAGACAGAACCTTTATTCATTTACCAAATGATTTCTTTTCTGATATCAACAAGAGTATTAATATCAACGGAATGCAGCTTTCCACATTTCCCAAGGTTTTGATCATGCGTAACTATCATGCCATGTTAAGTATCGCAAAACATACATCTTCTTTTTTAATCGGCCACAAATGGCAAGTAGAAGAATTAAAACATTCTCATATGAAAAGCCTTTTGTTAAAGGACAATGATTTACAAAAACATTTTATTATCATTAAACGTAAAAATCATGTACTATCCAGTGCTGGTCGTATTTTTATAGATATCATCCATGATACATATAAACAAGTTTAGTTATACAATTTGAGTATAACGGGTAATTAGGTAATAAGCATTATACAAAAAAATCTCCTTGGAATATAATAGTGTTGTAAGGTAAAGATAGCAATCAGCTTATCATTACTACATTCTTATATAAATATCGGAGAGGAGATATTATTATGAAAAAGAGTACACTATTATCATTCGTCACAGCAGGTGCTATCGTAGCAACTAGCGTTGGAACATATGCAGCATGGGATACATTAGAGGCAACAGTAGGAGGTACAGTAAATTTTGGCAATCCAGTAACAGTTTCTACTGACGCATCTGCAGCTTATACTACAACAACTAGGGCATTAAATACTAATCCTAAGGCTACAAGTATTGTGAATTTTAAAGTTGTAGATGAAAACAGTTTAGGTACAACTTTGAAATTGAAAGGAGCTACTACTGATGCTTCAATAAATGATTTAGTAGATATTTCCTTTGCGAAAGAAGGAACTCCTGATACAGCAATAACTGAGGATACGGCTTTTGTAAAAGATGCAACTGGTAATAAGTATATCGTTACTGTGCAACCAAAAACGACTATAAGTGATGAACAATTAGCTACACTTAATAATAAAGATATTACTGTAAATGTAACTGCAACATTAGAGTAAAAGCCGTAATCCTACGGCTTTTTTCCTAGTCAGAGAACGTATTATGTAGTAAAATGTAAGAAAGACAAGGGGAGTTGTTTATGCGATGAAACTGCTAAAGAAAATAACAACCTTTTTAAGTGCTATTGTAGTGATAGCACTTTTGGTGTTTGTTGTTTGTATGCAGATGTATCCAGAGAACACTTCCAGGGTGGTAGGATTTCGGTTTTATACTGTATTGACGAATAGTATGGAACCAATAATTCCTACATATTCTCTTGTTTTTAGTAAGATGATAGATGAAGATGAAGAAATTGCACCAGATACGATTGTGACATTTAAGGCGAACCGCTTTGGGCAGGATATCCTGTTGACACATTATTTCCGTAAGACACAGGAAAAGGATGGTGTGTTGTATTATCGTACACAAGGGGCAACGGCGCCGGATTATGATAATTATGAAACAAGCAGGAAAGATATTATTGGTAAGTATGTTTTTCATGTGCCATATTTGGGGAAAGTCTTTTTGTTTTTGAAAAGTAAGTTTGGCTTTGTGATGTATGGGGAACTGTTTGTGATCTGGTTGATCAATAAAACGATTAAAACACGTTGGGATGAGAAGGCCAGAGAAAAACGTATCAAGAAGAAACGTGCTTTTACCATTACAGAACTTGCACTTGAGGAAGGAAAAGATTGTCTTGTGTTAAGTGGATATTTAAGAAACAATATGAAGAAACCGGTACACTTTGTGATGGCAAGATTGAAATTCTATGATGCGAATCACAACTTGGTAAAAGAAGATTTATGGTATCTTGCGGATAAAACGTATCTGAAGCAGGATGATATGGTGAAATTTGAATATCTGCTGCTGGATTATGAAGGCATTGAAGACTTTGAAATTCATGTGATTAAATATAAGCATTAGCTGATGGTGGAAAAACTATCAGCTTTTCTTTTTGAAAATGTGAAAAGCGCTTGCGAAATCATGGATTTGGGGTACAATGAATAAGGATGAAAAAGGAGGCTGTTTTATGACAATTATTGAAAAATTAAATGCATTGAGAACATTAATGAAAGAAAGAAATCTGGATGTCTATATGATTCCAACTTCTGACTTTCATGAAACGGAATATGTAGGAGAACATTTTAAGGCAAGAGCATATATGTCTGGATTTACCGGATCACAGGGAACATTGATTGTGACACTTGATGATGCGGCATTATGGACTGATGGCCGTTACTTTATTCAGGCGGCAGATCAGTTGAAGGATACCACGATTACGTTGATGAAACAGGGAGAAGAAGGTGTTCCTACCATTGCACAGTATATTTATGATCATGTGACTATGCGGGGTGGCGTAGGTTTTGATGGTCGTGTCATGAATACCAAAATGGTAAAGGCAATCATGAGTAAGCTGGAAGAAAAAGAAGTGCATATCGCTTATGAAGAAGATCTGGTGGGTATGATTTGGGAAGATCGACCAGCATTACCTAAAAAACAAGGCTTCTTTTTGAACGTAGAATATAGTGGTAAATCCACAAAAGATAAATTAGCTGATTTATATGATATCATGAAAAAACAGGGAATCACACATCATATCATTACATCACTAGATGATATCGCATGGATTACAAATATGCGTGGATGGGATATTGCACGCTATCCTGTTATGCTGGCTTATCTGATTTTGACATTAGATGGTGGTGTGATTTTCGTTGATAAAGAGAAATTGAATGATGAATTGATCGCAAACTTTGAAGAAAATCATATAGAAATCAAAGACTATAATGATATTTATGAATATGTGAAAACCTTTGATTCAGATGCAGTGATTATGTTAGACAGCAGTGTGGTAAATTATGCGATTACCCAGAATTTAAATCAGAATATCAAGATTGAGGATCGTGTAAATCCAAGTCAGCTGATGAAAGCTATGAAGAATGAAATTGAATTAGAAAATAATCGTAAAGTACATATCAAAGATGCTGTCGCTATGACAAAATTTATGTATTGGTTAAAGACAAATATCGGTAAAGAAAAGATGAGTGAAATCATTGCGAGTGATTATTTAGAAAAGCTTCGTAAAGCACAAGGTGCCATTGATTTAAGTTTTAATACGATTTCTGCGTATAAAGAGCATGCGGCAATGATGCATTATAGTGCAACACCTGAAAGTGATGTAGAGTTGAAAAAAGAAGGCATGCTTTTGGTTGATAGTGGCGGACAGTATATGGAAGGTACTACAGATATTACCAGAACATTTGTATTGGGTGAAATCAGTGATGAAGAGCGT
>ENA-OWPJ01000611-OWPJ01000611.1-human-gut-metagenome-genome-assembly--contig:-NODE-611-length-29194-cov-3.36048_pt1 | contig 29194 bp, 27 predicted proteins | sample MGYA00248264_ERZ651846 | MGnify/ENA primary metagenome ERZ651846 (study PRJEB26924, sample SAMEA4378271) | human gut metagenome | biome: human gut; feature: human-associated habitat; material: faeces...
TGCTGCATGAAGTTATGGGAAGCGGTGGAAACAGTGAAGAACAGTTTTATCGTTATTTATTGCGTATGGGGAATAAAAGCATGCTGGAACATGTTTCAGGAATCGAGCGTACCCGTAAAGATTATCAGGAATATATTGAGCAATGGGTGCATGAGATCAAGACGCCGATTGCCGCAATGAAGCTATGGGCAGAAAATCAGGAGGGAAAGAAAAAACGGGAAGCATATACCCAGTTAGAACGTATTGAACATTATGTAGAACAAGCATTATTTTATGCGCGCAGCGAGAATGTAGAAAAAGATTTTTGTATACAGAAAATGGATATCAAAGAAGTTGTACAGGAAGCCTTATTGCAATGTAAATATTTATGTACCAGCAATGGGATTCATGTGGATATACCTGAAGAAAGCTATTGGATACGCAGTGATGAAAAATGGATTGTATTTTTATTAAATCAATTGATTGAAAATGCAGTAAAATATCGTCGAAGTGATATTGACAGCACGCTTTCTATTTTTATTGTGGAAAAAGATGATGAAGTGGAACTACATGTGAAAGATAATGGTATTGGTATTTGCGCAAATGATATTGCTCGTATCTTTGAAAAAGGCTTTACCGGAGAAAATGGAAGAAATGCCAATCGTCATGCGACAGGTATTGGATTATATTTATGTAAGAAATTATGCCATGATTTAGGCATCGACATCGATGTAGTTTCTTCACTCATGCAAGGATGTGATATGATTTTGTCCTTTCCTTCTTACAACTCTGTAAGGGAATTGTAAAATAACCTGATACAGAAAATTTCATCTTTACGATATACTGTAAGACAAGGAGGGATGATCATGTGTTTATTAAAAGTTGAACATGTACAGAAATATTATGGCAATGGTGGTAATATCACCAAAGCATTAAATGATATCAGTTTTGATATGAAAGAAGGCGAATTCGTGGCGATCATGGGGGCAAGCGGCAGTGGAAAAACAACCCTGTTGAATGTCATCAGTACCATTGATACCTTAAGTGCAGGGGATATCTATGTGCGTCAAGAGAATATCTCCACAAAGAAAGAAAAACAACTGGCTGCTTTTCGTAAAAAGGAGCTTGGCTTTATCTTTCAGGATTATAATCTGTTAAATACGCTGTCCATGGAAGAAAATATCGCATTACCATTGACACTATTAAAAGAAAAACCGGCAGTCATTGATGCTTCTGTGAAACAAATGGCAAAAACTTTGGGTATTTTAGATATCCTGGCTAAATATCCATATGAAGTAAGTGGAGGACAGCGTCAGCGAACAGCAATCGCAAGAGCTTTGATTCACAAACCGTCTTTGATATTGGCAGATGAACCAACCGGTGCCCTTGATTCTCATGCTTCTTATTTGTTTATGGAAGAATTAGGAAAACTGAATGAAGAACGCCATGCCAGTATCCTGATGGTTACACATGATGCTTTTTCCGCATCTTATGCTAAACGTATCTTGTTTTTAAAGGATGGGCGCATCTTTAATGAAATCTATCGAGGTGAATTAGACCGCAAGGCTTTCTATCAGAAGATTTTAGATGTAATGACATTGCTTGGCGGTGATGTACATGCTGTACGTTAAACTCACATTGCGTAATTTAACGCATAGTATCAAGGAATATACACTGTTTATGGCGACAATGATTATGAGTATGACATTGATGTATGCTTTTTTCTCGCTGGCACTAAGTAATCGTATCCTAAGTATCTTTTATACATTTTACAGCTTTTTACCCATCGCGATTTTCGCAAGTATTGGTGTTACGCTGGTGCTTGGCTGGATGATTATATACATTACAGATTTTATCATGAAGAAACGAAGCCGTGAATTTGGTTTGTATTTATTGTCTGGAATGAAACGAAGCAGTGTCGCATTGATGTTTTCTGCGGAGCAGCTGATTATGGGAGCCATTGCTTTAGTTATTGGCTGTATACTGGGTATGATATTGTCGCAGGCATTAGAGGCAATTTTATTTCAGGTATTTGGACAGGATTATCACTTTGTTTTATCATTTTCTTTGCAAGCATTTTTACTAACCTTGGGATGCTTCGTGTTAATTTATATATTAGAAGTCATACGGGAAATCCGTTTAATTCATCGTTGTACCTTAAAAGAACTATTTTATCGCAAAGATGAGCATACAACCATTCATGTATCAAAAACCAAAAGCGTATTATGCTTTATTGCTGGTGCAATCTGTATGGGAGTCTGTATCTGTATTGTATATATCTTTTATTGTTCTCTCAAAGATAGCAGCATGCGTGGAGATATAAATTCCATGATGCTGTCCATTTTGATGATGATTTTATCCATCTATTTGATCTATCAGGGAATATCCCAGGTTGTCATGTTGTTTCTTCAAAGATGGAAACAAAAGAAATATAAAGGAAATATGATGTTTTTAAGTGCACAGTTATGCACGAAAATCAAACGAAACCGTTTTGTTTTAGCAACTATTTCCGTGTTAACGATCCTGATTATTTCACTGATGATCATGAGCATGCAGTTAAAAAATGTTTATGATAGAAAAATAAAAGAAGAAATACCGTTTGATATTATGGCATATTCCAGTGAAACCTTAAATGAGGATGTATTATATGACTATTTAAGTAAGCATGATATGAGTTATCAGGATCATTTTTATCAAATATATCACAGTGATGCGATTAACGAAAATCTTAGAAATGCTCTTTTTGATACGCCATTTGATTATCCCGGAGTAAAGACCTATATCATAAAGGAAAGTGATGTCCAGGCACTATTGAAGATAAAAGGCTATGATCCATTAAAACCGTTGAGTGAACATCAATATGGTTTGCTTGTGACACCAGAACTAAAAAAACATATGGAAGCCTTTATGAAACAGGGAGAGGTAGAAGCAAATAATCAGAAACTATCCTGTGCGTATATAGAAAGCTCACGTATTGGACAGGCAGTGTATGTGGATTATTATTTAATCCTGCTGGATGCCTATGTGGAAAACTGTACAGTCAAAGCAAATGTCCTTGTGATGAATGTAAATGGAACAATTCCGGATACATTATATGAAGAAACCCAAACGATTCTAGATACTCATGAAGATGGCATTTATCTATATCGTGTAAAACCATACTATATTAAAGATCAATTATCTGTATATACTATGGTAATCTTTGCTTTATTATATGTATCCATGATCGCGGTATGTATTCTGGCAACAATCATTGCGACCCAGCAGCTTTCTGATATGAATGAACAAAAAGAAACCTATCATATGATGTGGAAAATGGGATGTGATAAAAAAGCAATCAAGAAATTATTATTCCAACAGGTAAGCTTTTACTTTTTTATACCATTGATTTTACCATGTCTGTATCTTCCATTTGTAATCTATGGGATAGATGTATTCTTTTCACTACTGGTATATGATGTACCAACAATGACTTTCAGCATCTTAGCGCCAATCATCTTCCTGTTGATTTATGGCTGTTACTTTATTTTGACATATCAAAGCTGTAAACGAAGTATGGAGGGATAGATGGCATGTATTTAAAATTAACAATGCGTTGTGCATTACGAAGTATAAAACAATACAGTATCTTTATGTTTACCATAACCATGGTCATGACATTACTTTATGCATTTCAATCTTTGATGTTCTCAGAGCAGATTATTAGATTGTTTGGAGCACATGTGGACATGCTATATGCCTTTTTGATGGTCAGTATTTTATTAGTTATCGTGATGACATGGCTCATTGGATATATTAGTGGGTTTATTATAAAAAATAGAAGCAGAGAATTTGGTATCTATTTATTATCGGGTATTGAGCGTAAAGTCATTGCACGCATGCTTGTGGTCGAAATGTTTTTTATGGGATTTTTATCCTTTATCATCGGCTGCTTTTTAGGAAGCTTTTTATCTGAAGTATTGCGTATGCTGATTTTACAGTTCTTTTCTAAAGACTTTCAGTTTGTCTTTCATTTCTCCATTGAAACGATGGGATCCACCTTCCTATATTTCCTGTTTATGTGGATATTGACATTATGGAAAGAGCGAAGAACCATCATGAAAGTCAATATCAAAGAGTTGTTATATGAAGAAAATAAAAACGATCCCGTTGTCAAACACCGTTTCATCAAATGGATGGTATTACTAATTGCATGTATATGCTTCTTTTTTGGAATCATCGCCACAAAAAAGGGCATATTGGATATGCTTTATGGAGAAGGATCGCCAGTCTTATTAATAGGTGTCATATTATTGGTTATAAGTAATTATGGGTTTTATTATGGTATGATTGCTTTGTCAGATGCTTTTGTGAATAGGCAAAAAAAGATCAAATATTCCTTTGGGATACTGCCGCTTTATGGACATATCAAAGGAAGAATCAATGGCAATCGTATGGTATTAGCAACATTATCCATGTTGTTGATTTTTACCATTATGTTAAGCAGCTTTGCATTAAAACTATACGACTCCTCCAACGTGCAGATGGATATCATTTGTCCTTATGAGCTACAGATTAATGCTACAGAACCATTTAAAAGCGATGAAATCAAAATAATGCTAGAGAAAAAAGGATACCAAATACAGGATGATATATTTTGTTTATACTCATGTGCAGATGCAAAAACAAATGTGGACATGATTTTTACACAGGATCAGGCGATATATGGAACATCATTTATGAAAGAAAGCGACTATCAAAAACTGTTAAAGTTAAAACATAAGACAGCAGCTTCCATACCTTCTCATGGTTATATCTTATTGGTAAATGAATTTGATAAAAAAAGAGCGGAAGAAAAAGGCATACAGCTGAGCATTAAAGATGAAAAAATGGTGCCTTTCCAAATTAGAAATGATTCTATTGGACAACTGTACGATGATGTAGTTTTTGTAGTAAAAGATGAAGTTTTAAAAGACAGTCAGATGCTCACATGTTCTTATGTCGCAGACAGTGATAAACCATTCCCTATAGGAATGGAAAAAGAAATAACAAAAAGTATAAAATTGCCACTATATGCGAGTATAAATGTCCGCAGTGATACACAGCAGGCATCCATCAGTTCTTCTGTAACAATTATTTTCGCATTATTTTATTTATCTTTTGTATTTATTTGTATTGCGGCAACGATTATGGCAACGCAACAGATGATGGATGCGACAAGACAGAAATATGAATATGAATTAATGCATCAATTAGGAATGGATAAGGCAGAAATCTATGCGATTCTACGTAAACAAATTGGTATCTACTTCTTTGTGCCGATGATATTGCCAGTTGTGTATATATTTCCATTATTATATATTGTTAATTTACTGTTTCTAAGGATACCGGGAAACTATTCTATTTATACGGTTGCATTTGGATGTATGCTTTTGTATATGGTGATCTATCTTTGTTACTATATGATGGCATATATCGGTTGTAAACGAAGTCTTGATTTAAAGTAGCTATAGCATAGAAAATGTCCTGTGTGAAAAAATGGGTATGGTTTACCTTTTCTGTCATTTCTGCTATACTGTAAGATATGTTGGATGGAGGTATACATCATGTTACAAGATTTATTATCAAATTGGATATATATATTACCAGCTGTATTTATTGCTTTTTCCTTTCATGAATTTGCACATAGTTTTGTTGCATATAAATTAGGTGATACTGCACAGAAGGAAAGTGGCAGATTATCATTGAATCCAATCAATCACATTGATCCAATTGGGTTTATCAGTTTGGTATTGTTTGGTTTTGGCTGGGCAAAGCCGGTACAAGTCAATCCTTATATGTTTAAAGATCGTAAAAATGGAATGATACAATCTGCTGTGGCAGGTCCATTAGCTAATCTGATCTTAGGGTTTGTCTTTACCATTCTTATGCAGTTGACAATAAAAACAGGCCTTTTCATCAATGGACCTGTTGGGAATTACTTATATTACTTCTGTGTATATTCTATTGTGATGAATGTTGGTTTAGGCGTATTTAACCTGATACCATTACCACCACTAGATGGTTCTAAGATTTTAATGGGAATTCTGGATGAAGAAACATACTTTAAGATTATGCAGTATGAACGCTATATCGCAATATTTATGATTGCGATTCTATTATCAGGAGTGTTGGATGGACCATTACTTTATGTAAGATCTGCTATCATTGATTTCTACTCCAATATTGTATCTAAAATTTTATTCTAAGAAAAAGAAGCGGCTTATTCATGTCGCTTCTTTCTTTATATATTTAACTGTAAAGTACCAAAGTGTGTGTAATATTAGGAAGTCAAGGCACTTTACAGGTAAATACCGTTATTCAACAGTAACCGATTTAGCCAGGTTTCTGGGCTGATCTATTTCACAACCACGAAGTCTAGCGATTTCATAAGCTAATAACTGTAATGGTATGACACCCAGTATTGCCTGAATCAATTTATCAGTTTTTGGTATACGCAAAATATCATCATATCCATCATGTGCTATCTGTAAATCATCGCTGATGATCAATAAAACATAAGCACCACGGGCTTTTACTTCTTTGATATTACTAATCGTTTTTTCATATAAATCCTCATCACTCGCAAGTGCGATGACAGGGGTGCCTTCTTCAATTAAAGAAATCGTTCCATGCTTCAATTCACCAGCCGCATAGGCTTCACTATGTATATAAGATATCTCTTTTAGTTTTAAACTGCCTTCCATGGATAAAGAATAATCCAATCCACGCCCTATAAAGAACACATCATTATGCTGATATATTTTCTTTGCAAATGCAGAATAATCTTTTTCAATAAGCTGTTGCATTAATTTCGGTAAAGTTTTGATTTCTTTACTTAACTGCATAACTTCATCATCCTGCATATGGCCATGAACATAGGACAGATAGCAGGCAAGTAAAGATAAGACAGCTACCTGTGTACAATAAGCCTTTGTCGTTGCCACACAGATTTCAGGTCCAGCTTTCGTATAAATAACATGATCAGCATCACGAGCAATAGTAGAACCAATGACATTGACGATTGCCAGGGTTGCGACATCATTTGCTTTTGCTAGTTGTAAAGCAGCTATTGTGTCCGCAGTTTCACCAGATTGACTAATGAAGATGGCTAATGTATTGCCTGTATAAATAGGATTTGCATAACGATATTCACTTGCACAGATACAATCCACATGAATGCGTGCTCTTGATTCAATCAAGGATTTCGCTATCATACCAGCATACATCGCACTGCCACAGGCAATGATATGTATTTGATCATATTGTTTTAAATTGGGCATTGTATTCAATAGATCCAATAGATTATTTTGCATAAGTGAATCGATTGTTTTTTTCACAACATCTGGTTCTTCATGAATCTCTTTCAACATAAAGTGTTCATAGCCGCCCTTTTGGATATCTGTGATATCCATTTCACTAGTTTGTATTTCTTTATCCAACAGATCACCATTCAGATTTTGAATGGTAATTTGATTTTTATGAAGAACAGCAATTTCTTCATGTTCTAACACAATATATTGGTTTGTATATTTTAAGAAAGCTGAAATATCGCTTGCCAGAAAGTTCTGATGTTCACCAACACCTAAAACAAGCGGTGAATTCTTTCGCATAGCATATATTACATCCAGTTCATCCTGAAAGATGATAGCAAATGCAAAACTTCCTTTGAAATGCTGATAAGCTTTCGTTAAAGCAGACACTTTATCTTTTGTCAGAAAATAACAATAGTCAATATAAGCTGCCGCAATTTCACTATCTGTTTGTGAATAAAAATCATAACCTGCGTTTTCCAGTTCTTCTTTGATCGTATTATAATTTTCAATAATACCATTATGAACAAGCGTTACCAATCCACTTTGATGGGGATGACTGTTTGTTTCATTTGGTTCACCATGCGTTGCCCAACGTGTGTGGGCAATTCCCAATGTTGTTCCTTTTGTGTTCATCTTTTCAAGCTTTTCCTCTAAAAAGCTGACATTTCCTTTTGCTTTGATAATTGTTACCTGATCATTTTGTGCCAGTGCTAATCCTGCAGAGTCATACCCACGGTATTCTAAGGCGTGTAAACCCGCAATCAAAACACTATTTGAGATCTTCTCTGATCCCACATAGCCAATTATTCCACACATATTTTATGTTCCTCCATGATAAAAAATAGTGTGTTGAGAATAGTTTTTGTAGCATTATGATGTTGCTTTTGTCTATTCTCTTTCGATCCACAATAACCGTAACAGTACCCGCCGAATCTTTCGATAACTGTTATCCTCGTCAACCCGTAGGTCCAGGCGCTCATTATTACTACCCACGATCCTCCTTGGTAAAAATAATAACTGGTATTAGTATACTATGATTATTTGAAATTGCAATAGGTTTTTTTATGAGAAGTATAGGACATATATACAATTCCATAGATAAAAAAAAGAGCAGGTTATTGAAATATATGCCGTTATTATAAGGAAAATTGGAGTTTTGAAAAAGATTTGTAACAAATGAAAGCGATTTTTACAAAAAAATGATAAAAATTTTAAGTAAACGCTTGCATTAAAATAAGACATGGTCTATAATTGGTATAGACCAAGTGGTATATACCACTTGGAGGAAACAAGGCAAAGCCAGAGTGATCTGGTGACGCAAAGCTATAGGGTCTATTTATTAGAAAATACGACAGCCAGTTGCCGAAGAATAAAGCATGTTCAATGGAGGAGAGAGAAACATGAAAAAAACTTTATTTGATGGTGCGTTGGCACTTCCAAATGGGAATGCGGAAAGCTGCATAAAGGCTATATGCAGAAACGCTAAGGTAATGAAGACAAACATTTTGGCTAAATGGATATCTTTACATACACCTTCCCTAGGCAATCAAATTCCAGCGGCGTTTATTAAGAAAAGCATATTTAACGAGAAAGTCTTAGGATTCGCTATCGGCTAGGATAGTGAAATCATAAGCTGGAAACGAGTTGTCAAAATTTAATAAATAACCAAATAGTGGCCGAAAAGCGATTATTGCTGATAGACAGGAACGTAAAAATAAAAGTAACGTTTGACAGTCTGTGTCCCTGGAAGTTATGATTAGTGTGTAGGGAAAGGACTGTTTTTCCTGTTGATGGCATATGAACGCTGAGAATTGCGTAAACAGTTGGAAACTGTCATATCCATCTGTGGAAATGAAATAGGTGTGGCGTATGGAGGAACAGAGGAGAAAACAAAGTGTTCTGATGGAACATGTTGCAAGTATGGAATTTTACCAAAAGGATAACGAGCAGCCTGTCCAAGTATTTCAGGACCTGAATTTTGAAGCTTTAGAAGGCGAAATCTGGGCGATTATTGGAAATAAAGCATTTGAAGTGCGTTTATTTCTTGAAATCGTTGCGAATGCCAGACCGTATAAAGATGGCAGATGTGTTTTAAATGAGACAGGGATGATGCGGAAAAAACGTTTGATTTTACCGCATGTCTACTATATAGGAAGTACAAACATGATGTTTGAGAACATGAGTGTTCTTGAATATCTCACATTTATTACAGCAAAGGAGCCTGGCAGTATTGATGAAAGGAAGCATCAGATTGCCAAAGATTTGTTGGATGTTAATCTAGGTTATTTAAGTGAAAGAGAAATCAGTACATTAACTCCACCGGAAAAAAGCGTAGTGGAATTAATGGCTGGTTACTATACAGAAAGCAAACTGATTATCTGGAATTTAGCAAGATTATATTATGATGAGAAATGTATTCTTGCGATTCAAACGATATGTCAGGAATTGCAAAGACAAAAACGGACATTGTTATTTTCTTCTTTTGATTACAAAATGATAGAAGCCTGTGCAACCCATATTTCCCCCTTGTATGATGGTAGATTTCTTTGTAATTCTCCCGTACAGGATTTTATCAAAACTTGGGATCACCTGTGTGCAATCATAAGGGACGATCGTGCAAAGGAAATGGAAGAATATCTAATGAAAACAATGCCCGATTATGAATATCGTAGAAATGGCAATCGATTAGAAGTTTGGGATCAGCATAATAATATTGCTGGATATGATGCAATATGTGCAACGCTGGGAAAGAACTACTACTACCCAAAGTTTATAGAACAGCACCCATATTGTGTTGAAAACGCGTGGAAAGAGATCGTATATCAGTATGAACAAAATAGTAAAACAAACGGATAGAAAATTGTCATATATTGAAAAGAAAAGAAAAAGTCAAAGCATTCTATGGTACGGAGTGAGTATTGCTATTCTTTCTTTTATTATTCATCTGGTGTTACAGGCATTAACGCGCAGTGTCCTGTCACAAAGTGTTCCACAGTTTATGATGCCAAGCTATTTTTCTACGATTAGTCTTTATGTTTTAGTTGCTTTCATTATGTATATTGTCTATATGATACGCTATTTCGATTTACTTACATTTGCGGAGATATCAGCAAATAAATGGTACACACTGGCAAAAAACGGATATGATCCGTTGAAGATGATTTTGACCAAGTTGTTGATACGTTTAAAGGAAATCGTTATCTACTATACAATAGGATATATCGTTACTATCCTGTTGACCATGTTGTTACAATATCCATTCATTGTGAATTACATGATATCGCTCTATATGGTAGGGCTTGTTGATATCATATTTGTTACGGTTGTTACGATGGAATGTTCGCTATTTATAACAGAACAGCGTGATGCAAGATATGTCATTGTGATTAGTGCAATTATCATTTGGATATTACGCTTAAGCAGTGGCTACTATAATTTGATAAGTGATCCTGTCAGTATGCAGAACATTACCCATCTGTTTGATTACTTTGGACAGTCAAATTACTTATTCTACTTTCTGATCGTTGTCATCATCGCTTTGATTACGTTGGTCGTGCGTGCTCAAAAGATATCCCAATATACAAATTTCCCCTTTTATGAAAAAGACATGGATTTAGATGATGGCGTTCGTATCGTGATACCGAAACAAGACAGCTATGAAGATATTGTAAATCAATTCGTAAGAAATCAGCGTCATAAGGGATTTGATCAGCTGGTTATGACTGTTTTGATTGCTGCGATTACCTGCAGCATTGTTGTGAATCTATTTGTATTATATGTTTCCACTGCATCACCTGAGAAAAAATCAGAGGCATTTGGTAAAATTGCATATATAGTAGAAACAGATGAAATGGAACCTGATTTACTTTGTAATGATCTGGCATTCTTTGATTCCATTGGACGTACAGATGCAGTATATGAAAATGAAATCATTCTTTACGAAACAAAAGAGGGTCCAAGGACAGGATTTATCAAAACAATCGATGAAAATCATAATATGGTTGTAGAAACCAGAAAGCATACAGCCCAAAAGCAGGATATCATCATATGCAAGGAAGATGTGTATGGAACGCTTACAGGAAGAAATCCTTGGCTTGGTGTACTGCTGCTATTTGCAAATACGATATTTGGAAGATTATTATGTCTGTTGATTCCGGCTTTATTGTTGTATTATTATAAACCAATAAAAAATTATCTTCGTCGAAGAGGTATGAGTAAATATTAATTATCATGAGAAGGAGTGGACTTTGCCCAGGTTCACTCCTTTAATTATGAAAAAACAGGAGGTTTTAACTATTTTAGAAAACTTTGAAATAAAATGATAGTATTACTGAAAATTATTGTAAAAATTTGCAGAAAACACTTGCAATGTAATTTCAATGCGCTATAATATTGTTAATCAATTAAACGTATTGATTATTTTGAGGAAAGAAAAAAAGAGAAGGAGAGAAAAACATGGGAAATTTTAAGAAATATGTTGCAATGGCAGCATGTGCGGCAATGGCATTTACAATGACTGGTTGTGGCAGTAAAGATGAAGGCTCTAATGAAGATTCAGTTAAATGGGGCGTAAACTATGAACAAACAGGAACAGCAGCTACTTATGGAACAAGTCACGTTGATGGCATTAAATTAGCTGTTAAAGAAATCAATGCTGCTGGCGGTGTAAAAGTCGGCGACAAACAAAAGAAAATTGATTTAGATGTATTGGATAATAAAACAAGTGATACAGACATGCCAACCGTTTATAATCAGTTGGTACAGGATGGATCTAAGGTTATTTTAGGACCTGCAATTTCATCATTGACAAAACAGGCATTTGAAATGGCTTCAGAAAACAAAATTCCAACACTTTCAGCTTCAGCTACAGCAGATGATGCGACTTTGAAAACTGATGGAAGTGTACAGCCATATGGCTTTAAAATTTGTTACTCTGATTCATTCCAGGGGAAAGCATTAGCAAAAGCTGCTTTTGATAAAGGATGGAAAAATGTATTAGTATATTCTGATAACTCAAGTGATTATGCAAAAGGTTTAACAAAAGTATTCTCTGATGAATTCAAAAAATTAGGTGGAAACATTGTTGGAAATGAAAGCTATACACAGGGTGATAAAGAATTCAGTTCTGTATTAACAAAAATCAAAGGCAAAGATTATGATGCAATGTTGATTCCAGGTTATTATGAAGAAGCAAGTCAGATCGTAAAACAGGCTCGTGAAGCTGGTATTGAAAAACCAATCTTAGGACCTGATGGATTTGATTCACCTAAATTAAAAGAAGTTGTTGGTGCAGATAAATTAAATAACGTATTCTTCACTACTCACTTCTCTACTACAGAAAAGAACGAAAAAGTTGATGCATTCTTGAAAGCTTATAAAGATGAATATGATAAAGCTCCTGATACATTTGCTGCATTAGGATATGACTTAGCTTACTTTGTTAAAGATGCAATCGAAAAAGCTGGTAGTGATGATCCAGAAGCAATTACAAATGCAATTGCTGCATATAAAGACTTCACAGGTGTTACAGGAACATTCTCAATGGATGATGATCACACACCTATTAAATCAATTAAATTCGTTGAATTAAAAGATGGCGAACAGGCTTCTGCTGTTGATGTTGATGTAACAAAATAAGAAGATATTTGATAAACAACATAAATAAGGTGAAAGCGCACTTTCACCTTATTTGACGTTTCAAATGTATATAGGAAGGGGTATTCGTATGACAATATTTTTACAACAGCTGATCAATGGTCTGTCGGTAGGTAGTATTTTCGCATTGATCGCTCTAGGTTATACCATGGTCTATGGAATTATCAAATTAATTAACTTTGCACATGGTGATATTTATATGTTAGGTGCATATGTTGGTTTCTTTGCTTCTACATCATGGGGGTTAGGATTTTTCCCAACTTTGATTATCGCAATGTTGATCTGTATGTTTACAGGTGTACTAATTGAAAAGATTGCATATAAGCCATTACGTCACGCATCAAGAATTACATCTTTGATAACTGCAATTGGCGTTTCCTTATTTATGGAATATGCAATGATGTATGTAATGGGACCAAACATTCGTACATATCCAGCTGATTTCTTCCCTAAAGAAGTGTATACCGTTGCTGGACTTCAAATCAGTAATCATCAGATTATGATTTTCATTACTTCTATTGTATTAATGATTGCTTTACAGTTGATCGTTAAGAAAACCAAAATTGGTAAAGCAATGCGTGCCGTGTCTACAGATCCTGATGCAGCAGAATTAATGGGAATCAATGTAAATCACACAATTTCATTTACTTTCGCCATTGGTAGTGCATTAGCCGGTGCTGCTGGTGTTATGATTGGTATGTATTATAACTCTATTGACCCTTTAATGGGGATGATACCAGGTCTAAAAGCATTTATCGCCGCAGTATTTGGTGGTATCGGAATTATTCCTGGCGCAATGCTAGGTGGAGAGGCTATTGGTATTCTTGAAACATTAGCTAGTGGATATGGCTTCTCTATGGTAAAAGATGCTGTCGTATATCTGATCCTGATCATTATTCTGATCATCAAACCAAGTGGTTTACTTGGTAAAAATGTGAAAGAGAAAGTTTAGGAGGAATCGTCTATGAAAAATCAATTTACAAAACGCAATTTGATATGGACCATCATTGCATGTGTGATCTTTGGTATCTTTCAGGCAATGATTATGGGAAATTTGATTCCAAATACTTATCAGGTAACAATTATTACGATTGGTATAAATATTATATTAGCATTAGGACTTAACCTGATTATCGGTTTTACCGGACAGTTCTCTTTAGGACATGCAGGTTTTATGTCAATTGGCGCATATTGTGCAGCTATTACATTATTGAAAATCCCTAATATGGGAGGGCTATTTTTAGGAATGTTGATTGGTGCGATCATTACATCTATTGTTGCTTTAATCGTTGCTATTCCAACTCTTCGTTTGCGTGGAGATTATCTTGCCATCGCAACATTAGGCTTTTCAGAAGTCATTCGTATTGCAATTCAAAATATGGAAATCACGGGTGGTGCTGCTGGCTTAAGCAGTATTCCTAAACTGACAACATTTCCATTAGTATTTATTTTTATCGTCATTAGCATTCTGGTTGTACACAACTTTGTTCGTTCTTCACATGGACGTGCCTGTATTTCTGTACGTGAAGATGAAATTGCCAGTGAATCTATGGGTATCAATACAACAAAATATAAAACATTGGCATTTGTTATTGGTGCTGTACTGGCATCCATAGCTGGTGCATTATACGCTTCATATTTCTATGTATTAAAACCATCTACGTTTGGATTTATGAAATCCATCGATATTTTGGTTATCGTTGTATTTGGTGGAATGGGTTCTCTATCTGGAAGTATCCTTGCGGCAATCGTATTAGGATTAATCAACCTGTTCTTACAGAGTTATGCGGAAATTCGTATGATCATTTATGCATTAGCGATTATCTTAATCATGGTATATCGACCACAGGGATTATTCGGCAATAAAGAAATCACAGATTTTCTTCCTGCGAAGTGGAAAAAGAAAAAGGAGGAAGATTAATATGCCTTTACTTTCTGTAAAAAAATTAACAAAGAACTTTGATGGTCTTTGTGCAAATTCCAATGTAAATATGGAAATCAATGAAGGAGAACTAGTTGGTCTGATTGGACCAAATGGTGCTGGTAAAACAACATTGTTTAACATGTTAACTGGGGTATATGTTCCAAGTGAGGGAACAATTGAATTTGAAAAAGATGGAAAAGCAGTAAAACTAAATGGTGTAAAACCATATAAGATTACAGCTATGGGTCTTGCGAGAACATTCCAGAATATTCGTCTGTTTAAAGAAATGACAGTTTTAGATAATGTTTTAATTGCCATGAACAAAGATGTAAAATATGGAACCATTACAGCATTGTTACGTTTACCTGCCTTTTATAAAGAAGAAGAAAAGATGCGTAAGAAAGCAATGGAGTTATTAAAAATCTTCCATTTGGAGGATAAAAAGGATGAACTTGCTAGCAACCTGCCTTATGGGGAACAAAGAAGATTAGAGATTGCCCGTGCCATGGCAACAAATCCTAAACTATTATTCTTAGATGAACCTGCTGCCGGTATGAATCCGCAAGAAACCGCTGAATTAACAAATCTGATTCGTTTTATCAGAGATGAATTCCATATCAGTATTCTATTGATTGAACATGATATGTCACTGGTTATGAATCTGTGTGAAAGAATCTATGTATTAGATTATGGCAAGATTATCGCATCAGGTGTACCAGAAGAAATCAAAACAAATAAACGAGTAATCGAAGCTTATTTGGGTGAGGAGATATAGTATGTTAAAGGTAGAAGGACTGAATATAAAATATGGTGCTATTCATGCGGTAAAAGGCATTGACTTGGAAGTAAATGAAGGCGAAATCGTAACCCTGATTGGTGCGAACGGGGCTGGGAAAACAAGTATATTAAAAGCCTTAAGTGGACTTGTAAAACCAAGTGCCGGTACGATTACCTATGATGGGAAAGTGTTGAATAAATGTTCAGCACAGGATATAATGAAACTAGGTATCAGTCATGTTCCTGAAGGAAGAAGAATCTTTGCTGGAATGACTGTATTAGAAAATTTGGAGCTTGGAGCTTATCAGAGAAAAGATAAAGATGGTATCAAACGTGATTTAGAAGCAGTTTATGACCGTTTTCCAATATTGAAGGATCGTAGTAAACAAAATGCAGCAACTTTATCCGGTGGTGAACAACAGATGTTAGCCATGGGAAGAGCATTGATGGCAAATCCAAAAATTCTGTTGCTGGATGAACCAAGTATGGGCTTAGCACCAATTCTTGTAAAAGAAATCTTTAATATCATCAAAGATATCAATGCGAAGGGCACAACTGTATTGCTGGTGGAACAGAATGCACGTATGGCTTTATCCATCGCTCATCGTGCTTATGTTATGGAAACCGGAAATATTGTAATGAGTGGTACAGGAAAAGAACTATCTGAAAGTGAAGAAATCCAGAAAGCGTACTTAGGAGGATAAGAAACCATGTATGTAAAAAACAGAATGACGAAAAATCCTATTTGTATTGGTGTAAACAATAAGATCAGTGAAGTCGTCGATATCATGAATGAGAAAAAATTACACCGTATTCCTGTTGTCAATGGCAAAAAATTAGTAGGTCTAGTGACAGAAGGAATGATTTCAAAGAATGGCGCAACAAAAGCGACCAGTCTGAGTATCTATGAATTAAATTATCTGTTAAGTAAAACAACCGTTGATGCAATCATGATTCGTGATGTCATTACCATCCACGAAGATTCTTTCTTGGAAGATGCAGCATTGTTGATGTATAAACATGATATCGGATGTTTACCAGTTGTAAATGATGATAAAGAAGTTGTTGGTATCTTAACAAGCAACGATGTATTAAGCGCATTCCTTGATATCTTAGGATATCGCGAAAGAGGAAGCCGCGTTTGTATCGAAGTAAAAGATGAACTTGGCACAATCGGAAGCTTGTCAGAAATCTTTGTTCGCAATAACTGCAATATTACCCACTTAGGGGTATATTCACAACATAACGGCTTTGCGGATATGATCATTCGTATTGATACATTCCAAACAGATGAATTGGAAAAAGATTTAGAAGCAAGTGGCTATAAAGTATTAAGTATTACTAAGAATCCTAATTAAAATAAATTGCCCTTTTAAAGCTCATGGCTCATTAAAAGGGCTTTTATTTTTCTTGTAATTCAAGAGTGGATACGATAAAATAAAGGCATAGAAGGATACATGAAAGAGGGCGGAAGTATGGGAAATTCACAATCTATCCGTGGCAATGTACAAAGCTATCTGCGTTCTATTGGTGGATATCCTAGATTGACACATGAAGAAGAAATTGAATATTTCAAGAAAATTGAAGAAGGCGATGAAAATGCGAAGGAGTATTTTATTGATTGTAATTTAAAGCTTGTCGTAAATATCGCAAAGCAGTTTAACCGTTATAATGTACCATTTATGGATTTGATTCAAGAAGGAAATCTTGGATTAATTCGTGCTGTAGAAAAGTTTGATTATCGTAAAGGGTTTAAGTTTTCCACATATGCAACCCAATGGATTCGCCAGTATATCACACGTTATATTTTAGATAAAGAAAAGATTATTCATATACCTGTGCATATCGCAGAAAGTGAATTTAAGATCCGTAAGGCGATTGATCGTTTGATGAAAGAGCTGCAAAGAGAGCCAACCATCGAGGAAATTGCAAAAGATTGTAATATGACACCTGAAGAAGTTCGCGATTTAATGGGATTAACACAAACAACAGTATCCATTGATGCTCAAATAGATGAGGATGGGGATACTAGTCTTGGAGATATGTTATCCGATGAAGCTACCTTAACACCGCAACAAAATGCAGATGCTATGTATATGAAAGAAACTGTACAAAAATCGTTATCTGTTTTGAAAGAGCGGGAAAGAGATGTTATCATACGACGATATGGTCTAAATGGAGAAACACCAATGACCTTAGAGGATATTGGTAAAATTTATGGCATTACCAGAGAACGTGTTCGTCAGATTGAAAATAAAGCTATGCGTAAACTTGGTTCACGCAATGTAAAAGAAGAATTAAAAGACTTGTATTATCATGATATCAAAGACTAAAAAGGACTAAAATAGTCCTTTTTAGTCTTTATATAGGAATAATTCATTAATTTTGTCTATTTCCTGGGAAATAGTTTAAGCATGGCAGGCATCACTTAATGTTTTCACAAATTCACCGACATCCTCCGGGGTTTTATTTTGGGTTGTGATTGCTTCAATTCTTCTAACAATTGCACTACCAACGATAATACCATCCGCATAATTTTTCATTTCTTTAATTTGTTCAGGTGTAGATATACCAAAGCCCAGTGCTTTTGGTGTATCTGTATATTGATTTAATTCATCAATAAAGGCTTTTAAATCTGTTTTAAAAGAACTACGTTCACCTGTTACACCAGTAGAAGTTACACAGTATAAGAAGCCTTTGCTGTTAGATACGATTTCTTGTTTTCTTTGTTTGGATACAGGAGTAACGAGGGAAATGATATCGATATCGTATGCATCTGCGTATGGTACGATTTCTTCCCGATGTTCCAATGGCAAGTCAGGAATAATAAGTCCATCAATACCTGCGTCATGACAGGCTTTTAGAAATTTCTCTATGCCATAAGTGAAAATCTGGTTGTAATACAATAAGAATAATAAAGGAATGTCACTTTGTAATCGAAATGTTTTTACCATTTCCATGACATCATCTGTGGTAATGCCATGAGTCAATGCACGCAGGTTTGCTGCCTGAATCAATGGTCCTTCTGCGATGGGATCACTGAAGGGAAGCCCGATTTCTATGATATCACAGCCGTTATCCTCCATTTGTTTTAAACAGGCAAGACATGTGGGGATATCGGGATCACCAGCAGTTAAAAAGCCAATAAAAGCACTTTGATGTTTCGCTTTCAGGTCTTGCATTTTTTGATCGATTCTATTCATTGATTTGTACCTCCATATATTCCGCAATACTTTTTACATCTTTATCTCCACGACCAGATAGCGTGACAGCGATGATTTTATCTTTTGAAAGCGTTGGCGCCAGCTTCATTGCGTATGCTAAGGCATGGGAGCTTTCAATAGCTGGTATGATGCCTTCTGTCTTTGTCAAATACAAGAATGCATTAACTGCTTCCTCATCTGTGACAGGCACATATTTTGCACGTTTGATTTCATTTAAATGCGCATGTTCAGGTCCAACACCTGGATAATCTAGACCAGCAGATATAGAGTATACATCCATAATCTGTCCAAATTTATCTTGAAGGAATATGGATTTCATACCATGTAAAACACCTGTACTGCCTTTTGTGATCGTGGCAGCATGTAATGCTGTATCTACACCTTTTCCAGCTGCTTCACAGCCAATTAATTGTACCTGCTCATCTTCAATAAAATCATAGAAACTGCCCATGGCATTACTGCCACCGCCTACACAGGCAATGACATAATCAGGTAATCTACCTTCTTTTTTTAAGCATTGTGCTTTGGTTTCTTCACTGATGATCTTTTGAAAATCGCGTACAATCATCGGGTAGGGATGTGGTCCTACGGTAGAACCTAATACATAGAATGTATCTTCACAACGTTGTGCCCATGTACGCATGGCTTCATTGGTCGCATCCTTTAATGTTCCAGTACCACTAGATACGCTGGTTACCTTCGCACCTAAAAGTTCCATTTTAAAGACATTCAATGCCTGTCTTTTGATATCTTCTTCCCCCATGAATACTTCACATTCCATACCGAATAATGCAGCGGCAGTCGCACTGGCAACACCATGCTGACCAGCTCCTGTTTCTGCGATAATTTTGGTTTTTCCCATACGTTTCGCAATTAATGTTTGTCCTAAAACATTATTGATTTTATGGGCACCTGTATGATTTAAGTCTTCTCGTTTTAAATAAATCTTCGCGCCACCTAAATCTTCACTCATCTTTTTCGCATAATAGAATAAAGAAGGACGATTGGCATATTCTTTTAAATAAAATGCTAATTCTTCTTGAAAGGATGGATCATCCTTTACTGCCGCATAGGCTTCTTCTAGTTCATTTAACGCAACCATCAAAGTTTCTGGGGCATATTGACCGCCATAACTTCCATACATACCTTTTATCATTTTTTTACCTCGCTTATTAATTTTCTTATTTTTTGTATATCTTTACTGCCATTTGTTTCTACACCACTGGATACATCAATCATATAAGGATGATACGATAGTATTTCATGTACATTTTGTGTATTGATACCACCTGCCAGTATTTTATCGCTTAAATCTAAGGATGCCAGTAATTCTTTTTTAATTCTTTTCCCGGTTCCACCATAGCTTGATCTATCAAAGCTGTCCACAAGGAAACAATCGGGATGAAGTTCATGAAATAATTGATAATCTTTCAAAGTGTGAAGGCGAATCGCCTTCCATACTTCACATGGGGTGTTTTCTTTCAGATATTGTATATCTTTTTGACTTTCTTCTCCATGTAGCTGTATCACATCCAGATGGATTGTATTTGCAATATGTGCAATTTCATCTACCTGTTCATTCACAAAGACACCTACACTTTTACTGTGGTTTAAATGTGGAATAAGATTTTTTGCTTCGTTAATGGATATTTGATGTTTCCCAGATGCAAATACAAAGCCGGCATAGTCTACTTTTACTTCATTAACGCATTGAATATCCTGTATGCTGCACATGCCACAGATTTTAATATGAACCATAACGTAGATGCTGCAGATGCTCCATAAAGTTATCACATCGCATAAAACTTTCTCCGATGAGTACCGCATCTACGCCGGCAGCTTTCACAAATTCCATATCATCGTGGGTAAAAATACCACTTTCTGAAACGATACATATATCATCTGGAATCTTTTGTGCTAAGCGCTTTGTGGTTTCTAAGGATACTTCAAATGTGTACAAGTCACGATTATTGATGCCGATGATTTCAGGATGAATCTTTAAGGCACGCGTCAATTCTTCTTCATTATGAACTTCCACAATACATTCAAGATATAACATATTCGCCATCTGATAAAATGTACGAAGCTGTTCATCACTCAACATCGCTGTAATGAGTAGAATCATATCGGCACCGACTTGTTTACTTTGAATGATCTCTCTGGCATCCATAATGAAATCTTTTCGTAACACAGGAATATGGCTGAAAGCTTTCGCAAGCTTGATGTTTTCTAAAGAACCCTGGAAGAAATTTTCTTCAGTAAGGATAGAGAGGGCATCCACACCTGCCATCGTATATTCTTTCGTGAACTTTTCTACATTAAAATCTTTTACAATGACGCCTTTGCTGGGACTTGCTTTTTTTATCTCTCCAATCACGAATAAATCTTCTTTGTTTTTCATTTGGTGCGCAATGGGATGATACAAAAGACTTTGATTTTGAAAAGACTGCTCCAGCGTTTCTTTTTTCTTTTCAATAATGGTATCTAAAATCATAGGGCAACCTCTTGATTGGATAATTCACGAAACTGTTCAAATTTATGAAGAGCGGCTTTGGTATCAATGCTTTGTTTTGCTAGAGTAATACCATCTGCTATGGTATCTGCTTTATGATGTGCATATAAAGCAAGGGCACTGTTTAAGATGACAGCATCACGCTTTGGTCCTTTTCTACCTTGTAGGATGTCCATAAATATAGAAGCATTTTCTTCACTGTCACCACCAATTAAATCAGATAATTCACAACTTCTCATACCAAAATCTTCAGGTTGAATCGTATAGGAAATAATTTTATCATCTTTTAATTCTGTAATATAAGTAGGACCATTCAAGGATACCTCATCCATACCATTTTCTCCATGTACAACAATGGCACGTTTCACCTGTAGCTCCTGATATACACGAATCATCATATCTGCCATTTCTTTATTATAAGCACCAATGACATATTTATCTGGACATGCAGGATTGCTTAAAGGGCCTAAAATATTAAACATGGTCTTGATTCCCAGCTCTTTTCGTATAGGGCCTACATATTTCATACTCTGATGATATACCTGGGCAAACAGGAAGGTGATGCCTACAGTTTTTAAAAGGTAAGCGGCTTTTTGTGGGGTTAAGCTGATATTGACATGAAGTGCCTCTAAGGTATCTGCACTACCGCTTTTACTTGATACACCACGATTTCCATGTTTTGCGACATGAACACCTGCTCCACATAAGACAAAAGCAGAAGTCGTAGAAATATTGAATGTATTTAAACAATCTCCACCAGTACCAACGATATCTAGTACATCATCGATATGCACAGGAAGCTTTGTGGCTTTTTCCATCATGACCTGAGCACTGGCAGCAATTTCTATTGGGCTTTCTTTTTTCATTTTCATTGCGATTAAAAAGGCACTGACTTGTTCGGGACTGACATTTCCTTCCATGATGGAAGTCATAGCATCGATCATTTCCGCTTTATTTAAGTCTTGTCCTTCACTGATTTTTTTAATATATTTTTTCAACATTTTGAAATCCTCCTTATAAAATTCATAATGATTTGTTTACCATTTGGTGTTAACAGGCTTTCGGGATGAAATTGTACGCCATATACAGGATAGTGTTGATGGGCGATTGCCATAACCTCCTGATCTTCACTGATGGCGGTAATCATCAGGGGAGCTTTGATGTTCTCTACAATTAAGGAATGATAACGACCTGCCATGATGGTATCTGTCATATTTTCAAATATTCCACCAGTATCTATGATTTGAATCCTGCTGCTTTCTCCATGCATCATTGTTTTCGCATGTGTAATGGTCGCTTGAAACACTTCTGCGATTGCCTGATGACCAAGACAGATGCCTAACATTGGGATTTTTTGATAATACGCTTGGATGATATCTTCCATGATACCAGCTTTGGAAGGAATGCCAGGGCCGGGTGAAAATATAATGGCATCTGGTGCTAATAATTCAATTTCATTAAGTGTAATAGCATCGTTTCGTTTCACGCATATATCAGGCTCTATTTCACTGACGTATTGTACAAGGTTATATGTGAAAGAGTCATAATTATCAATGACAAGTATCATAATGCAACCTCACAACCCAAAGCATGTAGAAGGGAAGTAGCTTTATGAAATGTTTCTTCATATTCTTTATCTGGTTGACTATCTTTCACAATACCAGCGCCTGCCTGTATATAGGCTTTTTGTTTATGAAACAAGATAGTACGTATGGTAATACAGGTATCAAACAATTGGTTATATCCCAGAAAACCAATCGCCCCACCATAAATTTCACGTTGTATCGCTTCTAATTCATTGATAATCTGCATTGCTTTGATTTTAGGTGCTCCAGATAAAGTACCGGCAGGTAATACAGATGCAAATGCATCAAAAACACTCATTTCATCTTTTAAGGTGCCTGAAACTTCACTGCATAGATGCATAACTGAGGGATAATATTCTATTTGTTTTAAGGAAGTTACCTCAACACTACCACTTTTAGATACTTTACCAATATCATTTCTTCCAAGATCTACCAGCATCATATGCTCGGCATTTTCTTTAGGATCGTGTATTAATTCTTCCATCAGCTGTTGATCCTGTTTTGTGTCTTTTCCACGTTTTCTAGTGCCAGCAATTGGCTTGGTCGTGATCAGGTCCTTTCGACCTTGTAAAAGTAATTCTGGAGATGCACCAGCAATCACATAGCTGTCAAAATCTAAATAATACATATAGGGAGAAGAACCCATCGTGCGTAATTTCGCATATGCGCTGAGTGGGTCTTCATCATAATCACATTCCATTCTTTGACTTAAAACAACCTGAAAGATATCTCCTTCATAAATATAGTCCTTTGCTTTTTCTACCATATGCATAAAGCTTTCTTTATCATGACTTGTCTGAAACGCTCTATGCTTTGTATCTTTTAAGATTGTATAAGGTGTGGATTGTTTATAGCGTGTTATCATCTGTTGAAGGTTTTCACAGATAGTATCATATTTTTCTAAACAGGTGTCTGCATCTGCATGGATGATGAAATAAACAGTTTTCTGGGTATGGTCAATGATGATACATGCATTCACAAACCCAAAATGCATCATTGGCAGATGAAGTGATTCCTGTTCATGATTTGAAATATTTTCATAAAGTCCGGCAATATCATAATTGAAATGTCCAATGGCTCCTCCTGTAAATACAGGAATGTCGGGATATACAGGACTTTTTTTCTCTAACATGGCTTCTAAATGCTTCATTGGATGACCATGTAATTGTATCTTTTTATCTTCATGGATATCATAACTATGCATCCCATCATAGAGAAAGCGATGATCACAAGGAAGGCCAATGATAGAATAATGTCCATTGTACATCTGGGTTTCACTTTCCAATAGGAAGGCATAAGGTCCATGAAATGCCTGATAGATTTCCAATATATCTTTTCCATCATAGGGAAGTTTTGCATATACAGGAATCGTATCATACTGACTGCGTAATATACGCAATGTTTTTTTATCTGGGTAATACATATTTGCTCCTTTCCAATCAGGTGGCAGTTTATGATCTACACCATCGTTTCACCTTCATGGAAAATTTTTTATTCTTCATTTTTCATACGTCCTTTCTTTCAGGATGTATAAGAGTGGATATAAAAAAGATTCTCCATCCACAATAGGACGAAGAATCTGCTTCGTTATGCCACCTAATTTTGTGTTATCAAACACTCTTATACAAACACCACCATGTCTGTTTCCTTTGATAACGCTGGAATTGCGTCACAAGCTAATAGTGATTACGTTCGCCTGTGCTTCTATCAGGTCCATTCACATAGGATCATTTATCGGCTTTCCACCATCGCCAACTCTCTATAAAATCATTTATCTATGCTACTTCTCCTGAATCATCAAATTTATTGGTTTGATTATAAAACGATAAGAAACATGTGTCAATGGTTTTTCAAATATTTTTCAAATTCTTTCAAATTTGTTTACAATGTATTTACATAATGAATAATTTGTCTAAGATGGTTAAGACGATTGGTTTAGGATATCCTGAAAAGAAATAATGGTCATATAGCACTTCATCAGAATAGATATTGAAAATTGTAAAAGGAAAAAACATAATAACAGCATCGCACAAAGGGGATATGGTATCCACAGCCATAGGGCGAATGTTTTGCCAGCATCAAATAGGGAAAATAGTAATAAGAGGGTTAAGTAAATTCCCAGGTATAAAAAATCTTTAATCAGCATCTGCATACAGGTGCAATACTTATTACTACAGATCATGGATATAAACAGATACACGATGGATATCATCCATGAAATCACAGAAAATACAACGGAAATCTGATATAGGGAACAGGGTATTTCTGCGATACTGACCTGAAGATGAACAAACAGAAAGCTAAAGATACTACAGGATAATAATCCTTTGATATCATTCTTCATGGTATTCCTTTATGGTATATGGTGCAGTTTCATCATAACTGTTGTTTACCCAGTGTGGTACATTTATAAGATTCAATATGAGAAAGGCTGCCATCACAAAGCGTGTAATCCACAGGATATGTGGCGTACCATCTTTTTTACGAAATAACAATAATAGAAAAACACCTAACAATAAACATAAAAACCATGCAGCATACATACGCAAATAGGTAAGGGCATCATAGGCAGAAATATAAAGATAAAGTTTTGTCATAGCGCAAAGCACCAATAAAACGGTCAAGATAATCAAGCATCTTTCTACCCATATCGCAAACTGTGTACGATATTCACTTGTGACATTGATCATAATGATGATTGTTAAATTAAGGGTGGCAATCACACATAATTCAAAAAATCCCTGACGTGCAAAATCGGAAAAACTGAATACATCACGATTCATTCCCATAGAGGATATAATGCCTTGAATACCTGCGATAAAGAACAAGAAATATGTCGCACATAATACCAGCTCTATGGTTGTGCAAATGGTAGAAGGCAGAAAACAAAGACGTTTTCTTCGTTGTAGCATGATATCCTCTTGATATAATGAAATAGATTGATGAGCAATATTTCCATAGCTTAAAGACAGATAATAAAAGAACAATGGAAAGGTAAAAAACAGGGTCATAAGCCAACGAAAGATAAATTCCTCATCAAAATGGATCTGTTCAATGTAATAAGCAAACATATTATCTGCACGCATTAATAAAGGAATAATCAAAAATAGCAGTGGAATACTGAAACATAGTCCAAGTAAAATCTTTAAGCTGTCGTTGAATTTGAAAGGAAATGCGGATTTAAATAATTGAAAGCTTGTGGACAGATAATGAAATGGCGCATGCAGAATCGCATGTAGGATATCATTGATGATCCAATCACTTTCTTTTTCTTTAATCAGATGATTTCCACAATCTAGAAACCAATAGGCATAGATGATATTGAAGAATAGAAAGTTGACCATTTTCAGGAAAGGCTGATTTTGATAGATGATATTTGGCAGTATATCCACAAATAGAAAAATCGCAAGATACAAGCTTTGTTTCCTTAACTTTTTCATCCTTAAGTATTGATACAGTAAGGAAATACCTAATAATACCAACATATATAAGGCACTTAAGGTGTCTGTGTGGAAGAAGGATGTTTGATAAATAAATAACAGTGTCAGGATAAATAGTGTGATACTAAACAGGATATCCAGTGTTTTATGGTTCATTTTGGGTACACGAAAACCCACATCAGATGTGATGCTTTTTTTCAACATGATATGTTCCTCTTTTCTTTAGTCTTTTACATATTCTAAAATGTCACTTGGCTGGCAATCCAGGGCTTCACAAATCGCTTCTAGTGTGGAAAAACGAATTGCCTTGGCTTTGTTGTTTTTTAAGATGGATAAATTGGCATTGGTAATACCAATTTTTTGTGCCAGTTCACCAGCTGAAATTTTGCGCTTGGCCATCATGACATCCAGATTTACAATAATCGGCATACAGGCACCTCATTTCTATATGGTGTAATCATTTTCTTCTTTGATAAAGATTGCTTGCTCCATAACATTTTTTACTACGCGAACAATTAAGGCGATAAACGCAAAGGTTACAGATACCATGATAAATGGCATATATTTCATGGTGGATATAAGAGTAATGATGCCCACTATGATACATAACCAGGATATCCTGCGCAAACAATAGACATTGTCATGGATGAAGATTTTTTCTTGTTTAATATTGGTCAATAGCTTGTATAAGTCAAACAATAAGAAGATTGCGATGGCAAGACACAGATATAATGTGATCAATATCACTTCAAAAGCTTCATAGACATGATTGTATTCGACATAAGCTTTCACAATGAAATAGCCAAATACACAAAAACATATCCATAAAACAAAGAAGATACGAATAGCCCATAGGGATAATTGTAAGGAATGATCTTTATTCCACAAGGAAATCACCTCTTTCTACATGTTTAGTGTATCATGAGATAATATGAAAATCAATATATTTTTATTGAAAAACGATAAATTTATATTGAAATGCAATGAACTATGAAAAACGTATGTTTTTTGATTCATTATCTTGGTATAATATAACAAACGTAAGGAGAGCTTTATGGAAAATGAAAAAAGTTTAATATTTTCACAATCACCGCTGTGTCCTCTAGCGGCGGATGTTATCAGTGATGGACAAAGTATTTATATGTATGTTTATGATCTAGATTTTGAAAGTGAACGGCTTATCGCTCATAGTGGCTGCTGGATAAAAAATCTGGTAGACGCAAAGGAACGTTTTGAACCTGATGAAATGCTGGAGGGTGTACAGCCGGTATTACCAAAATGTTATTATGAGGAGCATGATCATGTAGAATGGTTGTCCCCGGCCCTTGAAATCGTATGGAGTCCATCTGGGGAAACTGCTGGATTATATCATGATGATGAGCTTATATGCGTTATGCCATATAGGAAAAATCAAAATAGCAGTGGTTTTTCTAAATATGTAAAAGAAAACAGTCTGGCAGCTATGAAGATGGAAGAAGGCAGACGATATATCGAGGATGTGGAAAAAGGGAAACAGTTTTGGAAACAGGAATTCAATTTGGAGTGGAAAACCTACAATAATTCCTTTTTTGAAAACTTAAATGATTACTTTGGGAAAGCAAAGCAATGTTTCGATTTAAATAAAGATGAATTTCCAACCAGACTGCTGTTAACATTTGAAAAACAAAATATTTGTTATGGTGTAAGTATTGGCTGTGGAATGTTTCCAATGCCACAGGGACTTGCTTGTTATGAGAGCATGATGGAGGCAAAGGCAGAATATATTATCGCTACAGATCAGGCACATTTTGATGAAAAGCAGCGCTTGGATCTTTACGCTTCTTTAGCTGGATTATGTGGGGTGCCATGGCATACCATCAGCTGTGTGGCACATGGGCATACGCTGGATATGAAAATTAAAGAGTACCCTTATGCGATTGTTATTGATGATGCCTGTATGAAACATCCCATTCCTTTAGATATAAAGAAAGATGGTGTTCACCTATTATGGATTGCAGGAATCAGTCAACAGGAATTTGAAGATGCACATGATAAAGTAAAACGTGAAGCGCTGATCAAGCATATATGTGAAACAAAGCGCTATATAATGTAAGGAGAAGAAATATGAAAACGATAGGATTTATAGGTTGTGGAAACATGGGAAGAGCCATGGTGGAAGGTATTATGAAAGCAAATCTAGTAGATGGAGATCATATGATCGTCAGTAATGCTCATCCCGAAAGATTAAGTGAATTATCAGAAATTTATGATTGTTATATATCTGATAATGAAAGTGTTGCGAAAAACAGTGATATTGTGGTACTTGCGATTAAGCCATATTTATATAAAGAAGTAATTACTTCTATCAAAGATATTGTGAAGGATGATGTCATTATCATCAATATTGCGGCCGGAATCTCTACACAGGATGTTGTAGAAATGTTTGGACGTAAAGTAAAAACAGTAAAAGCCATGCCAAATACTCCTGCAATGGTACAGGAGGCAATGAGTGCGTTATCCTTTAGTGATAACTGTGATCAAGATGATAAAGAGGATGTCATCGCAATCTTTGAAAGCTTTGGACAGTGTCGAGAAGTAGAAGAACGTTTGATGGATGCTGTCATGGTTGTTTCCGGTTCATCCCCTGCTTATATATTCATGGTGTTAGAAGCCATGGCAGATGGGGCAGTGATGCAGGGGCTTTCTAGAAATGATGCCTATGCATTTGCCGCACAGGCAATGATTGGCAGCGCAAAGATGATGTTAGAAACGGGAAAACATCCG
>ENA-OWPJ01000622-OWPJ01000622.1-human-gut-metagenome-genome-assembly--contig:-NODE-622-length-28682-cov-4.50051_pt1 | contig 28682 bp, 35 predicted proteins | sample MGYA00248264_ERZ651846 | MGnify/ENA primary metagenome ERZ651846 (study PRJEB26924, sample SAMEA4378271) | human gut metagenome | biome: human gut; feature: human-associated habitat; material: faeces...
TAAAATCTATATAAATAACATGATGTTTATTGATATGTTCTTCATAAGACACTGTCTGTGCTATTTTCAAATCTTTAAATAATTCATGGGTATCATATCCTTTTGTATAATACGCGCCAAGCATCACTGCATTGATTGTTTTTCCAAATCTTCTAGGGCGTGTAATACACATAAATCGATTTTCTTTTCCTATCAAAGGATATATTTTATTGATCAACATGCTCTTGTCTACATAAGGTTCAGTTGAGACAACAATTCTAAATTGTTCCATAGGAGTTTCTTTGTCTAGAAAATACATTCACACTCACCTCATCTCTCTTTTTATATTATAGACTATTTTCTCCTCTTTTACTATGAAAAAAGCACTGTCCTTTCCATGACGCATTATAAGCGTATCATTACATTTTTTGTTTCTGATTTATTTTCCTGTTACTTGTTATTCCTAATTAATTTTTGTATAACTTAACAAATGGAGGTATTATATGGAAGATCAAGAAAAATTTAAGCTAGATGCAACATCCGTATGCAAAATGCTGTTACTATATTTATTGATTCCATCTCTCATGGTGATTTTTGTAGGTGCATTACTCCTTGCTAGTGGATATAATGAATATGATTCTACTATGATGGCATCTGTGTTATGTCTAAGTGCGATGTCTATTTACATCATTCAACATTATCCGAAGCGAATGGATGTAACGTTGCCTTACCAAAAACCTGTAAAAAGCTTTACACGTCAGATATTTACTAGATATATCATGATTACTATTGGAATCACCTATCTTATTTCACTTTGTTTTAATTTATTTACATTGCTTGTACAAAATCAGATAGAATTTCATACCATTGATATGTCTATGGGAAATCAGCTTCTAATCAATATCTTCAATGTTGTATACAGTATCTTATTGGCACCTTTATTTGAAGAATTGATTTTTAGAGGACTCATATTAGAGAAATTAAAACCTTATGGTACTCGTTTTGCGATATTGACTGTATCTATCCTGTTTGCATTATTTCATGGCAATCTGCCACAAACAGTTCCACTTTTCTTCTTTTCTATCGTGCTATGTAAGATGACTTTACGAAGTGAATCCATATATCCAGCTATTATCACACATATCATTTTTAATACCATTGGTACTGTGACATCCTTTATATCTAATATTTATATCGCCGCATTGATTGGATGGGTCATGATTATTTTCATGGGATATGCATTGATAAAAGTGATAAAGTATTTACGGAAACATCCTTTTAAAAACAGAGAAAAAGAAGCTTGGAGAGTACGTGACTTTTTCCATAACTGGGCTGGTATTATATTTTTGATTTTGATTATATTAAACATACTAACATCTATTGAATTATTATAGGACAGATTCGTCTGTCTTTTTTTGTATATTACCAAATATTTGGATTATAATGTTCATAGGTGATCTTTATGGATACATTACTATCTTATACAGCATGGATGATGAATGAACCAGAACCCTGGGGTATTTTTCATATACTTATGTTGTTAGTAGGGGTTCCTGTCACAATCTTTCTGGGATGGAAAACCCATCATATATCCCAAGCAATGCATCAGCGCTTGTTATTTATTCTTGGTATGATCCTTATCTTATTAGAGTTATATAAACAATTATTTTCTTATGCCATTGTAAATCATCATACTTATGACTGGTGGATTTTTCCCTTTCAATTATGTTCGCTGCCTATGTATTTGTGTGTTCTTTTACCTTTCTTGAAAAAGCATTCGACTTCTATCATAGAAACCTTCTTGATGGATTTTACTATTTTGGGAGCTTCTATGGCACTTTTGTTTCCTGATGATATGATGCATCCCTATATTACATTAACGGCGCATGCTTTTTTATGGCACTTTATTTTATTGTTTATAGGATTCCATATTGCCTGGTATCGTAATACTTTTGCTAAATATCATCAGGTCGTACTGTTATTCTTTCTTACCGCTGCATTGGCAACATGTTTTAATATAATATTTCATACTTATGGTGATATAGATATGTTTTATATCAGTCCTTATATGCCTTTCTCACAACCTGTTTTTGATATGCTAGAGCCAATTATTGGGCGCATACCAACCATTTTGATTTATTTAGTATGTGCCTGTGGTGGTGGACTGCTTATTCAAAAAATCATCGCATATAAAAAGCATCCGTAGATGCTTTCCTTTTACTTATTGGTGTATGAAATGATATACAGCACCAACCATTCCAGCCGTATTTCCTAGCTTTGCCTGTGTAATTTCCAGATCTTTCGCAAACATAGGCATGGCTTTTTCTTTGATTTTTTTACGTAATGGTGCTATCAAATATTCAGTTTCATTGCTTACACCACCGCCGATCACGATGATTTCTGGATTAAAGATATGCACAAGGGATACACAGCCTGCGACAATATCCTCTATCCATTCATTCACAACTTTCTGTATTTCCTGATCCCCTTTCTTCAGGCATTGAAATACTTCCATGCCATTCATGACTGGTCTTGATGGACAGCGTGCCTGTATTCTTCGTATTAAAGCTGATGTCGATGCATAACGCTCAAAGCATCCTTGATTTCCACATCCACATGGTTCTCCCTGCTCATGAAGTATCATATGTCCGATTTCTCCAGCAATGCCATTTCTTCCTGTCAACAGTGTTCCATTCACAATCATACCTCCACCAATGCCAGTACCAATCGTAAATGCCACAACATTTTGATAACCTTTCGCAGCTCCCATCCATGCCTCGGCTAATACCATACAATCCGCATCATTCAATACGGTACAAGGCAAAAGCAGCGTTTCTTCTATGCGCTCTTTGATATGACTGCCACAATATCCTGGCACAGAACCACCGGAGCCAATCACAACACCACTATGATCATCAATCTGACCAGTCGCAGAAACACCTACTCCTTTGATTTGTGCCAGATCAATTTCTTTTTCTGAAAGAAACATCAAAATCCCCTGCATCACTGCATCCATAAATGGTATTTTATAATGATCAATATTCACAGGATATTTCGCAGATATGAGTACTTCTCCTGATGCATCCACAATACCTACTTTTACATCTGTACCACCAATATCAATTCCCAGATAGTCCATATGTTTCACCTTCTTCTATCATGAATTTGATAACGGCTTTTTCTACTTTTGTGCTTACATGCGTAATATCTGGTTTATGTAAATCTTCTGGGAAACAAATCGCAAAGCTGTCTTCTTCCAAAAGGAAAGAACCAAGAGCCGTTCCCTGATATTCTTGAAAATCATCCTCTTTCTGGTATTCATTTAATGCCTTTGTATGTAATAAGTCTGTGTATTCTACTATTTCATTGCCTTTTACCAATAATTGAATATCCCCATAAACTTGATGGCCTTCAAATGGTTTTTCTTCTGATGAAACCGTCTTACAATCAAATCTTCTTAATAAAACATGCTGTCCAGCAACCGGTGTTTCACCCATTGGGGCATTACGCCATTCTTCTTTTTGAATATATGCAATTGCGATATCCAGATTTTTATTGATTCCGATATATCTGTTTAAATCTTTTAGTTTACCTGTAATCATAATGTTCTCCTTATTTTAAAAAGAAACTTCACAAGGAAGTTTCTAGTCACATGCATTTAATACTTCAATATCATTTACCTGATAATGAGCTTTAATTTCCTTAAATGACTGTTTTACTTTTTTAATTTCTTCTTCACTCAGGTTCATAAATGGCGCTCTGACATAACCGGCATCTACGCCCATCCAGCGAAGGCTTTCTTTGATGACTGCATAATAATCATATTTTAATGATGCTTCAATGATATCTACTGCGATTTTCTGTTTTTTCTGTGCACCAGCGATATCTCCACTTTTTACTTTCTGATAAATATCCTTAAATACATCCGGCATCATGGAATAGAAAGAACCGATGATTCCATCTGCTTCGTTGATAATGCCACTGACTGCCATTTCATCTGCGCCAGAGTATACCATGAAATCCTGCGAAATCTTATCTTTACATTTGTAAATATCCTGATGTGTACATGCTGTATATTTGACACCTTTCACATTTGGAATGTTTGCTAGACGACAGATAAAATCAAAGCCTAATAGTCCAGCAAGTGGTACGTTATATACAATCATAGGAAGTGGTGTTGACATAGACACAGCTTCATAGTATTTATAGATGTTTTCTTCTTTAAATTTCCAGTAGAATGGTGGCACGCTACTGATGGCATCTGCGCCTGTGGCATAGGCATGTTTTGCCAGATCAATACTGATCTTTGTGGAAATAGCACCAACATGAACGATGACAGGAATTCTTCCATGTACTTCATCAATTACAACTTCTACTACTTTTTTTCTTTCTTCTGGTGTCATTAAAAAGCCTTCACCCGTACTGCCTGTTAAATATAATCCATCCATTCCTCGCTCAATCAAATGATTGACCAGTTTACGCATTCTGTTTTCATCAAATTCTTCATGTTCATCAAAGGGTGTAATCAATGCTGGAATTACGCCTTTGATATTTTTTAATTCAAAGTTAGCCATTTCGATTCCTCCTAATATTTTCTTTTTATTTTACTTAAATCACCTTGTATGGCAAACAGCTTTATGTTTTGGAAGGTAAAGCGTAAATATATTTCTTTGCCTTTTAATTCACTCAAGGTATGATCTTTATAGGTGATATCACGATATCCATCCTCATCCGGTTCTGATACCTGCATAGATACTGCCTCAAAGCCTTCAAAAGGAATACCTTTACGATTGGTGATTTCTACTTTAAACTGCGCGTTTGTTTCTTCTTTCATAAGTACCTTTAAGTTATCGCCATATACATCAAATGCTGTGGTTTGTAGTATTGCATTTGTTTCTGTACGTTTATTTGTATAATAAGCGAATTGATCTTTTTCTACATAGCCGCGCATGAAACTTGTTTCTCTGAAATTGGTATGTTGTCCATTGCCTCCCATATAGTAGAAATACATCCTTCCATCTATTTCTACAGGGGCGGAAGCATAGATACATCCACAATCTGGTGCTCCTGTTGGATAATGTCCAGCACCTCTTGGGATAAAGGGTTCTTCATCATTGATACTGTCCCATGCATCTAAATTGGTTGTAAACTTCAGGAAACAATCTACTGTATCATAATTTTCATCAATCTGATCGCCTTCATGGTATACAGAAGCAAGCCCTAAATACAGATTCGCATATTGAAATACTGGCATTGAGTAAACCTGATTCTGGAATCCATTTCCACGGTATACTTCCTGTGGCTCACTCCAATTAATGAAATCCGTACTTTCACTTTTTGCGACGATACGCAATCCATTTCGCCAGATTCTTGTCATTAAGATATAATGGCCAGTTTTCTGATCACGAAAGACAAAGTTATGGGTATCTGCCTGGGGGTTGTATTTGGCCCATTCTCTTGGCTCTGTAAAATGGATACCATCCCTAGAAAAGGCAACTGCCATGAAATTGTTATGGCCGGCATAATCTATTTTTGTCATAAGTTTATATCGTTTATCTTTATCTTGTTCCTCTGTATCCAGAAAAACACTTGTGCCATGTGCATAAGGCAGAATGACATTGTTGCGTTTACTGCCATTGATTTCATGCAGATATAAATCTGGTTTTTCCCAATGGATACCATCTTTTGACTCCGCATAACATAAGGAAACAATGCGATCCTCTGTTGGTTTGTAACGTTTGTTTACACGTTCATTTAATGGTGTACGTGCCGCATCTTTATCATATGTAAAGACGGAATAATACAAACGATAGCGTTCTATTTGGGAATCATAAATCAGATTGGGATAAGAATTGTCGTAACGTACTTCCCATAGTCTAGGGGGTTCACTAAAGTAATCTTCATGAAACAATACTTTATTTTCTTTATGAATGGGATTTACATGTATTGACGCATTCGACATAAGAAAGCCATCGACTAATCCACTATCCAGTAATAAAAATTTATTCATTGACTGCCTCCTTGCCATCATACAAATGACAATATACAAGATGGTTGTTTCCTACATCTTTTAAAACAGGTTCTTCATTCCTGCATATCTCCATACATTTTCTACAACGGTTGTGAAAAGGACATCCAGAAGGCTTATGAATTGGACTTGGGACATCTCCTTCCAATACAATACGTTTTCTTTTTTCACCAATTTTTGGAATAGGTACAGCGGATAATAATGCTTCGGTATATGGATGTAATGGTCGTTTTGAAAGTTCATCGCTGGTTGCGATTTCCATAACTTTTCCCAAATACATGACCACGATACGATCACTCATATATTCCACAACACTTAAATCATGCGCAATAAATACATAACTTAAATTCATTTTATGCTGGATTTCTTTCATCAGATTCAATACCTGTGCCTGAATGGATACATCTAATGCAGATACCGGCTCATCACAAATCACAACAGATGGATTGATACATAAAGCACGTGCTATACAAATTCTTTGACGCTGACCGCCAGAGAATTCATGTGGATAACGATAAATATAATCTGGTTGAAGATTTACCATCTCCATCATTTTTTTCATGATTTCTTCGCGTTCTTCTCGTTTATGAAAGCCATGTGCTTTTAATGGTTCTTCAAATGCATTATAAATCTTTTTCACAGGATTTAATGAACTATAAGGATCTTGAAACACCATCTGTACCTGTTTTCTAAATTGAAACAGATCTTCTTTGTTCATCTTCGTGATATCTTTTAATACACCCTGATCATTATAAAGAATTTCTCCATCGCTTGGTTTTTCCAACATCAACAGGTTTTTACCCAACGTTGTTTTTCCACACCCGGATTCTCCTACAATACCTAATGTTTCACCTTTACGAATGCTTAAGGATACATCATCTAATGCTTTTACAGAAGCAATTTCCTTTTTGAAAAAGCCTCCATATACGGGAAAATACTTTTTCAGATGATTGACCTGAAATACGATTTCATGTTGTTCTTCCATAATTAGACCTCCTTATTGCCTTCAAATAATAAACATCTTACGATATGTCCGGGTTCTACTTCATAATTTTTAATTGTTTCTTTAAAACAGCGTTCACATGCCTGAGGGCATCGATTCGCAAATTCACAGCCTTCTTTACAATCTTTTGGATCAGGTGTCTGTCCTTCAATTGTTTCCAGCTTTTTGTTTTTATCCATACCAGGTACGGGTACACTTCTTAATAAAGCTTTGGTATATGGATGGGAAGGACGATTAAATATCTGTTTTGTGGAAGCATATTCCACAATACGTCCCATATACATAACTGCCGCATCATCCGCATTCTCCGCTACAAGTCCCATATTATGTGTAATCAACACAATGGATTTATTCTCTTTTTCCTGCAGCTCTTTCATTAGATCCATAATCTGGGCCTGAATTGTAACATCTAACGCTGTGGTAGGTTCATCCGCAATCAGAATATCAGGATTACATACCATGGCAATCGCAATCATAACACGCTGCTTCATACCACCGGAAAACTGGTGGGGATAATCTTTTACACGGCTTCTGGGATCTGGAATACCCAGCTTTGCCAGCATATAAACAGCTTCCTCCAATGCTTCACTTTTCTTCATTTTTTTATTGTGCTGTAAAAGATTCTCCATGATTTGGGAACCAATGGTATACACAGGATTTAAAGAAGTCATGGGGTCTTGAAAGATCATACCAATATGTTTTCCACGTATATCACGCATTTCTTTTCCATACTGTGGAAGCTTATTTAACATGACAGGCTTTCCATCACGATAATATGTTACACTGCCTTTTTCAATCTTTCCTGCTTTAGGAAGCAGATTCATGACACTATGTACGGTAACACTTTTTCCACAACCGGATTCTCCAACAATTGCCAGTGTTTTTCCTTTATATACAGTGAAAGACGCATCTTTCACAATATCAACTTTTTCTCCGCCATTGTAGAAGCTTGTATGTAAATGTTCTACTTTCAGAATAATATCTTCACTCATAATTACGCCCTCCTACAACTGCTTTGGATCAAGAACATCTCGCAATCCATCCCCGAAGAAATTTACCGCAAGTACAAACAATGAAATCGTAATACCAGGAATCACCCATAACCACCAGTTATTCGCAATTACATCTAATGATTTTGCGGCATTCATAATATTGCCCCATGTAGCTACGGTATTAGGAACACCCAGTCCTAAATAGCTTAGCCCTGCTTCACTTAAAATAAAGCCGGCACTGTTGATGGTTGTGGATACAATGATAGGGCTTAATGTATTTGGCAGGATCTGTTTAAACATAATCGTTAAATCACTGATACCAAATGCCTTATTTACCTCTACATATGTTTCTTCACGTAATACCATAAATTCATTTCGGATCATACGGAAGGTTGTCATCCATCCTGTAATGGAAAATATAATAATCAGATTCTGTACACCTTGGCTTAAAATCGCAACCATGATTAATATCAAAATCATTTGAGGGAACGTCTGCAGGATTTCAGACAAACGTATGAACAACATATCTATTTTTCCGCCAAAGTATCCGGCAACACATCCAAATACAACACCAACGAAGGAACCGCTTAATGCACTCAGGACTCCAACGGTGATGGAGGTTCTTCCTCCATATAAAATTCTTGCGAATACATCTCTGCCCAGTTTATCCGTACCGAATATATGGGTGGATGATGGCGCAGCACCTACAGCCTTTAAATCAATAGCATTAGGATCGAAGGATGTAAATAAAGGCGCAAATACAGCGAGTATCAGAAACAACAAGATAATGATGATTCCCATAATTGCCAGTTTGTTTTTTAATAGACGTTTCATATTGCGATACAGCAATGATGATTGATTGATACTTAATTTCTTCATTATGCTCCTCCTTTTCTATTGATCTATACGAATTCTTGGATCTAGTAATGCATTGACCAGATCCACAAGGAAACTTGCAAATAATACAGCTGCCGCTATCATTAATGTCGTAATCATGATTACCGGATAATCGCCTGCTGTTACACCATTTAGGATTGTTGTGCCAATGCCAGGCCATGAGAAGATGGTTTCAATAATGACAGAACCACCTATCAGAATTGGCAGACGAAACATCAGAATAACCAGAATTGGTCCCAGTGCATTTCTAAACGCATGTTTCAAATATACCTTCCATTCAGGAATACCTTTACTTCTTGCCGTTTTTACATACTCTTTATTCATAACATCCAGCATAGAATTTCGTGTATAACGAAGCAATGCTGATATCATGGAGATACCCATTGTAATTGCAGGTAGAATCAGACTATTTAATTTCATAAAGAAACTGTCATCGCCATATTGTAGACGCCCTGCCGCTGGAAACCATCCAAGCTTAATCGCAAACAGCTGAATTACCAGAATACCAAAGAAAAAATGTGGAATAGATGTACCAATAACCGCAATAATTCTTCCTACATAATCGATGATGCCATTCTGGCGAATAGCAGATAATAAACCAATGCCAATCCCCAATACAGCTGAGATGACCAAAGCCACCATAGATAGTTCAATCGTTGCGGGTAACTTCATCGCAATAAGTTTTGCGATTGGTACACCATTGACGATACTATAGCCAAAATCACCATGCAGCAGATCAATCAGCCAGCGAAAATATCGGATAATGACTGGATCGTTTAATCCCAGCTGTTGTCTTAATGCCTCTATATTCGCCGTATTAGCGGCCATATCCGGAGATACCATATAATTGATAGGATCTACCGGTACAATTTGTAATGCCAAAAATACGATTAAGGATATGATAAACAGCATGGGTATGATTGCAAGAAATTTTTTAACAAAATATTTCAGCATATGCTACCTCCCGTTTTTATATATGAGGGAGTGTTGCCACTCCCTGTAAAATGAACAGTTTATTTAACATCCCATTTTTCAAACTGTTTGTCATAAGAATACCAAGGATTACCAAATGTAATACCATCTGGCAATACAATGTGATTTGTATTGACGAAAATCTTATTCTTTAACGTATACATAGGAAGCTTGAATAAATCTTTTTGTTCCTGTACCTGTAGTTTCTTTAAGATTTCAGCACGTTTTGCCTGATCTGTTTCCGCAACTAATTGATTATATAAATCATCAAAGTCGCCTGTTTTACCAAAGATATTCTTGAAATTTGCGTTCTGTGAAGTATATTCACCATAATATTCTTCAAAACCAAATGCAGATAATCCTTTTAATGCGATATCATAGTTCTTTACACTGAATAATGCAGTAGTAGAGTCACCTGTAATCTTTACAGCATCGACTTTCATACCAACTTCTGTTAAATACTGGGTAACCGCATTGATAAAGTCTATAGAAGTCTGATCTCCATAATAGTAGATAATCTTCAATGGTTCATTAAAGTCCCATCCAGCTTCCTTCAACAGTTTCTTAGCTTTATCTGGATTATATTCGTACTGATTCAAGTCTTTATCATAGCCATTATAGCCTTCTGGTACACCAGCATTGCTGACAACACCTAAATCTGGATATAATTTATCAATTAATTCTTTTCGATTAATTGCATACATGATTGCTTCACGTACACGTGGATCTGCCATCTTTTCATTCTTCTTACCATTTGCATCTTCATAATTTACAATGAAATAACGATAGAATAATGTATCTACACTAAATGATTTATAACCATCAATTTTATTAAGTTCTTCAATCATACCAGGAGAATTGCTCTTCATGAAGTCAGATTTTCCACTTTGTGCAGCCGTTAATGCATCACCTACAATATTGACGATAACTTTATCAATCTTTGGTTTTTCACCATTGTAATTATCATCACGTATTAATTCAATGTAGTTACCTGGTTGGAAATCACCAATCTTATACATACCATCTGTGACTGGTTTTTCCCAATATGGATCATTATGTAACTGTAATGGATCAGATTTCTCTAAACAATGCTTTGGCAAAATCACAAACTGTGCTAGTACATTCATGATATTACCTACTTTATGATCAAATTTAATGGTAAGTGTACTACCATCCACAGTGATACCTTTCAAAGAATCCGCCTTGCCTGATTTCCAGTCATCAGCACCCTGAATATTAGAGAATGCGGATGTATAGATACCATTAGCAAGTGCTGCTTTCAAAATCGTTTCCATTGACCACTTCGCATCATCCGCCGTAAGTGGCTCGCCATCAGACCATTTCAAGCCATCATTCATTTCAATAGTCAACGTTAAGCCATCATCACTTAACTTATAACTTTTTGCCAAGTCAGGGCTAACCTTAGTCAGTGTTGAATCAGCCTTAAACAAGTGACGGAATACTAATTCTTTATATAACTCGCCATTGTTTACCCAGACATAATCAAACTTTGTATCCAGGTTTCCACCTTTTTCAGCTGCGATATTAATTACTTTTTCTTTACCTTTATCTGCTTCTTTATTACTTGAACAGCCAGCTAATGTTGTCACACATAAGAAAGCTGCCAAAACGCCTGTAAATAATTTTTTCATAAATTCTCCTTTCTTTTCAGTTCCTCTACGAACTGCTTTGCTATTTCATATGGGCGGGTAATTGCACTACCGACAACGACACATAATGCTCCAGCTTTTAGCACCTTGACGGCTTTATCTGGTGTATCTACATGTCCTTCACCAATTACTGGTATTCCTAACGCTGATAATTTTGAAATCAGTGTGTAATCAGGAACAGGTGCATCTTTACTCTCTTGTGTATATCCACATAATGTTGTCCCAACAAAATCCACACCAAGTTCATATGCCCGCTTACCTTCTTCGTAAGTAGCGATATCTGCCATCAATACCATATTCGGATATTTTTCTTTAATATCGTGAATAAATGCTTCCAGTGTACGATGATCTGCACGAACACGATTCGTACAATCGAAGGCAACAATATCACATTGACATTTTGCTAATGCATCAATTTCTGCCATTGTCGCCGTGATATATTGTGGTGAATCCGGATAGTCTTTTTTGATGATTCCAATGATTGGCAAGTCTACAACTGCCTTGATTTCTTGAATATCACGTACAGTGTTTGCCCTTATGCCAACAGCCCCTGCCTGATAAGCTGCTTTCGCAAATAACGGCATCACACCACCCTTATCGCTGTACATAGGTTCTTGTTCTAATGCCTGGCAGGACACAATCAACCCACCTTTTATTTTCTCTATTAATTCTGCTTTTTCCATGTTTCTTTACATCGTTCCTTTCCTCTATACATCGTAAGCGCTTACTTCAATACTCAAAAAAAATGGTACCATCCTGTATAAATCTCATGCTATAATCTAATCAACAAGTAACTCTGTTTTGCATCTCCTTTCTGGTTTATTCCTCCTACATCTATTATTCTAATGAAGTAACACTTCAAAATAAATGCATAAATTGCTAAGTACATTGTAAAAATTGACATGTGAGGTGACATAAATGGCTAAGTTCGATAAAAATGGTAAAGATACAGACAATTTCTTTTGTGCACAGGTATTCAATAAAGACACAGATTTATTCTCTCCGGATATGCATAGATTCTATGAAATCCTTTTCTTCCTTAGTGGAAATATCACGTATTATATCGAAGATCAGGCTTGCGATATAGAATCCGGGGATATTTTGATTATTGATATGGATACACTTCATTACCCTCAAAAAAAGAAGAATGCCCGATTAAATCGTATAGCATTAGACCTTGATCCTAAATATGTGGAACTGTTAAGCACAAGTGATACAGACCTTACCTATTGTTTTAAACAACCCAGAACCATGATCCATCGAGCAAAGTGCAACCCTGAAGAATATCGCCAACTGATTACACTTTTTGAAAGTCTGTTAAATGTACAAACTAAAAAATTCTTTGGTTCTGATGTACTGGGAGATGCGTTTGTGATTCAATTATTGGTTTTAATTAATAAAATGTTTTATAATCTTGATGGTAAACTTATTGAAAGTGTGCCAGTACAGGAATCCATCGTCAATCAAATCGAATATTATATTTCCCAAAAATTCAATGAAGATATTAGACTTGATCAATTTGAAGAACAGTTCTTCTTAAGCAAATATCATATTTGCAGGAAATTCAAAGAAGCAAAAGGTATTTCCATCCATGCCTTTCTTACAGAAAAACGCCTGGAGCATGCCTTATCTCTTTTGAAACTTGGTATGCCAGTACATGAGGTTTATTTACAATGTGGATTCAATGATTATTCCAGTTTCTATCGAGCTTTTGTGAAGAAACATGGTATCAGTCCTAAAGAATTTATCAAAGATTATCAAACGATGAAATAGAAAAAAAAACAGGCAAATCGCCTGTTATTCCATGCTTTTATGTAAGATTGAAGAAGCTGTCCTTGTTTTCATTTCCTTGGTTTTTTCAATATCCAATAAAGAATACCCGGTACAGAGTAAATCTGTCACATACAGTTGAGATATCTTTGCCACTAAAGAGCCGCCTTCAATATACGACTCTTTTTTTGCGGTTAGCAGCACATAATCTGAGATAGCCGCTAAAGGAGAAAGTGGAAAATTTGTAATACTGATAATTTTCGCACCCGCCTGTTTCGCAAAAGATACAGAATCCACGATATCTTTGGTTCTTCCAGAAAGTGAAAACGCAATGACCACATCATCTTTATTCAATATGGATGCGGTCATATTCTGAAAGTGTGGATCACTCACTGTTTTGATCAATACACCAATCCTTAAAAATCTTATTTCTAATTCTTTCGCTGCTTCAGCAGAACTGCCCACGCCAAACGCCACAATGCGATTTGCCTCTTTTATCACATGAATCGCCTTATTTAGCTCTTGTATAGATAACATGTCCTTAGTAGAAGAAACGACTCTTTGAAAATTCATCTGTATCTTTTCCACATAGGTTTCACCACTTGTTTCATCAACATCACCATGTTGTGCAATTGATAATTTCAAATTTTGAAAACCATCATAGCCAATTTTCCTGCAAAAGCGCACAATACTGGCATCACCAACACAAATTGCATTCGCAAGCTCTGATAGCGAAAGATACATCACTTTACTTTTTTCTTTTAAGATATAATCTGCGATAATTTTTTCTGTCTTTGTAAGTGTAGGATACAATGATTCTATCGTATTATAACAATTCATTTCTATATCACCCCTTTGATTTTGGGATGTAAAGCAAAGTTCTTGTTTACAATTATAGCTATTTCATTATATCACGATTTATGTATTTGACTATGCTTCTTTCACACATTCCTTCAATATAAGTAAAAATAAGATAATGCCAACTCCTGTCAAAATATGCCCGACACCAGCAATACCGGAAATCATTCCATTCATACCACTGCTTACCACTGTTTGATTCACCTGAAGAATACCTCTCACAAACAACATGATGGTTGTGATCAATACTCCTGGATGATATATTCTAAGGAACAGTTTATATTTTTTAGATTCATCAATAGCGAATAATTTAATACAGAATGTCACAATCAAAAACATGACCATCCCTAGCAAAAATAAATGTGTATGAACAAACGCTAAATCCGTTCTTCCACTAAAACCCTGAAACTTTGTAAATTCTCGATAGAATACACCGCCAATCATTGCTAATATTGCATATATCATTGCATAATTTACTGTTTTCTTCATCATCTTTCCTCCTGTTTTTCATATAACAATCGTTCTAATATTTCCTTTGTAAAACGACAATCCATACGCTGATGCGTTAAATCATTGATCATCATTTCCAATAGGAAACAAACAAAATCCTCTTTGGTAAACACCTCATTCCAGATAGAGGGATGAATGCGTTCATCCTGTTGTAAAGCATAAAGAAAACCATTTTGAATATGTATCATATACTTTTGTTCCATCTGTTTTCCTTTTTCTTTATCATTATCTTTTAAAATATTCAACTGTCCTAACAACACGGAAAAGAAAGCTTCACTATGTTTTACCAACCTTTGATACACTATTTCATAGAACTCGGTGAATGGCAGCTGACTGCTCATTTCACAAATATCCTGATGAAATACCTGTTTCCAGAAATTCTCAATAATCGCTAACACCAATTCTGACTTAGATGGAAAGTAATTATAGACCGCACCAACTGAGATATCATGCTTCTTTGCTAATGCACGAATACTCAATTTATCCATTCCATCCTGAAACACAATTTCCTGTGCTGTGTGTAATAATTCTTCTCTTGTCGTCACTACTTTATTCATATGGCACCTCCATCCTGAACAATGTTCATTATACTGGTACTACATCACTTATGCAAGCAGATTGCACAAAAAAAGCTATGCGTTTTTTCATAGCCTTTCCTCAATATGGTATATCCAAAAAATATAATTCCTTTTCTTTTAAAATCGCTGTTACATCCAGCCATAATTGTTCACAAATCAGCTGATTCTTTTTCCAATAAGGCAGGTTTGTATTCATCAACATCCATTCCTTCAGGACAATTTCCTGTAGCATTTTTATATTATCTTGTCGCAATTTATCTAAAAAGCTCACTTGTTCCTGCAGATCTAATTCTTTCATATCCTGTATAGTAACAGGCATAAGTCCCTGATAGTCTTTACCATAAAATGCATTGATTATCTTAATCTTTCCATCAATCATTGAATTAAATGTTGGTAATTCTTCGGCTGGTATCCAATATTCCTGATGTACCTGAGAACCAACGCACTTTACCTGATAGTTTTTGATATATTCATCCTGAATAGTAAATGCTGTCACAAACCCTGCATACCCTGAAATGCTGTCTTTGGTATTCCAATCCCTTGCAATTGTTGCTGCGTATTCTTCATTTAATACTGGATAGAATATTGGCTGTTCTTTTCTTCTTGGTGGATATCCATGACATCCATCTTTTAATATTTTTTCCATTTCAGATAATCCTACTGGCCGAAATAATATCATATTTTCCACTTCTTTCTATTATCATTTTTAGTCTACATATAAGATATCATCTTTTGTCACTGTTATCAATTCTATCGTATTATATTCGTCATCAAAAAATTCAACTTCATATGCAAGTTTTGGGTTTTCATATACATAAACGATTGTTCCAATGCACCCTTTTTTCACCTTTTTTGATAAATCTTTACAAGCAGTCATTACATCCAGCTCTTTCATCACTTTCCTTTTCATCAGTTTTGATAGCATTTTTCCTAATATTCTACATTCTTCCCATTGCTGATTTTCTTTCAACGCATCTTCTGTCCAGAGAAATGTATCTTTTGACATTTCATCGAATATCCCAGCAATTTTCAATATAAGGTTATAACATTCTTGATTAACCCAATTGTTTCCCCACAAAATTTCTATATAACATTTTGCACTGAATCGAATATATAATGATTTCTATACAATACATCTTTATTCATATATTAATTCATGATTACAATTGGAACGATTTCTTCAAACACTTTTTTTCTAACTGCTTTCCTTTCTTCTTCTGTAATATTAGGAGCAAAATCAAATTTATTATTTGTTATAATAAAATTATTTTTAAACAGCTCTTCTTCTTCCACTAATACTTTTAAAACCTGACACCATGGATAATTATCATCTAATGATAAAGGTCGCATAGATATTTTTCTACCTTCTGCTATCCATCTTTCTCTTTTATATTCTAACCTCAACCAAGCTAATACATCAGTTATAATGCAAATTAACGTCATCATAGAAATATCTGCCTTTATTAGCAATATCTCATTTTTTTTATTTTTGCTTTTACTAAAGTTGATCATTAAATCAATTGATTCATTGATATTCATTTCTGCTGCACCCACTTTCAAAAATCATTCCTTTTTTAAGCATATTCTGCTTAAGTCTTTCTTACTTTTAATATATGCAAATTCATTCTATCTCTAATTATCTTTGTTGTATATTTCTGAACTATTCTATTCTTCCAACCAATTCAGTAATCAATAAGATATGTTCTCTAATCTTTACTTTAGATAAATTAGAAACTTCTTCAGAGCCTACTAATCCAAGCAATGGTACATATCCATAGCACTCATCAAATTCTAATGGTCCTTTCATTTTTAATGCTTCGGCATATTTATCAAATTCAAAGATTTCTCTTTTGAATCTATTAGAAGTAATTAGATCGCCCCAAAAATATCTAAAACTTGCTGCTATTCCTTTAAGTGTTCCATTTTTATATTTGACACTTTTTATAAAAGTATTTTTCTCCCATGTGATGATATCTCCGAATGCTGTTACCATGATCGGTATGGATACTGGTGCCGCGAAATAAGAAGCATCTAAAATATCTTGATAATCCATTGGATTTACAATTTTTATATAACCATTTAATATGGTTCCAAAGCCATATTTTTTCCATATTTCTAGAAATTCATCAGGCAATAATTTCTTATATTTTTCTAATATAACTTCATCGACATCTTTATATTTTTTAAACCCTTCAAATACATTTTCACTCATATTGATCCTCCCTAAACACATCCATCTTTGTTGATATCGTGACTCATATCAAACATTCCATTATCTAAATTTACTATTGATCTATTACACAGCATAACAAACTTTATATGATATGTATACAGACTATATAAAACTTAGAAATTAATGTTTTATATGCTCTGGATTGTACAGTTTTTACGTAAGATTTCTTATGTTTTTCCATTTAATCTAAATTAGTACATACAATATAATCTTTAACTATAAAATAAAAAAGAATCTAATGTTGCTAACTCAGCATATCTTTAGATTCTTCTTATCTCAAATCTATATATAATTTTTCCACATAAATGTTAAAAGGAATTTCACAATATGTTTCTTTACTCTGAAAACCAATTCATAATTAAACACAATTTTGAAAGCTTGTTTTCGTCAACTTTCCATAGAATTTTGTTAATGATTCATCATCCCAAGTATACTGAGAATCAAGAAACAAGCTCTCAATTACCGCTACTTCTATTAAGTTCTTCGTATCATCATCTCCATTTTCAAGCATATCTTCAACAAAATCAAAGATATCTGATAATTTAGATTCATTATATTCTTTAGCTTTATTTATGATGTATGTTGTAAATACTTGCTCATAGAACACATAAGGAAGGCCCTCATAGAAGTCCTCCTCGATATTATAGATTATTCCCAAGCTTGGAAATCTTGTTATTAAAATAGTTATTGCTTTGCCATAATCATACATAAAGTATTCTCCTAATTTATCATTTAAATTCTGCATGTAGCCAGATAGACTTTAATTTTTTTGCACATAATGCTGTAAGAGTTTTCTCTGCAAATTGCACTCATAAATCGCTTTCTGAAACATATTTGTCACCGATACAATACCAACCAATAATTTCATCGAAATCGTTTTACTCCTTTTATAATTTTATCATTCGTATCATATTCCTCTATCCAATTAGAAAATTAACTATACGACAAGATGTTTTTTCATTCCTGTTCAAATAATATACTTCTAAATTCATCGAACATTTCAAATTCAATTTCTAATATTTCTTTTAAATCTTCATAGCTTCCGATTACTGGGCTTTTTGTCCTATAATCAACATCTATCAACATTCTTGAATATACAGCTAAAGGTGATGCCAAAATTAATTTTTTATTTTCTCTTACAATCCAAATCATATCAACAATTCCAACATCTAAGATGATATGAGCTCCATAAGTATATTTCCCATGTTTATTCTCCTTAATCTTAAAAAATTTTTCTTTGCGATCAAACTTAGCTTCGTATCCTAATTCATTTAAGATTTTCATTACTATATCAATATCAATATTTTCAAATCTTCCATTCATTTCAGCTCTATCATCATTGAATCTCATATACAGCTTTTCATATTTCTCAACGAAATCCATATCTAATAATGCTTGTTTAATTCTCGGTTCTAAAAATATCATTTTATCTTCTCCCTAGATTATTTATCCCTTAAATTATTCCTATTAACCAATAATATCAAATATTCCAGCTTACGTATATAAGCTATACAAAACTTAGAAATTCATGTTTTATATGCACAGATTTGTACAGTTTTTACATATGATTTCTTATGTTTTTTATCAAAAACATATAGATTATCTGTTGCTTCCTATAATAAAAATAAGGCATAACAATTTTGATAATAGTTATAGCTAATTTATGATTTTCATATTCTAAATTCTTATCTAATATTTTTCATATAAAATGATTTTCTATTTATTAATTTAAAAATTTCAGACCTTCATTACTTCTTAGGATTAATGATCATATACTTTTAATAATCTTATAATTCATACTCACCTTATTGCCACTGATATCCAAGAAAACAATGTAGTTATTGATTTTGTGATTTAATTGCGTTTAATGTAAGTATTAAATTCATTCTATAATCAAATCTATAGAAATCAAAAGATATTTCAAATTACAATCATGATCTAATCCACAAATAATATTTTTATTTATTTTGATACTTTTATCATTCTGATCTTTTGTGCCAATTAAAATTCGTTTATTTTCTCTATCAAAGCAAACAATTGGTATACCACCTTTTAACAAATACTTTTCACTTTTAGGAAACCATTCACAATATTCATATGCTATACCTGGACAATAATCAAAATCATTCATGTCTATAGAAAAATCTGTATCAATAAATACTGCAGGTAAATCTATATTCTTTTTCTTTGCATTAAATAATGGTAAATAGCCAAAAATAGTTATCAAGTTTCCTGTTTGATAATCAAATTCTAATTGCGTAGCAACTAATGTTAAAACAATAGTCATATTTCTAGTGTTATTTATACATTGTAAACCATGTTCTTTGAAATTATATATCATTTCTATATCATCCATATCATTACCTCTACTAATATCTTTTTAATAAGAAATGCGAAATTGTTATTATAGCTGAACTCTTCAATAATTCATATATGCCTTTATTTCTTATAACTATTCATAAACTTTTCCCATATTCTTTACTTCTATTTAATTATTAGACTTTCTTACGCAGACAATAAAGAATCACCTATTTAAAGCGATTTATAAATATTATACTAAGAAAAAATTGAAAAATGCTTCCAATGATTCAATTCTTTTATCTTCCTAAAAAATTTTCAACTTGCTGGGATAACTTCAATGTATTTTCCCCCATCAAAGTCATAGATATATTTAAGGTTTCTTTATCATCTCCTAATTTTTCTAAAACAGAATATAATAATAATTCTCTCACTTCTTCATCTGAAGAAGCCATTTCTTCAAAAAAAGTAAAAGTCCTTTGTAGCACACTTTCGTTTTTCTTATTATCTTTTATTAATTCAATCACACAAGGAACAAGACCTAAACTCCAAATTACATGTGCTCCATCAGTATCATCAATAAGACTTTTCTTACATTGTTTTTTGAATCGTTCTTGAACTTCAGGAACTATTTCTAAATAATTATTTAAAACATTATCCTTATTCATTTTATTTCCCTCTTCAAATGGGTTTCTCGTTTTATTATACACCTATTTAATCTTGTATAGATTCAAATTATATAGCCAAATATTTTTCCAAATACTAGAGCATTAATATCCATACTTTTTCACCTCGTCTTAATGACACAACTTATATTTACTTAAAATCGCCTCAATTTGCGATTTGATTTGGTCATATTCATGATTTGCCTGATATCTTATCTCATAGTTATCATCCCATATATAAAACTCACTTAATCCTCCTCTCGGTGGAAACATACTTTTATATTTCCTCGCTATCTCACTAACTAATTCTTCATATCCTATTGTATCATTGGTTAATTCCATTTCAAGGTACTGAACCATATTTTTTATGGTTCTCATGCCATAATTGATATCATTGTTAGGGTTTGAAGCAATGATAGCATACATTCCTTTAAATAATTTTATAAGATTTATAATAAGCTCTCTGTCAACGTTTTTCATAGCTGCCTCCTACTTTTTTTAGCATACTGAATATAACCTTAACTTTGTCTATATAAATGAAAATCATTGGTCAAAAAATGACGGTGATCATAAAATAGCAGCAAAGTTTTTGAAAAATTTAGTTCGTATCATAGCCAAAAAATATGCTTGCTTTTTTTGTAATTCTGAGGCAATGGATACATATAAATATTACTATTTAATCTACTTACTTTCCCTTTCCAATTGAATTACAAATTTTTCAAATGTATCTAAATCAACAATAAATCTATATCCTTCATCATATCCATATTTATCTCCATTGTTCAATGCTCCTATATTAATCCAAATCATTATTTCTATTAGCAAATCCTCAGATAAAAATGATACTATCATTTCAAATAATGCTTCACTATTGTAATAGTCAAATGTATAGTCTTCTTGATGACTTACATGTAGAACATGATTTAAGTTTTCTATTAAATACTTTATTTCACGCACTGACATCACAAATTTATCAGTATTATACATTTTTTCAGGTGTTACTAATTTTAATATAAAAGGTATAAAAGTTTCAGATTCATCATTAATTATTATTGTATCTTTTATTCTTTTTAAAAAATCAATTGTAAAATTTATATTTTGCTCATCGTTTATTAATGTTGCCATAATTACCTCCCAGATTGAAATAATATCTCTGACTCAATTGCATATTTGCTTATTGAAGATATATCCAAACCATTACTCCATAACGCTTTGTTATTTATACTCTGTATTAGACCAGACAATCTCACCACTCTTTCCTAGCTCATATGTTACTATTTTTGATGCTTTTGACTTTTCAATCAATTCATCTTTTTCATTATAATAATATTTGCATATTCGTATTCCACCATGCTCATATTCGCCTTCAAATATTTCGATTTTAGTATTTCCATCTTCTACTGGTTGATTTTTCGCTGCTTCCTCAAGTCTTTCTGCCACTTCATCTATGCTCGTATGCTTTCTAAAACTCCATTGTCGTTCTCTATTTTCTTTTTTATCAAAATCCCATGGATCTTCGTATAGTGTAATTCTAAAGCTATTTTCTGAGAGCTGCTTATTTTCATAGCAGTCTTTAAAGCTTTTTAATAATTCTTTAGGTACATATTGAAAATATTCTTCTCCAAACCACATTTTCCAAAAAGAACCAAAATACATTCCATTGATGATATGATAATGTCCTGGATTATACTCTATATCTACAACATTTTCATACAAAAATGTATCACTTTTTTTTATTTTAATATCTTTTAAAGATTTTCCAGCCAATTTATAATCATTAATACTCTTGGTGTTTTGCCAAACTAAATCAGTGAATACCCCAGCGTATGAAAATATCACTTTATTTTGGGTTATAAAATGATCTATCATAGTAAAGATGTAATTCTTATTGTCATTAAAAATTTTTTTATCTAATGTACATGTTAGAATAATATTATTCCTATTTGTACGATTTTTATAAATCCAAATATCATTATTATCATCACAAATTTTTATGCTACAATATGCTTCTAACAATTCTTGTTCAAGGTTTTCATAAAACTTTTTTTTACTATATTTATAATATTTACCTTTTGTTAGTCTTTTACATTTCATCTCTTTAGGTTGAAAGTATTCACTAATAGAAAGCCACTCCATAACATCTTCTTTATTGATTTTATCTTTATTAAATATGACATTGATTGTAATTTCATATTTCATTTTAAAACTCCTTTATTTCCAATTTTATATCTAAACATTCACATAATCTTTTTAAATACCCTGAATCTATTCTATCTCCAGTTCCTTTTGGTATTCTTATATCCAATATTTTTTAGCTGGCTTTCCACTTACGGTTATATCAACATCTAACTTTTATATATATTCTTCAATTTTCTTTGTAGCCTTATTTCCACTAGTTCCCTTTGAGATTGTTTTTTCAGCAACATCATCGAACTAGCCATCTGGAACCCCTGCATATGCGTACTTTTCATTTACTTCATTACTCAATCTATTGATATAACCAATGAAATCATCACATATATTTTTTTAAACGGGCTTTTGCTTCTTTAAATCCAAATAGCACGTTATCAACTTACATTGGCATCTTTTACTTTCGTAATCTGATTGAATTTATCATACGTATAAGATACTGTTTTATTGTTTAGCGTAGCTGTGGAAAGATTGTTGTGTTTATCATAGGTAAAGCTTCGTTTGCCTTCTGATAATTTGTTGCCGAGTTTATCTATATATTTAAGTCTTTTATCCATTGGTGCTCTTAATTCGTTATATTTATTTGAAAGTTTTTCATATTTTCCAATAAAATTCATATCTAATAATGCTTGTTCAACTTTTGGTTCTAAATATCTCATTTTATCTCCTCCCTATATCATTAATCCCTTAAATTATTCCTATTAACCAATAATATCAAATATTATAGCTTACGTACATAAGCTATATAAAAATTAGAAATTCATGTTTTATATACTGTCATTTGTACAGATTTTGTATATAATTTCTTCTGATTCTATGTTATACATATTTTAAAATTTAATTATAATGTCATTTAAATACGTTTCTTATTTAACATGACCTATAGTCTTATAGGTATACTATTCACTTGAACAAAATAAAAGAGAAGCAATAAGTGATATAATCAAAAGTGTTTCCCATTTATGATGTTATCAATTTTCTTTAAGCCTTTTTAAAATATTAAATGAATTATAATTTATTCCAACTCCTCCTTTTTGCATGTTGAGCTTAATTAAAGATATTATAAAAAGAATCTACCAAGACTATCAATCAAATCCTCTAATTTTTTACCATAATCATTAATTTCTCCATTGATGGAAAATCCATTTTTGATAAGTTCATCACATACAATATCTCTTAATTGATTATATTGTTCTTTACTTAAATGATTTATATCCTCATAATAATCAAATGAAATCTTTTTCTTTTGCAAACATGTTTTTAATAACGCAATTTCGTTTAGGTTTAGTTTTTTCAATATTATTTACCTCCTCATATCCATTGTAATTCTTTTGCATATGTTGTGATAACATTTATTATATCAATCATCATAGACTTTATTAATCTAATTCAACTCCTCGCCAAGAAAGGTAAAATATTTTTAAATTTAATTCTAATAATGATATTTTTTTAATACTTCTGATGATATCACGTAATTTACTTGTGCATAATCTGATTGAACATAACAATAAATAAATGTTATATTCATTCTTAATTTGTTTAATAAAGTATATATTTTCTTACAATATATCTACCAATTTATTTAGAGCATTATTGGGATTTCCACCGTTGTTGTAGCATATATTGAAACTCAATAAATCAAACTTATTTTTTCTAATCACTTTACTATTAACTTCACTTTTGATAAACTTTTTTGTGCTTTCAATACCTCAATTTTATTAAAATTTAAATTTTCAGCTTTTATTATAAAACTGCAAGTACCACTATCTTCCATAATTCACTATCTCCAAAAAAATTTTTTTCACCTGATCTTCTAATTTCTTTCCATATAAAATTTTTTATTATTTAGTACGAATTTTTTAAAGCTTTTCACATAATCGTCAAATCTCTTTTTGAAAAGGATGGTTTTTATACTGCCTCATTCTAGTCTTCTAATATTACTTTCTCTTGACGAATATTTGCATATAAATCAATTTCAGCTTGCCATCCTGCTATTTTTTCAGGAGTTATTTTATGCCCATTTCCTAGAGATATTAAATCGTTTTTTCTTTCATCTATACTTCGTATATGACCAATCTTTTTACTTTTACATTTACTTACAAAACTCGCAAAATCTTCTGCAATTTTAATATACTTTTTTTGTCTATCATGGAATAAGAAATTTACAGAGCCATTTCCTAAATCAATAACAATTTTATCACCAAAACTATTAATTCCAATTGGAAACATCTTATCTATTATAAATTCTTCAAGTGGTATATTTTCGATGCAAAATGTCTTATCTTCACACTCAAAGCCATAAAATCCTTCAATATCAGATGAAATTTTACTTAATCTGAAAGTTGTATCAGGTGTCAAGCCACCATTATATTTTATCAAAAATTGCCTATATTGTTTAGGTATTCGAATATTAAACTCTTTCTCCAATATCAATATATTATCTAATACATTTTCTGCATTGAATTTTGAAATTAACATTTTTCCTCCTCGTATAATTACTAATTTTACAATAATGCCATTAAAAGCATTTTAGAAACATATAAAACCGTAATATTTGACTTTTACTACTTTTGATTATATAACATTCAAACTTTTTAGTATCTTAAATTCTACTTGATTTATATCTTGTAATTGACTCCAACTGTATCATTATCTTTATTACATAAAACATAATTTTTTAGTAAATCTTTTTTCATAAAATCAATATTTTTATTGTTAGTTAGACAAATATTAGCATAAGCCATATAAAATATAACACTATCAATTTCACAATTTTTCTCATTGGAATCAAAATCATGTAATAATGAATAAAAAATCATACGGCAATGAATGCCCAAAATCCTTATATAAACCTTCATATGTTTCAATTACAGCTTTTTTGTATTCTTCATATGGTAACAATTTTCTCCTATTTAGTTAATATGTTTAACTCTAACAATTATAGTTATAGATTATTAATAATCTCAATTAGAACTTTTACTATTTGAGTAATTATCCAATTCTTTTGTTCATACTTATTTTATTACTATAGATATCTTTGGTACCTTCATCTATAAAATGAACTAAATCATATGGATAATACTGTTGGTTTTTTAATTCTTCATCGTTCAATTTAAAAATTTTCGCAATAGCACCTAACTCAAAACACCAGTAACCACGATAAGTATCACTTTTTGATTTATGTGCATCATACCAGGAAGCATCTTTATGGAAGGAATACCATTTTTTTATCACTCTCATCAAATTTTCAACTTTATTCTCTCCATTTAACAACCCATTTAAATATGACAATATTGATTCTTTATTGTCTTTAAAATCAAATCCTAAATAACGTAAACAAGCATTTATCATGCCATCATCTAAATTCAATTTTTCTACTATTGCGATTAAATATTCAGCAAAATCTTCTTTTCTTTTTTCATAGAAAACTGCGATTGAAAACATATCTATTATGTCATACATGCTATCATCTTTTGTACAAATCTCGCTATATAATTTAATCCACTCTTTATAATAGATATATATATCTTCAATAGAGTCCCCCACTGAATACAATAATTTAAAAAGATTTTCATTAAATCCTGCTAAAAACATTAACCCATAATAACGACCTCTAACATTTTCTGGCTCAAGACTTGCTAGTACTTGGCTAAATTCATTTATTCTATTTTTTTCATACTTTATACATTCGTCAAAATATTCTTTACTTTTTATAATATCTCTCATAATTTTCTCCTTTTTTTAAAATTTATCTGATATAGATTTATTAATAACACCTTTTAGGAAAATGTTAATTAAATGAGTTTTAAACTTATCATGAATTAGGATGACAGCTTTTCATTTTAACCTAATTGATTCTGTCATAACCTTGTTGTTTATAGTGATTGTCATTTCTCCATTGATACCTTTTTGTATATTACTAGTAAGCTTTATGTCACCTTCTATGCCTGATAATGATCTTCAGCATCTTTTTTGCTATTTTACGATTATAATATGAATATATAACAATATTTTCTAAATCATAAGACATCTCAAATAACTTTCTACTGATACTTTCATTAATTTTCAGTATGTTTATTAGAAATATCTTGAATCATATTATTTCTCCTCTACGATTTAATCTAACAGTCTAATATTATATCTATTCTTCTAATACTACACATCCTTAAAATATGAATATCATTATGGACAATGAATACCAAATCTTTTACATTGTTCTTTTATATAATTAGCCCAAGATTTTTCTATACTAATGCCAGTGGAAGGGAAATAATAAATAAGCCCATCCATATCTTTTGGATGATTAAAATCTGCCCCTATTTCCGCTATTTTTTCATAGACATTCGTATACTGATCTCTTTTAAAATATAATTGCAGCAACATTGCAAAACGCCATTTATCCATTATTACATCAGTTTGCTCATTTTTCTCTAGATTAGCTAATACTTGTACTTTACTTTTAATATCTTTAACAGCTTCCGAAATTGCTAAATCTAAAATCAAATCGAAATTTTGAATGCCTTCTTGTAAAATTGAATTTAAAATCCTTATACAAAGGATATACATAATTTAACATAATAACCCCCCATTAGTTTCAATATTTATGAAAAGAGCCTTTTTATCATTTAAATATATCATCTAGTGCTCCTAATTTGATATGATTTATCACGTCATCTCTTCTCATCATCTCATTTTATCATCTAGATTTTTCATTGATATAATATATAGCTTATCAAACTTTATATATTATGTACATAAGTTATATAAAACTTAGAAATTAATGTTTTATATGCACAGAATTGTACAGTTTTTACATATGATTTCTTTTGCTTTTGATCAAAAAGCAGCTAGAATTCCTCTACTACTTCTTGGAAAGCAAGTGATGAAATGACCACAATAATTCTTTGACATTATAATAGATCTTATTTCTAGCTAACTTATAATAAAATAAGCCATAACTTTATGATTATAGTTATAGCTTATTAATTTTTCTCACATTCCAAAAACTTTCATGTCCTTACTCTATTTGTATTACTAATTTGCCTAATTGCTTTATTATTAGAACACTCTGATAATTTATATGCACCTTGAGTTCTGCTTGTAGATAATAAATAATTTGTAATCTACAAGCATCTGTTTAAAACTAATTTACTCACATATAATGCTATTTAACTTAAGCTCTAAATCATCTGAATTTTCATACGTACATGTTATCAATTTAAGTAAAATTAGTGTTGCTAAACCAAATATAGATTGACTTGAACCATAATATCCATGAGCACCTATATTAAATATCAGTTCTCCGGTTGAACATACATTTTCATTCAAATACTGTTTGGCTACTCGTATGATTTCTTCACCATATTCTTTAGGTATTCCAAGATGTACTTCATCTCCAAGGGTGGCAATAGTATTATCTACTATGCTTCCATCATCACATCCGATATAAACTTTTAAGTCCAGCTCACTACTATCCTTTTTTATATATTGTACGCCTAATTTTGCATAATTACTAAATGGTTTTCTTTTTACACAAAGTTCAATTAGATAAGAATTCTCTTTCCATTGACTCCAATTATCCTTCTTTATTTCATGTTGAAGAACTTCTATGATACCACATTCGTGCATATCATTGTTTATTTCTTCATTTTTCCATAACTGTACGTTTTTAAAAACACCTGTATTGGTTAGTTTTATCATTTTATACCCTCCCAAAATTTTTTCCAAGCAATAGAGAACTCTTGAGGATATTTTACCCAATTCATTGCCACTAAATTCTGCATTTCCAGAGTATGTTCCTGCTTTTAAGTTATTATTTATATCTGCTCCACTAACTTCATTAAACTCTTTTACATATTCAAATGCTTTTGATCCTGCATACACGGAACCAGAACTTAATGCACTGTCAAATATCAATCCACCTAGATTGTCCTATCACTGGATTATAATATCTTGCGTGTGGATAGATCAGTCCTATTTCATCCTGTTCTTCTCCATTATAACCGAATCCACTCTTGATGTCATCGCTATATCCATAAT
>ENA-OWPJ01000624-OWPJ01000624.1-human-gut-metagenome-genome-assembly--contig:-NODE-624-length-28608-cov-3.14034_pt1 | contig 28608 bp, 32 predicted proteins | sample MGYA00248264_ERZ651846 | MGnify/ENA primary metagenome ERZ651846 (study PRJEB26924, sample SAMEA4378271) | human gut metagenome | biome: human gut; feature: human-associated habitat; material: faeces...
TAATATCCTCGGGAAGAACCAGAGAAATCTCAAAATCCTGTCCAATGGTCTCTGCAATAGAGACTTTTAAAGGGAGAAGATATTTCTTATTAATGTAATCTAATGCCATGCTCCCGTTTGTAACAATAATTGTCACAACATTTCCCTCTACTTTGTAAACCTCTAAAGGTTCAAGCCACGCATTGAAGGAAACATCAGACACATCATGTTCAATTTTAATCATATTTAAGATATCTGACCATTTTTCCTGTATTATGTGCATTTTCATTTCTCCTAAATCAGTATTCTATGCCGGTTTTAAAACACAAAAATATATGATTGACTGATTACCTCATTCAACCATAGGCAAAAAAAAGTATTATTATCTATATAATATAATAAAAAAGAAGTTTTATCAATGAAAAATTAAAAATCCGGTGTTTAAGGTGATGTTGGTATGTGGAAAACTTTTTTGTTTACATTATATATAGAAAGAATAATTCAAAAAAAGTGAAAAAAAGAGGAAAAAATGGATATGTGTGCATGTGGATAGGAGTATGTGGAAAGTGAGGACAAGATTTATGGAAAACCATGTGGAAAAATAGGAATGTGAAAAATGTGTATAACGTAAAATACATAATCCACATGTCGAAAAACCTTGAAAAATAAGGATTTTTAAAAATATAAGGGGAAAGAATGTGAATATCTGGTATAAGTTATCCACATGTTATCCACATTTTGTGGATAAAGGGATTGGGAGGGAAAAAATGTGAATAACTGTGTGTATAGAAAAATGGATAAATTTAGTTAACGGGAAATAGAGATATTTTGATGTGGACAGATTGTGGAAGCTGTGTGGATGGTCAAAACCGTGGAAAAAACCGCAGAAAACACAAATAAGTGCTTGACGAAACAAGGGTTTCTGAATATAATTGAAATGATGTTTTCTATCACGCATAACTAGAAGTGACATCTAATTAAATTGTATCGGAAAGATGTCCATTAATATAAGGGAGGTGCCTTGAATATGAAAATGACATTTCAGCCAAAGAAAAGACAGCGTTCCAAAGTTCACGGATTCAGAGCTAGAATGAGCAGTGCTGGCGGAAGAAAAGTTTTAGCTGCTAGAAGAGCAAAAGGAAGAAAAAAATTATCAGCTTAAGACCGCAGACATGTGGTCTTTTCTTCTCTTTGCGGTAAAGGATAGAGTATGAAGTATTCAGAATCATTAAAGAAAAACAACGATTTTCAACTGGTTTACAAAACGGGAACATCGTATGCAAATCGTTATCTGGTTATGTATTTAAAGGAAAACCAGTTGAGTCGTAACAGAATTGGTATATCCGTAAGTAAAAAAGTCGGCAACAGTGTAGTAAGGCATCATTTGACACGTTTAATAAGAGAAAGCTACCGTTTGAACGAAGAAAAGTTTTGTTGTGGATATGATATTGTTGTAGTGGTAAGAGTGAATGGAAAAAATCAGAATTACCATTCTTTAGAGAGCGCCCTTCTTCATTTAGGAAGGCTGCACAAGGTTGTGAGAAGTAAAGAGAATGAAAAAAATACTAATAATATTGATTAAAGGTTATCAGAAGTATTTATCTCCTTTAAAAAGAACATGTTGCCCGTATATACCCACATGTTCTCAGTATGGATTGGAAGCGATTGAAAAATACGGTGCGGTAAAAGGAAGTCTTTTGGCTGCATGGCGAATATTAAGATGCAACCCTTTTTCTAAGGGGGGCTATGATCCTGTGCCGTGATGGATTAGGAGATAAAGGTCAAGAAGGAGGATTATTGTTTTGGGTGTGTTACTAACGAAGAGTACCATGCCGATTGTTAACTGGGTAGCAGAAGTGCTTGGCTGGCTGATGAACGGCATTTACAGCATTGGAGTGCATAACTTAGGTTTATGTATTATTATCTTTACTCTTGTCATTTATGCGTTTATGACTCCATTGCAGATTAAACAGCAGAAATTCGCAAAAATGAATGCGGTTATGGCTCCTGAATTACAGAATATTCAGAAGAAATACAGAGGGAAAAAGGATCAGAATTCTCAGCTGAAAATGCAGGAAGAAACTATGGGCGTATATGAAAAATACGGCGTTTCTCCTACGGGAAGTTGTTTACAGATGTTAATTCAGATGCCGATTTTCTTCGCATTATATCAGGTTATTATTAAAATTCCCGGATATATTGGAGGAATTAAAGATGTGTTTGCATCTGCAGTTTCTCATATTACAGATGTAAGTGGTTATTCAGATATTATTTTTCAGTTTGTTAAGGATAATGCGATTAAAAATAGCTATATTCCAATGTCAGGAAAATTAAGCAGTGACCATGTGGTTGACTTTTTATACAGCCTTTCACCTGCACAGTGGGATAAACTGGCAGATGTTGATAAATTTCAGGGATTTGCAGATGTTTTAAATCAGACAGCAGATCAGCTGCATCCAATGCAGAATTTCTTAGGATTGAACATTGCAGATAACCCATGGGCGTTAATTCAGTCCGGATGGTCTACACAGCATTATCTGTTGATTTTTGCAGCAGTTTTAATTCCTGTATTGGCATGGGCTACACAGGTTTTGAATATGAAGCTTGTTCAGACAGCATCTAACACAAGTAATGGTACACCATCTCAGATGGAAACAACTATGAAAACAATGAATACTTTTATGCCATTGATGACAGCATTTATCTGTTTCACATTCCCTGTAGGTATTGGTATTTATTGGATTATCGGTGCGGTTATCAGAAGTGTGCAGCAGGTTGTTATTAACAGACATCTGAACAACATGGACATGGATGACTTTATCAAAAAGAATAAAGCCAAAATGGATAAGAAAAAGGCAAAATTAGGTGTTACTTCTCAGAACATCAGCCAGCAGGCAAAGATGAACGTGCGTAACATTGAAGAACCAAAGAGAGCAACCATTGCGGATAAGAGTAAATCTGTGAAGAATACAAATACAGCGTCTTGTACAGCAGAAGTGCCAAAGACAAAGCCGGGCAGTCTGGCGTCAAAGGCGAATATGGTAGCGCAGTTTGATGCAAATAACAAAGGGAAAAAGAAATAGAAGGTAAGGGGGAAAAAAGATGGAATTCAGAGAGTTTTCTGCTAAGACAGTAGATGAGGCCATTACAAAGGCAAGTCTTGAATTTGAAGTATCCAGTGAAAACCTTGAAATTCAGATTGTTTCTGAAGGAAAAACAGGATTTTTAGGTTTCGGTGCAAAGCCTGCAATTATTAAAGCGGCAAAAAAAGAAGTTGAAAAATCCTTACCAAAGGAACCAAAGAAAAAACCAGTTGAAAAAGTTAAGGAAGAGGTAAAGCCGGTAAAACCAGCTGAACCTGAAATTGCAAAAGAGATTGAAAAAGAAACAGAAGCGCCACGTGAAGAAAAGAAAGTTGTTGTAAGAGGCGAAGAAGAAATTGCAAATATGAAAGCAGAAGCAGAAAAATTCTTGAGCGGAGTTTTCAAAGCCATGAATATGGAAGTGGAAATTAAGATGGAATACAAAGCTTCTGAGGGAAATCTTGATATTGAATTTATCGGACATGACATGGGTATTCTTATCGGTAAGAGAGGACAGACTTTAGACTCCTTACAGTACCTTACCAGTCTGGTAGTAAATAAAGGAACACAGGGGTATGTTCGTGTAAAACTTGATACAGAGGATTACCGTAACAGAAGAAAAGAAACTCTGGAAAATCTGGCAAGAAGCATTGCATATAAAGTAAGAAAAACGAGAAAAACAGTTTCTCTTGAGCCGATGAACCCTTATGAAAGAAGAATTATTCATTCTACATTACAGGGAAATCGCTATGTAGAAACTTACAGCGAAGGAAACGAACCATATCGTCATGTGGTAGTAAAACTGAAAAACAGACAGTAAACAGATTATTCTAGGTGAAAGCGTGAATAATAGGGGAATTCCCTGCGCTTTCTCCTGGAATTTTTTTATAGAAGGGAGAAAATTATGGCAGATACCATTGCAGCTGTTGCGACAGCTATGACTGCATCGGGAATTGGAATTATCCGTATCAGTGGCCCTGACAGTAGGGAAATTGCAGGTAAAATATATCGCTCCAAAGGCGGAAAAAAGCGAATTGAGAATGTTCCCTCACACACCATTCAGTATGGATTTATCTGTGATGAGGATGAAATAATAGATGAAGTTCTGGTTATGGTTATGGACGCACCCAGAAGCTATACAGGAGAAAATACAGTAGAAATTGACTGCCATGGCGGTGTTCTTGCTATGAAAAGAGTGCTGGAAACTGTGGTGAAATACGGAGCAAGACCGGCAGAGCCGGGAGAATTTACAAAGCGTGCATTTTTAAACGGAAGGATTGATTTGTCTCAGGCAGAGGCGGTTATTGACGTAATCAATGCAAAAAATGAATACGCATTAAAGAGCTCTATAAGCCAGTTAAGGGGAAATATACAAAGAGTTATTAAGGAAATCAGACAGGGAATTATCTATCAGATTGCCTATATTGAGTCAGCTTTAGATGATCCGGAGCATATCAGTATTGATGGATACGGAGATACTTTAAAAGGAGAAATCAGTCTGTTAAAAGAGAAATTAAACGGGCTTTTAGATACAGTAAGAGAAGGAAAACTCATGAAGGAAGGCATTAAAACGGTTATTGTAGGAAAGCCGAATGCGGGAAAATCTTCTCTTTTAAATCTGCTTGTGGGAGAGGAAAGAGCCATTGTAACGGACATTGCCGGAACTACCAGAGACATACTGGAAGAAACCATTGTGCTTCATGGAATTTCTCTTAGAATGATGGATACGGCAGGCATTCGTGATACGGATGATGTAGTAGAAAAAATTGGTGTAAAGAAGGCTGTGGAAAATGCAAAAGATGCGGATTTAATCCTTTATGTAGTAGACTCCTCTGTGCCTTTAGATGAGAATGATAAAGAGATTATCGAGCTTTTAAAAGACAAAAAAGCCATTGTTATTTTAAATAAAATGGACTTGCAGCAGCAGGTTACGGAAGAGGATTTAAAGGAGAAAACCAACCATCCGGTAGTTGCTGTTTCTGCAAAGGAAGAGGAAGGAATTGAGTTTTTAGAGGCAAAGATTAAAGAGATGTTTTTTGAAGGAAATTTATCTTTTAATGATGAAATTTATATTACAAATATGCGTCATAAGGCAGCCATTGAGGATGCAAAAAGAAGTCTGGAGCTGGTGGAAAACAGCATTGAAATGCAGATGCCGGAAGACTTCTTCTCCATTGATTTAATGAATGCTTATGAGGCTTTGGGAAGCATTATCGGTGAGTCTGTGGGAGAGGATTTAGTAAATGAAATTTTCTCCAAGTTTTGCACAGGAAAATAGAAAAAAGCAAAAAAATGTGGATAACTTCTTAAAAAACAGAAAGAAATGTAGAAAGGAAATCCAAAATGAGTGTACTAACAGAAAATTATGATGTGGCGATTGTAGGAGCAGGACATGCAGGATGTGAGGCAGCGCTTGCCTGTGCCAGACTTGGCTTGGAAACCATTATGTTTACTGTAAGTGTAGACAGCATTGCTCTGATGCCCTGTAACCCGAATATTGGCGGAAGCTCTAAAGGTCATTTGGTAAAAGAAATTGACGCCTTGGGCGGAGAAATGGGCAAAAATATTGATAAGACCTTTATTCAGTCTAAGATGCTGAACGTGTCAAAAGGACCGGCAGTACATTCTCTGCGTGCGCAGGCTGATAAGCAGGAATACACAAGAGAAATGCGAAAAACACTGGAAAATACAGAGCATCTCACTATTCGTCAGGCCGAAGTTACGGAAATTATGGCAGAAGACGGTGCAGTAAAAGGTGTAAAAACCTATTCAGGAGCAGAATACCGCACAAAAGCGGTTGTTTTGTGTACGGGAACTTATTTAAAAGCCAGATGTATCTATGGCGATATCAGCAATGAAACAGGACCAAACGGATTACAGGCAGCGAATTACCTGACAAATTCTTTAAAAGAGCTGGGGATTGAAATGTATCGCTTTAAGACAGGAACACCGGCTCGTATTGATAAGAGAAGCATTGATTTTTCAAAGATGGAAGAGCAGTTCGGAGACGAAAGAGTTGTGCCGTTTTCTTTCTCTACCAATCCGGAAGACGTACAGATTGACCAGATATCTTGCTGGCTGACCTATACAAATGAAAAGACACATGAGATTATCAGAAATAACTTAGACCGCTCTCCTTTATACTCCGGAATGATTGAGGGAACAGGTCCTCGTTACTGTCCTTCTATTGAAGATAAGGTAGTAAAGTTTGCAGATAAAAATCGCCATCAGGTATTTATTGAACCGGAAGGATTGTCTACAAATGAGATGTATATAGGAGGAATGTCAAGCTCCTTACCGGAGGATGTGCAGTATGAAATGTACCATTCTGTACCGGGGCTGGAGAATGCAAAAATCGTGCGAAATGCCTATGCAATCGAGTATGACTGTATTGATGCAAGACAGTTATATCCGACTTTAGAATTTAAAAATATTAAGGGATTGTTCTCCGGCGGACAGTTTAACGGAAGCTCAGGATACGAGGAGGCGGCAGCCCAGGGACTGGTAGCCGGTATCAATGCAGCCATGGAAGTCTTAGGCCGTGAGCAGCTGGTTTTAGACCGTTCAGAGTCTTATATCGGTGTGCTAATTGATGATTTGGTAACGAAAGAAAACCGTGAACCTTACCGTATGATGACAAGCCGTGCAGAATATCGTCTGCTGTTAAGACAGGACAATGCAGACCTTCGTCTGAGGGAAAAAGGATATCAGGTTGGGCTTGTAACACAGGAGCAATATGATTATATTCAGTGGAAAAAAGAGAAAATTGAAGAAGAAACACAGCGTATGGAGCATATACATGTAGGGGCTGTAAAAGAGGTACAGGAGCTTTTACAGCAGTATGGAAGCACTCCTTTGAAGAATGGAATTTCTCTGGGAGATTTAATCAGAAGACCGGAATTATCGTATGATATTGTAGCTCCTTTAGATAAAAAAAGACCGGAATTACCTTATGATGTAAGGGAACAAATCAACATTAACATCAAGTATGACGGGTATATCAGACGCCAGCTAAAGCAGGTAGAAGGCTTTAAAAAGCTGGAAAATAAGAAGCTTCCAAAGGATATTGATTACGATGCAATCAGCGGACTTCGCATTGAAGCAAAGCAAAAATTAAACGCATATCGTCCGATTTCCATAGGTCAGGCATCCAGAATTGCAGGGGTTTCTCCGGCTGATATTTCTGTTTTACTGGTTTATATGGAGTCTTATCGCAGAGGAAAATAGAGGAGAAGAAGGGCATGAATTACGATTTAACTATTCTGGAAGAAGGCTGTAAGGAGTATGGAATACAGTTAAATGAAGAACAAAAAAAGCAGTTTGTGCAGTATTATGAGCTTTTGGTTGAGTGGAATAAGGTAATGAATTTGACCGGAATTACGGATTTTGAAGAGGTTCTTTTAAAGCATTTTGTGGATAGTCTTTCTATTGCAAAAGGGTTGGATATGACTAAGATTTCTACCTGTATTGATGTGGGAACAGGAGCAGGATTTCCGGGAATTCCTCTTAAAATTGCCTTTCCTCATCTTCAGATTACGCTTCTGGACTCTCTGAATAAAAGGCTGAATTTCTTAAATGAAGTCATAGAAAAATTGGGACTTAGCGGTATTCAAACCGTTCATGGAAGGGCAGAAGATGCAGCCAGAAAGGCTGAACACAGAGAGAAATATGATTTAAGCGTATCAAGAGCAGTGTCCCGTCTGGCGTCTTTAAGCGAGTATTGTATGCCTTATGTAAAGGCAGGAGGATACTTTGTATCCTACAAGTCAGGAAAGGCGGCAGAGGAGGTTTCAGAGGCTAAGAAAGCCATTTCTGTTTTGGGCGGAAAGCTGGAAAAGGAAGTGGATTTTAAACTGTATCAGACGGATATGGACAGAACATTGGTGATGATTAAGAAGGTAAAAAGCACACCGAAGAAATATCCGAGAAAAGCAGGAACTCCAACAAAAGAACCGATTTTATAGAAAATGAAAAGGTCGTTGATTTTATCGTAGGATAAGGTCAGCGGTCTTTTTTTATTTCACAAAAAAAACACAGTCTTACCTAATTTTTATCACATTTTTTCCATAGAATGGAAAGGACAAAGAAGTTTTAGAAGAAGAATGTGTTGTCAAAATAAAGGAGGGAACGTTTTGATTGAAGTAAAAAATCTAGTAAAAAAATATGGTGACCATACAGCGGTAGACCACTTGAATTTTACAGTGGAAAAAGGGAAAATTTACGGCTTTCTCGGACCAAACGGAGCAGGAAAATCGACTACAATGAACATGATTACCGGCTATATTGCTTCTACGGAAGGGGAAATTCTCATTGACGGTCACAATATTTTGGATGAACCGGAAGTAGCAAAGAAAAAAATCGGATATCTGCCGGAAATACCACCTTTGTATCAGGATATGACGGTATTGGAATATTTAAAATTTGCTGCTGAGTTGAAGGCTATTCCGAAAGAAAAAAGAGAAAAGAATATCAAAGAAGTTATGTCAACTACTAAGCTGGAAGATATGAAACGAAGATTGATTAAAAATCTTTCGAAAGGATATAAACAGCGTGTTGGTCTGGCACAGGCTCTTTTAGGATATCCAGAGGTTATTATTTTAGATGAGCCAACGGTAGGATTAGACCCAAAGCAGATTATTGAAATTCGAGATTTGATAAAAAGCCTTGGACAGAAGCATACAGTTATTTTAAGTTCCCATATTCTTTCTGAGGTTAGTGCAGTTTGTGATCATGTTTTGATTATTGATAAGGGGAAATTAGTTGCCAGTGATACACCGGAAAATTTAAGTAAGGTGATGACGGGGATGAATTCTCTGGAGCTTACTGTAAAAGGAGAAGAAGCTGTTATTCGAGATGCTCTTGGTATGGTAGAGAATATTGAAAATATTGCATATCATAGTTCTATGACAGAGGGTGCGCATGATTTTACTATAAAGATTTCAGGAGATATGGATATGAGAGAAAATATCTTTTTTGCGCTTTCTGAAGTGAAATGTCCAATTCTTCGTATGCAGCCTACAAATATGTCTTTGGAAGAAGTGTTCCTGAAGCTGACAAATGACGAGGGAAAAATGCGAGATAAGGAAATGGAAGGAGAACAATAAATATGCTGGCAGTCTATAAGAAAGAATTGAGGGGTTATTTAACTTCAATGGTAGGATATGTATTTATTGCATTTGTTTTGTTGATATTGGGCATTTATTTTACTGCCTACAATTTGCAATATGCAAGTCCTGATTTTGGGGCAACATTAAGCTCTGTTACTTTTTTATTTTTGGTTATTACACCGATTTTAACGATGAGAATATTGGCGGAGGAAAAGAAAAATCGAACAGATCAGCTTCTTTTAACAGCTCCTGTTTCTGTGTGGAAGGTTATTTTAGGTAAATATTTAAGTATGGTGACTATTTATGCCATACCTGTTGTTATAAGCGCCTTTTATCCATTAATTATGGGAAGATATGGAGTTATATCATATCCTATGGCTTATGTGGCTGTGATTGGATTTTTCTTTTTGGGATGTGCCCAGATTGCTGTGGGTTTGTTTCTTTCTTCTGTTACAGAAAGTCAGGTCATTGCAGCTGTATTGACTTTTGGAATTTTATTTTGCAGTTATATGATGGATGGAATTGAAAGCTTTTTCTCAGATGCAGCCATAAGTTCTATGGTAGCATTTTTGATAATTGCAGTGGTAGTGGGAATTGTTGTTTATCAGCTGACAAAAAATATTATTTTTTCTTCCTGCGTAGGAAGTGTTTTGGCAATCGGTATAGCTGCAGTGTATTTTATAAAACCTACAGTATTTACCGGACTTATTCAGAAGTTTCTAAATTTGTTTGCAATTGCAAATCATTTTGATAATTTTGTAGGTGGAATTTTTGATGTAACAGGAATTATTTATATGGTTTCTGTTGTTTGCATCTTTGTATTTCTGACTGTTCAGTGTATACAGAAACACCGTTGGAGCTAGGAGGATGACATGAAAAAATTAAAAAAAATGGTAAATGCTCACAGAAATAAAGGAAATAAAAAAATGTTGAAACATGGCTCTTACAGCATTGCTATGACAGCGCTGATGATTGCCATTGTGGTAATTTTAAATTTGGTAATACAGGAAATTCCATCAAAATACAGAGAGTTTGATTTGAGCAGTCAAAAACTGTATACCATTGGTGAACAGACAGAAAAAATCCTGAAGAATTTGAAAACGGATGTCAATCTGTACTACATTGCTCAAGATGGTACGGAAAGCAATGATATTGAAAAGCTACTGGAAAAGTATGAAGAAGGTAGTAAACATATTAAAGTAGAAAAGAAAGATCCGGCAGTTTATCCTAAATTTGCTTCTCAATATACTTCAGAGCAATTGAGCAATAACAGTATTATTGTAGAATGTGGAGAAAAAAATAAAGTTGTAGATTATCAGGATATGTATGAAACAACTGTAAATTATCAAACTTATTCTCAGCAGGTAACAGGATTTGACGGTGAAGGACAGTTGACCAGTGCGATTAATTATGTAGTTTCTGAAGATATGCCTGTATTGTATACGTTGACAGGACATGACGAACTTTCTATGAGTGAGTCCATGAAGGAAACAATCCAGAAATCGAATATTGAAATTCGCGATTTAAATCTGCTTACAGAAGAAGCAGTGCCGGAAGATACAGAGTGTTTGTTTATTTTCTCTCCGAAAACCGATATTGCAGAAGATGAAGCAAAAAAAATTATCAGTTATCTGGAAAATGGTGGAAAGGCAATTATTTTATCCGATTATACAGAGATAGAAATGCCGAATTTCAATTCTGTACTGGAAAATTACGGTGTTCAGCCTGAAAATGGCATTATATTAGAAGGCGATCAGGATCATTATATAGCACAAAATCAGTATTATTTATTACCGAATATTGAAAGTCATGAAATTAATTCAAATTTATCTTCAAAGAGTAAATATGTGTTGACCGCATTATCCCCAGGGATTAAGAGCTTGGAAAACGTAAGAGATACGATAAAAATAGACAGCATTTTAACAACTTCTGACAGTGCTTATCAAAAAACTGACTTAGAAAATATGGAGACAACAGAAAAAGAGGATGGAGATTTGGAAGGACCATTTCCATTGGCAGTATCCATTACAGAAGACTTAGGAGATGATAAGAAGACACAAATTGTATATTTTGCATCCAGTGCAATTTTTAATGATCAGATGAACGCAACCGTTTCCGGAGCAAACTATGAACTGCTTTCCTCATCACTTTCGTGGCTGTGCGGAACGGAGGAAGACAACAGTATTTCTATTCCAAGTAAGGCTTATGATATGACAACTTTAATGATACCTGCCAGTGATGTAAGCTTTTGGAGCATTTTTGTAACAGCTGTTGTACCTGTCGGTATTCTGCTCGTTGGTTTTGGAATTTGGCTGAAAAGGAGAAAACAGTAGCATGAAAAACAAAAAAGGATTGATTGCGGGAATTGTCATACTTCTTGTTTTGCTGGGCGTGTATATAGGTTTGAAGGTTGCAGGACCGAAAGAGGAAGAAGAACAGACCGAAGAAAAAGAAATTACGGCTTTCGAGATAAATGCGGAAGATATTGCGCAGGTTTCTATTGAAAATAACGGTGTTCTATATACTTTTGTAAAAGAAGAAGAAACATGGAAATATACAGAGGATGAAAATCTTCCTTTAAATCAGGCAGTTGTTTCAAATCTTGTGTCGGGAATAACTGCTGTAAATGCTCAGAGAGAATTAAAAGATATAGAAAATCCGGAGGATTACGGATTATCAGAGCCGAAATTAAAAGTTACCGTTACAGATAAAGACAATACACAAACGGTTTTAAACTTCGGAGATGATAATGAAGCAGTTTCCGGTGCTTATATGAGTATAGGAAATAATGAGAAAATTTACTTGGTCAATTCTTCTGTGAAAACCGATTTACAGTTTGAAAAAAATGATTTGGCAGAAATGGAAGAATTACCGCAAATTGCCGTAGGCAATATTCAAAAGGTTGAAATCAGCAGTGAAAATGGAGTAAAAACCTTACAAGAGGAAGAAGCAGGAGGCTTGTGGAACTTATATAAGGAAGATGGCAGTCAGGTATCCGTAGATACTGCTAAGGTAAACGATTATATGAACCATTTCTCCGGTCTGAATTGGGTAGATTTTGTCAGCTATGATGTAAGCGATTTAGCTGCCTATGGATTGGATAATCCGAAAAAGATAACTGTTTTCTACGAAGAAGAACAGGAAAGTAAGGAAACTTCAGAGGAAACAGATACCGAAGAAGAGGAAGAAGAAGAACCGGTGATGGCTCAAAAAGAATTTGTACTACTTGTAGGAAATGCCGATGAAAACGGAAATTATTATGTGAAAACCGCAGACAGCAGCTATATTTACACTATGGCAGCATCTACCGTAGATGAAATGATGAATTTAGCTTCTGATGAATTAGTAAGTTCTTTAGTAACGGATTATTCCTTAGCTGACTTGGATAAAGTAACCATAGAAAGAACCGGCGAAACTTATGTTCTTACAAGAGAAGAAACAGAAGTGAAAAAAGGAGACTCAGAAAAAACTACAACAGAAACAAAATACTATTTGAATGATGAAGAAATTCAATATGAAGAAATATCAGACTTTTATTCAAAGGTAAGTGGATTAGAATGGCAGAGTATGACAGAAGGACAGAACGGAGAAAATGCAGAGATTACCATTACTTTTGAAAAAGAAGGCGGTATACAGGATAAAGTTGCTTACTATTCTTATGATGAAAATTTCTATTTAGTAACAAAAACAGATGGGAGTCAAATGCTTGTTAATAAGATGAAAGTGAGAGAGATGATAGAAGCATTTGACAGAATGATAGAAAATTGGAAAAAATAAAATGTTTCACGTGAAACATTGAGGTTATGTGAAACAAAAGAAGAGACTGTCGCATTAAATATTTTGGATAATGTTTAAAGCGACAGCCTCTTCTTAGTTTTGCTATATAAAAGATTTAGATACAAATATGAAGGATTTCCAAAAGGTTTTCCGGATTTTCTAATTGCGGAAGGTGTTTTGTTTTGGAAATATTGAAATATTCAATCGCAGGATTGCATGTTAAGTAGCTTTCTTTTGTCTCATTTTTTTGTGGTTCTGCATCTCCGTTGATGACAACGATACTGTTATCAATATCCTTTAAGGCGTGTGTAACGCTGTTGTTTGTATAGTTTCCTACGATACTGGATAATAAAAAGCGAGCATTTCCAAATCCTTTATGAGATGCTTCATAATGCGTGTCTATCATTTCGGCAGAAGCTAAAAAAGGATTGAATAAGTATTGTTCTGTAAGCAATAATTGAATGTTACTCTGGCAGGTTTTCATATTATATATTAAAGTTCCGAAAATAGGAAGTTCTAATATAAACTTATACAATTTATTTCTTTTGCTTGGTGCTTTAGAAAGAGCAGATAAGGAAGGTGGATTAACTAATACTAGTTTTCCAAAAAGCTCATTCTCATTGTGGCATGCAAGTAAAGTAAAAGAACTTGAAAATCCGCTGGCAACAACATCTGTTTTTTCATGAATGACATTCTTGATAAAGTCTGATATAAGCTGTACATATAAATAGTTTGTATATGTGATTTTAGGCTTTTCAGAACGTCCACATCCTAAAAGGTCTAAAGCATATACCGTATGATTTTCTGCCAACTTATCAATGATTTTGTTCCATTCATAAGCAGAACTGTAAACGGTTAAATCATGGACCAGTAAAAGAGGTGAGCCATGACCTTTCTTTTTATAATATATCTTTCCAAATCTCCAGTCGTAGTAATTATTAGCAGAAGATTTTAATAAATCTTTTAATGTAGCTGTGGTAAATATAGTGTGGTTTACTATGTGAATAACTCCGGCAGCAGCGGTAAAGAGAATACCTGCTGTGAGAATTTTATGCTTGTTTTTTTTCATAAAATCAGCCTCCTGAAAAAGTGTGTAAATATAGAAGTTTTGTTTTTAATATTATATACATTATAAAACATTGGGGAAGATTATACAAGAAAAAGTCTTGGACCGGAAAATGTTTCACGTGAAACATTCGTGTATCTAAAAAAAACATAAAAAAATGTTTCACGTGAAACATTTATATAGCATTAAAAATAGAAAGGTGTTATAATGAGTCTTGAACTATTAGATATAAGACATTTCAACACAATAAGGGGAAATTCAAGTGGGAAGAATTATTGCAATCGCAAATCAAAAGGGCGGAGTAGGAAAATCTACTACTGCTATCAATCTTTCTGCATGTCTTGCAGAATTAAATCAAAAAGTATTATTGATTGATATTGATCCGCAGGGAAACACAACAAGTGGTGTGGGTGTGGATAAAGATAATGCAGAAGCTACTTTATACGAGCTTCTTGTAGGAGAGTGCAAACTAAAGGATTGTATTATTGAGAATGTGATTGAAAATTTATCTTTAATTCCATCAAACATGAATTTGGCAGGAGCCGAAATTGAGTTGGTAAGTGTAGAAGGAAGAGAGTATTTATTGAAAAATCATATTGATACTGTAAAAGATGAATATGATTTTATTATTATGGATTGTCCACCTTCTTTAAATATACTTACGATTAATGCAATGACAACTGCAAATTCTGTATTAGTTCCAATTCAGTGTGAGTATTATGCATTGGAAGGATTAACACAGTTAATTCATACAATTGAGCTGGTACAGGAAAGATTAAATCCGGAATTGATTATAGAAGGCGTTGTATTTACTATGTATGATGCACGAACAAATCTTTCCTTACAAGTGGTGGAAAATGTAAAAGAAAATTTACATCAGTCAATTTACAAAACGATTATTCCTAGAAATGTGCGTTTGGCAGAAGCGCCTAGTTATGGCATTCCAATCAATCTATATGATACAAAATCTGTGGGTGCAGAAAGCTATCGTCTTTTAGCAGAGGAAGTATTATCTAGGGAGGAAGAAGAATGACGGTAAGAAAAGGCGGATTAGGGAGAGGGCTTGATGCAATGATTAGTGAGACGGCATCGAAGCCGAGAACAACAACAACCGCAACAAAGAAAACAGTTGCTCCCAAGGAAAAAAAAGAGAATTCTGTGCTTAAAGTAAAACTGACACAAGTAGAGCCGAATAGAAAACAGCCCAGAAAACAATTTGATGAAGATGCTTTACTGGAACTGGCAGAGTCTATTAAACAGTTTGGTGTTTTACAGCCATTGCTGGTAAAACAAAAAGGTGACTATTACGAGATTATTGCCGGTGAGAGACGATGGAGAGCATCGAAATTAGCCGGGATTAAGGAAGTTCCTGTGATTGTGAAAGAGCTTACAGAACAGGAAACAGTAGAAATCTCTTTGATTGAGAATATTCAAAGAGAAAACTTAAACCCCATAGAAGAAGCAGCCGCTTACAGAAGGTTAATTGATGAATTCCATTTAAAGCAGGATGTAATTGCGGAAAGAGTTGCAAAAAGCAGAACAGCAGTTACAAACTCCATGAGACTTTTGAAGCTGGACGAAAGAGTACAGCAAATGCTCATTGAGGAAATGATTTCTACCGGTCATGCCAGAGCTCTTTTAGCGATTGAAGACAAGGAAAGTCAGTATGCAGCGGCAGTAAAAGTCTTTGATGAAAAGCTGAATGTAAGAGAAACTGAGAAACTGGTAAAGGAATTTTTAAATCCAACACCAAAGAAGGAAGAAAAAACAAGAGATACGGCTCAGGATTTAGTTTATGAGCAGTTAGAGGAAAAAATTAAAGGAATTATTGGCTCAAAAGTTGCAATTCGTCGTAAAAACAATAATAAGGGGAAAATAGAAATTGAATATTATTCTCAGGACGAGTTGGAACGGATTGTGGAACTTTTAGAAAGTGTCAGATAAGGAGCTGTGCAGAACACTATGGAGAAATTTGTAAGTAGTATTCAGTCTTATTCCGGAATTATATTACTAATGCTTTTGGTAGTTGTGGTTATACTATTAATATGCGTATTTAATTTATCTTTAGGACTTAATCGGCTTAGTAAAAAATATGCGATTTTCATGAAAGGAAAAGATGGACAGTCGTTAGAGAAGCTTTTTAAGAGAAAGTTTGATTTAATCGAAAAACTGGCTGTGGAATTGCAGTTAAATGCTGAAAACGTTGAAAAACTGGAAAAAATGCAAAACATGTCCTTAAATAAGTATGGAATAGTAAAATATGATGCTTTTGAGGATATGGGCGGCAAATTAAGCTTTGTTTTGGCAATGTTAGATACAAATAACACAGGATTTTTATTAAATGCCATTCACAGCAGAGAAAATTGTTTCCTTTATATTAAAGAAATCGTAAATGGAGAGTCCTATATAAGACTTAGCGAAGAAGAAATGGAAGCTCTGAAAACCGCAATTAATTTCGGAGCGGAAGAAAATGAATTTGATATATAGTTATGTAAACTAAAAGGAGAGAAGATATGTTAGACATTAGATTTTTAAGAGAAAACCCAGAGGTAGTAAAACAGAATATCAGAAATAAATTTCAGGACAATAAGCTTCCTATGGTAGATGAAGTAATTGAGCTGGATAAGAGAAACCGTGAAATCAAACAGGAAGTAGAAGCTTTAAGAGCAGAAAGAAATAAAATTTCTAAAATGATTGGCGGCTTAATGAAAGAAGGCAAGAGAGAAGAAGCGGAAGAAGCAAAGAAACAGGTTACAGCGAATGCAGAAACTGTGGAGAGATTGTCAGCAGAAGAAAAAGAAGTAGAAGAAAAAATTAAAACAATTATGATGACAATCCCAAACATCATTGATCCGTCTGTTCCTATCGGAAAAGATGACAGTGAAAATGTAGAAGTACAGAAATACGGCGAACCGGTAGTGCCTGATTATGAAATTCCGTATCATGCAGATATTATGGAAAGCTTTAACGGTATTGACTTAGACAGTGCAAGAAAGGTAGCCGGAAACGGTTTTTACTACCTGATGGGAGATATCGCAAGACTTCATTCCGCAGTTATTTCTTATGCAAGAGATTTTATGATTAACCGTGGATTTACTTATTGTATTCCTCCTTTCATGATTAGAAGCGATGTTGTTACCGGAGTTATGAGTTTTGCAGAAATGGATGCTATGATGTATAAGATTGAAGGAGAAGACTTATATCTTATTGGAACAAGTGAGCATTCTATGATTGGTAAATTTATTGATACTATCATTCCTGAAGAAGAATTGCCAAAAACATTGACAAGTTATTCTCCATGCTTCCGTAAGGAAAAGGGCGCTCATGGACTGGAAGAAAGAGGTGTTTACAGAATTCACCAGTTTGAAAAACAGGAAATGATTGTTGTTTGTAAACCGGAAGAAAGTCCAATGTGGTTTGATAAATTATGGCAGAATACCGTAGATTTATTCCGTTCTTTAGATATTCCGGTAAGAACTTTAGAGTGCTGTTCCGGGGATTTGGCTGATTTGAAAGTGAAATCCGTAGACGTGGAAGCATGGTCTCCAAGACAGAAAAAATATTTTGAAGTAGGAAGTTGCTCTAATTTAGGAGATGCGCAGGCAAGAAGATTAAAAATTCGTGTAAATGACAAAGGTGAAAAATATCTGGCTCATACATTGAACAATACAGTTGTTGCACCGCCGAGAATGTTAATCGCATTTCTGGAAAATAATTTACAGGCAGATGGTTCTGTAAGTATTCCGGAAGCATTAAGATCATATATGGGTGGTATGAGCGCAATTACACCAAATAAATAAGAAGGAGGTACTCCTTGCACAGTTATTTAAAAGCAGTTGGTTTTTCAGATATATTCGGCAAAAAGGAGCTGGATAGTATTCTGAATAATGTTATAAATGAATATGATGAAAAAATTGTAGCAGCGGGCAGAGCCGGACATTTCTTTACGGAGCTGGTAAAGAAATACGGAGATGATTTTGGGATTGTTGTGTGCGGAGAATACGACGAAAATAATGAATTCCAGATGGAGTATTATTTTCCGTATTTCTTCGGCACAGGAATTACCTTGCAGGAAGAGGTAATTATTGAGAAACACGCAGGTCATGTGTCTTTTGCCGGGGCATGTGACGATATGCGTATCGGAGTTACTATTATCTTTTATCTGCAAAATGCGGGAGAATATCTGACGCAGAGAAACAGGGGAAACTATGTTACAGATGTCAGAGATGTAATTTTATCCGGACTGGCAAAGAACGGAAAAATTCTGTTCCCCACTTTGAAGCAGGAAGGGCAGGAGGAAAATCGCCGCAATCGTACAATGAACAGAGGGCGTTTGATTGCTGCTGCAAAGAATGGCGATGAAGAAGCCATGGAGAGCCTGACAATAGAGGACATGGATATGTATGCAATGATTTCCAAACGAGTGATGGATGAAGATATTTACAGTATTGTGGATACATATTTTATGCCTTATGGAATGGAATGTGATTTGTACAGTGTTATGGGTGAGATTTTGGAGAGGGAAAAGACTTTCAATACCATGACCAAGGAAGCTGTTTATAAGATGCGTATCGGATGTAATGATATGGAATTTGATATCTGCATTAATGAACAGGACTTAATGGGAGAACCTCAGGTGGGCAGGCGCTTTAAAGGTGTTGTGTGGCTGCAGGGATATGTGGATTTTCAATATTGATAGCTGATTTAGAGGCTTATCCGGCTTGACGGATAAGCCTTTTTATAGTATGATTAGGTTCGGATTAAATGAATATGTGATTTGTTTCCTTAGTTAAATGGATATAACAAGTGCCTCCTAAGGGTCAGGTGGAGCAATCCCCTTTTGGAAGCGATTTATGAAATAAATTTGAAAATTGCTCCGTGAAAATTAAATACGTCTCAGTACCTCAGTAGGATAGAGGGTTCGCCTCCTAAGCGAAACGTCGCAGGTTCGATTCCTGTCTGGGACGCCAGCAAACAACGCTGAAAGCCTTGATTTATCGAGGTTTTCAGCTTCTTTTGTTTTTGGCTTATAACCTGTCGGATAAGAACATATTCAATTTATATTTTGCAATTTCTTTTGATTTTCAGAATTTGTAATTCGATATTTTTATGACTGTTTGAGTAGAAGAGTTTGCTAACACTTTTTTTATTTTGAAAAAATATCAGCAGATTTTTGAAGATTTGCTAACACTTTTGAAAAATTACTTTGAAGCTGATTGTTTCAAAAGCATTTTTTTCATCTCTGGCGTAAGTGATTTTAAAAGCTGTAAAAGCTCCATATCACTGTCTGATAAGCCGTTGTTTTCTGGCTGAAATTCCTCATTTTGTGGTTGCATTTCTGAATCATGGTTTAGAGTGGAATAAAATTGTTCGTCCATCTTTTGAGCATTGTAACGTCTATCTTCATCTATGATTTCTGAATAAACGTCTGTAACCATTTCTGCTTCTGCATGACCTGTATCGCCTTGTACTGATTTTACATCACCGTTGGTCATTTTCAATTTGTATCCTGTTGATAAATGACGCAGACTGTGGAAAACAACTTTTTCATAGCCATTTTGTTCGCATAACTTTTGAAATCTGTCTCTCACAATTCTACTCTCAACGGGATTTCCATTTTCCAGAGCTATAACAAGGTTGTAATTGTTATAAGCGTCTCCTAGAAATTCCTGTAATTCCTTTTGGCCTTTTTGATATTGCACCAGCAATTCTGCAACTGTCTTTGGCAACCATACGGTACGATTACTTGTTTCTGTCTTTGGTGTCTTTAATACAAGCCTTGTTGTACAATGCGGTTTCTGTGTCGGAAAAATCTTGATAATATCTTTTTCCTTTAATTTCTGCATAGCTTGTGCATTTACTCTGGAAAGCTCTTTATTGATGATTACCCTTGCGTTATTCGTTGCAATGGATTGTTCATCAATAATCACATCTTCCCATGTAAGACCTGTAATTTCTCCAATACGCATTGAGCAGGAAAACGCCAAATGCATACAGGTGGTTAATAAATCGTCGTCTGACTGCTGAATTGCTTCGCGGAATGTATCTACACTCCATACTTTTCTTTTTACCTTAGGAACTTTAGGAAGCGTTGCTAATGAAGCAGGGTTACGCTTGTTGGTATCAATATATTCCCAACGGATTGCTTGATTTAATGCACAGCGTATAATGTCGTGTATTTTCTTGATATTGGCAGGTTGTACGCAACGTCCAGTTGCTTTTCTGTTAGCTCTGGGCACTTCTGGAACGCTCAATAAATCGTTGTAGTAGGCAGATAATTTCTTTGTGGTACATAAGTACATTTTCACGGTAACGGTCAGATAATTGTTTAATAACTTTTGCCAGCTCATCGTCATATACATAAATGTCATGTCCACATATATTGAAAGTAGTGTAATCCGTTTTATATGTATCCTATATAGCAACTTTATCTATGATAATGTCGGGAAGCTCACAAAAGGGGATAGCTTCTGCTTGATTCTTTTTCAGCTCTTTGTAGTAATCTTTTACAACTCCGAAAACAGTTTTTTTTAAACAACTATCAAAACGACACATTACAGTTTTCTGGAAGTCAGATGGTTTCACGTTCTCACCTCCTCACCTCCTCCCTGTGCTGTTTTGTATCTATCCCTCTTTCCACTCCATATAAGAAAAAAACAGGGCAGTTGCTAAGTGATTTGAAAAAATAATCGCCATTTTAGATAAAATTTATATTTGCCCTCAATATATAGCCGACGAGAAAGGCAAAAATTGTTCAATTCGATAAAAAACGACAAAAAAAGACCTGCACACTTAATGTACAGGTTAAGGAAATGGTGATTTCTTATAAATTAGTATTTAATTTTTGTTGCCATCGTATAAACGTATTCTTCTGGTGTAGGACGTTTCTTTCCAAAATAATTTAAAAATTCAGCTTGCACAACTGGGTCATCGCTGTAATACATTTCATCAATGGTTGACTGAATACGTTCTTTTACTTCTGACACGGAAACACCCTGTTGATGTGCAATCGCTTTAAACACTTGTTTTGTATCACGTTTTTTGATACCCAACATCTAACCACAACCTTTCTGAATAAATTTATTTCCATTCGATAATATCACAAAAATGCGAAAGAAAGCACAAAGGAATATTTTTGTTTCAAATATGATTTTTTATAGTATATTTTTTAATTTCATTTCCATTTCAACTATTTCTTTATCTAATTGTATTTTATCTATAGGAAATTTAGGGTTTTCAAAACATTTTATCATTATTTTATATTTTACGAGCATCCAGCCAATCATACTTTGCTTTGCTTTTAAATCTCTTGCATTTCTAATATGTTCATCATATAATTTTAACCCTGCTTTACGATTATCATATAGTGCTTCATTTTCATACTCCATCACTGAGTTTAATAGCTGTTCATATTTTTCTGTTTGATTTGTTTCTTTATATATTCTTACAATAGTCCATTTGGCATATAATATTTCATCGTAAATCGTATAATTACCAGTAAATTCTACTTTTTCAATAATATGATAAAGTTCAACAGCCATTTCAAAATCTTGGTATATATACATTAAATCAATTAACTCAACCAATGTATTCATATCTCTTGATGATTTAGCACTACACTTTTTCATAAGTGCTTTACAATCTCTCTTTATCCGTTTATTCTCATATTTTTCTGAAATTTTTTCAAATAGTTCCATATTATCTCCATCTCCCTCAATTATTGTTTAATAAATTGGAAACACTAATGAATTATTTTATCCATCACACATTATAATTTGATATTAAATATGGTTCTTTACTCATTTTTTTATAAGACGGTTTCTCATAAAAATATTTTCGTCTTCGGTTAATCATATCTACAACCATCTGTTGTGCAGATTCCTTTGAAGATAAGTGACATAGAATGTTTTCAATACAATGGTTATAAAATTGTTCATGCCATTCAATATAACAATCCCCAGAATAAAAACTGTCTTTTAATATTTGCATATAATGTTCAAATATGTCTTTTCCTTCTTCAAAATCTCCCTTTAGAAAACAAAGCATTGCCAGATTGTATAACTCCCAAAATCGTCTATATTCTGGAAGTTTATCAACTTGCTCCTGCAAACAAGATTTTGCATAGTCCATATCTGAAAATTTTCGATATTCGTCTACTTTTTCTAAAGCTTTTTTTGCCAGTTTCTCTATGCCATTCTGAAACGCCTCATCATCATTTTTATATTCCACATAACTCGTTATAACTTGACATTCGTAATCATATGATAACATTTCATTTAGGCTTTCCGTAGATTCCCATAGAAACGAAACTCCTGCATTCAAGCTTGCCCCTTTTGAATAACCACTTGATGCAAATTCAACAAGAATCATATAATACCCTTGATCGTCTAACCAGCTTCTTGAGCTTCCTATTTGAAAAAGTTTTTCCGGCTCTAAAAATTTCTTAACTGTTGTTTTGATAATTTCATTATGCGGTAACATATAAATTCAGCTCCTTTTATGACATTGCTAATATTCTATATTTTCAAAAAAATCGAAAACTTCTTTATACTGTTTTCGCAATCCTTTTTTTCCGAATCGTTTTTCAATCACTTGACTTGCTTCTTTAAGTCTATGTTCATTAAAATATGCACTTGCAACATATAAAAACTGGTTATTATCCCATATAATTCGTTTATCCTTATTTTCATAAAGAGTTAAATAATCTTTTTCACAAGTTAATTCTTCAAGCAACGGCATAGTATATTCTTCAAAAAAACCAAGTAATTCTTCTTTTAAGCACTCATAATCACTAACATCTTTTAGATAAAAATCTTCTGAATTTGAATATATTTGTATAGGCTGTCTAATTGTAAATTTATTTAACCATTTAATGGGAATTAAATTACTAGCAAAAATTTTAGCTGTATTATTCACTCTTGGAAAAAGTATCTGTACATGAGGATATAAGTGTGCTAATACATTCTGATGGTATGATGGATTAGAAAAGAATACCATTTCAATTTTTTGAATAGTAGTATCAATTTTTCGGGTATAAATAAGTCCGTTTTTTCTTCTTTTAAATCCTCTTTCTTCAAAATAAAAATCTAACTCAGAAGCAAAAGAACAGATTACTTGTTTTATGTCATTTCGTAACATATCCTTTTTATCCTCCCCTTCAAGTTGAATCTTTCTTAATTCATACTATATCATAATAAAATGCAGAATAGTATAGATAAAGCAACAAATTACCATACTATTCTGCTGTAATATTTATTCTACAATCTTCCAGTTATCGTCCTTATGAAGCACAAGCTCATACTGCGAAATTTGTGTCATTTTCGACTTGTTATCCAGATATTTCACAGACACACTGACATTAAGATTGTCGCCGTTTTTAGTAAAGACAGGATTTACCAGTTCTGAAAATACATAGTCGCCGGATACAGGAGCAAGCACACCGTCTTTGACATAGTAGGCAAGTTCTTTCTCCGTAGCGGTAGGGTACAGTTTGAAGAATGTTTCCAAGAAAGCGGTAACGTCCTTAACTGTGTCAGAGCTAACACTGACATCTGCTTCCTGTACTTTCGGCTCATACTTTGATTTCTGTACTGCCGGAGCAAGGGTAGGATTTTGGGTAATGACCATTGCACCGTCCTTATCCACATGAACCGTCACAGTGTAGTTTTCTGCAACTGCCTGTGTCTGTTCTCCCTCTTTTATCTGCTGATCTACTTCGTAGGCAACGGTAAAATCGTTCGTTCCAGACTGCTTTACATTCCAGACCAGCACATTTGTAACGGTCGCACTGGTTGGTATGTCCGTTCTGATGGTTCTTCCATATCCGAACAGTTCCGATGGTATGTAACATTGCAAAGTCCGGCTTCCAGCTCTTGCAGGTTTGGAAACCATTCTCTTTGAATTGCAGGTATATCTTCGGGTGGAATTTCACTCTCCGAAATCGCAAGGCAGATAACAGGTCAAGGTCTGTATCTTGCAGGATTTCAAAAGGGAAATCATAATCACTGATAAGATAACGGTCACTGTCCGGCGGTAAGCCAATGGATTGTTTTAATGCTTCTATGTTGTAGGGAAGTGTAAACCATGCACAGCCTGTATCTTTTTCCTGTTCATCAAGATTGATAACAAATACTTTCATTTCTGCCATAAGCAATACCACCTGTCAAAGTTTGAACATACCATTGTTGCAGAGAGCATAACGTCCTTTTTTTTCCAACTCATGGGCGTAGGCTTCCAGATTAAAATATTTCTTTCCCTTTTCGGATAGTGCAGAAAATTCAATGTTATGCTCCAAGCGGTAACGGGCAACGTCCATGATGTTGTGGCATTCTGGATAAAACAGAAATTCTTCCGACTTCTGCAATAAATCCTCAACACCGCCACAATACGGAATCAACTCTTTATAAGCCTGCTGAACCTCTGGCGATAAATCCGTGTAAGCAAAGTACAGCTTGTTTAATCGTCTGACAGATGTTGTCCTTACAATGTCGCCAGCAAAGGGGAGCTTCATACCAATAATTTGATAATCATTGCTGTCAGCTTCCACGCCGAGCAGGTCACGGAACAGCTCATAATCAATGGGTAAATCAAACCAGCAAGAGGTTTTATCCTCTGCTGATTTGGTCGTTTCAATCAATACGCTACATTCTTCCATCGTAATTCAGTCCTTTCTTCTAATTTTGAGTATGAAAAAAGCAGTCGATCATAACTGAAAGACTGCTTAACTCTAAAACAATATTAAAGCGTTTCTTCTTTTAAATTCTGACTCAAAAGGGATTTTAACTCTTTTACATCATTTTCAGACAAATCATTTTGATTAACAAGAACCATTTCATTTTTTATTGTTCTGATATATATGTAATTTCTGAAAATCCCCCAACATTTAAAGGCGTTCCAATGATTAGTCCCGTTACCGATATCAGAACTAACTGTAATACCATCGGTATCAAAACAATATTCACGTTTTCCCGAAGTCAATTTATTATCCATCTTTGAATGAACAATATTTATTACTTTTTTCTGAAATGTGTTAGCTCCGTTTATGATAATCCAGATAAAGAAAACCGAAAATAATAATCCAATAATACCATATCCAATACGACTATTCATAAAACAAAGAATCGTATATATTAACATTATGACAGCCATCACAGACGATAACCCTGTTGCAAATTTACGTTTCTTTACATTTTTATCACTGGCTAAAACGATTTCTTTTAAAATATCTTGTTCTTGCCGTCCGATTTCAATACTGTATCTAACCATAATAAGAATCTCCTTTAAACATTTTAATGATATTAGTATATTACCACAAGTTTGTGTTCAAAATGTGGGATTCTTAATTTTACGCTCCAATAATCTTATTGAATAACTGTAACAATACGTCTTTTACGCCGGACGCATTGAATACAAGACCAACGGCTACTAAGGCAACTACCAAGAATCCGATAAGTTTGGAAAACTCACGCTTGAATCCCAAGTAGATACCGATAACAACAATCGCCATCAGCACAAGGCTCTGTGCGTTGCTTAAAAACCAGTTATAAAGGTTCTGTCCAAAATTCATGCTTTCTTTTCTCCTTTCAGTTCCATCATTTTTCGGTCAGACTGTCTGCCAGCCTGTAAAATACACATGGCAATCACGCCAACTGTTCCACCTAAAGAGAAGAACAGGAAATCAAATAATAATCGTTGCATGTTTCAATTCTCCTTTTCCAAAATCACATCTTCGGTCGATGTGGTCTGTTGTTCGATTATCTTGTAGTGCTTTTCTGTCAGTTTCGTGGATTTACGGATTTCTTTCAGATAATCAATCCCTGTTTTCGCTGTGATTGTTTCCAGCATTTTGAGTGTCGGGTCAACCTGCCGTTGAATCCAGCGTAGGGTTCTGTCCAGTGTGTAGGGTTCGGGTTTGGTCGTGAGCTTTAACGGCTCTCTGTTTTCCCCGATGAACCACGCCCAGCGGACAGATAATTTCCAGTCGCTCCGTTTCTTGTCTGCTTCCTTATCCACGAAACGTACATAACGGTTGATAATAGAAAATGCCGTCCGTTCAGCGTCATAGTAAGTCAGCAGGTCACGGACGGCATAATAAGCACGTTCATTTTTCAATCGTATTTCAAATCTGTTTTTTATCGGTGCTTCCTCAATGGGAATCCCAAGTTTGATGTACTGTTCATAGCTTTTTTCATAGACACAGAAGTACACCTCACTTTTCAATGAGCCGATATAAAGCGTATACCCCATACCAGCCTTGTCCTGTTCCTCATGCTTGACCAGTTCGCCGGAAGCATAGGACTTAAAGGAACGGAACACCGATACACATTCCTCATTCCGGCATTTTTCGGTCAGTTCTGGAATATCCAACATTCCTGTATGGTCATTGATGGCAAGGTCAAGACGTTTCATCACACCGCCGTCCACCAGAGCGTCCATAAGGAAGTCATACCAGCTCCGTTCCTGTGCCAGCAGATAACTTTCAAACTGGCGACAGCCTTTTCCTTTCAGTTCCAGCAGGACACCTTTTTCTTCATCGGGAGAAGTATATACGAAAATATCTCCGATGTAGTAGTGTTCGGTGTAGCTGTAATGCCCGAAGTCCTCATGTATCATGTAGTGGATATTGAGCTGTAAGATGTCCTTAATGATGTGTCCAATATCCAATGTCGGAAACCGTATCCTTACATAATCGAACAGCATGGTAAGCGGTGCTTCTAGATTGAATTTTTCCAGAGCTTCCAAAAGTTTCACTTTCATTTCTTCTGTGACCGCCACCTTGCCGGATTCGATACGGTTTAAATGTTCACGGCTGATTCCTGCCATGACCGCAAGTTTCGTTTGGGATACACCGTACTGCAAACGCCTGTCTGCAAAATCCTGTATCCACTCTGTATCATTCAGTGTGATACCCCCTTTACAAAAAAACTGTGACATTTTTTATCCGATGTCACAGCAATAAAAAAAGCTACCAAACGCTTGATTTCAGCCAAGAATCGGTAACTTTTGTGTATGTTTCCTTGTGATTTGTGCCCCTCTGTTAGATACCGAGGGGCTTGTATCTGCTGGCGTGGCTACCGCCACACCAGCAAGGCTAGTCCGTACCAGTGGCTTTCGCTTCGCACGCCACCTGTCCGTCCTGCCTTATGTGTGCAATCATTCCATTTCCAGAGTAAATTTTTCTGGATTGTCCACAATATTGTATGTGCCGTCTATCTGGTTTTCTTGCCGATAGGAAAAGCTAAATGCCGAGTTGCCGGATTCAGCGTCTTTCTGGTTCTTGTAGACCGTAACAGAAAGTGTGTGGGGAATCTGAATATCATAACTGAAACGGACACTATGAAAAGAGTTGTCCCTGCATTTTTCAAATATTTGTTCCGCACATTTCTGTTGATCGGTCACGACCAAAGTGTTGAGTATGACCGACACCCGTAGCTCATAATGGTTATCAGAGCCAGAGCCAGACGAAGAAGATACGTCCATCTGTCGTCCCCATTGCAGGTAAAACAGGATTCCTGCCAAGAGCAGAAGTATAGTGATTACTATAATTATTGTCCGTTTTCTTATCATTTTAATTTCCTCCGTACACCTGTATTACAGTACAAGTGTAGAGCAAAACAGCTTATTTTTCAATACAGCTATATTTATAATTTGATTAAAAGACGAGGTAAACAAAAATGACAGTATACATGGATTTAGAAAATCTTCTCAAAGAAAAGAATATCAGTAAAAACAAAGTCTGTGAAGCCTGTAATTTACAGAGGACACAGCTCAACAACTACTGCAAAAATAAAGTAACCAGAATCGACTTCTCCATCTTAGCAAAGTTGTGTGAATATCTGGACTGCACACCTAATGACATCTTGAAATTAAAGTAAGGCTTCGGATTGTTCGAGAGCCTTTTTTTCTGTTCTCCTTTCTGCAAGTTCCCCAATCGTACCCAAGAAATCATAGCCTTTGGGTACAAGGGGAGTGTAAAATTCTGATATGACACTTGTTCCCACATCACAGTATCCACGCCCTTTAATTCGCTTCTGGAAAAATTGTTTTTTCACATCACTTCCAAAGAGCATACCGTAACCAAGTTCACTCATGCGACCAAGCCCCACACGGAAGTTAAAGTTATCTCTGATACCGTCCCCGAAATATTTTGCGTCTGGACGCTGGCAAGCCACAATCAGAAAATAGCCAGCCTGTCTGCCAAGCATGACGATTTTCTTTAGCTGGCTTAACAGGGCGGTACTTTCTTTTGTTGTGAGCATTTCTAGGAAAGCCACATATTCATCAAAGATAAGGAATTGTGGAGAAAGTCCCAGATAGGCATAGTTTTCTCCTGTACGGTAGTTCGGGTTCAGTTTCATTTCTTCCGAGCGTGTGACCATGCCCTCATAAAAGGTATTGACGCAGTCAATCATATCGTCTTTCGTGTGGTAGACATTTCCCATGACCGTTCCCAAATCTGCAAGGTCAGCGTTCTTCGGGTCAAGAATGTATAAATCCGCATTGGTTCTAAGCAGAGCTTCAATGATGGTCAGCAGAAAATAGGTCTTTCCACCACCTGTACCACCGCAGATAAGAGCATGGGGAAGTGAATCATATT
>ENA-OWPJ01000630-OWPJ01000630.1-human-gut-metagenome-genome-assembly--contig:-NODE-630-length-28323-cov-3.35857_pt1 | contig 28323 bp, 22 predicted proteins | sample MGYA00248264_ERZ651846 | MGnify/ENA primary metagenome ERZ651846 (study PRJEB26924, sample SAMEA4378271) | human gut metagenome | biome: human gut; feature: human-associated habitat; material: faeces...
CAACTTTGGATCAATGTGTTTACAACATGGTTTATCTGTTCAAAAATGTGCAATTGCTCAAAGAAGGATTATTGATAATACAATGATGTATTTTTTAGCAAGTAAATTTGAATATGATAATTTATCTAAACATGCTTATGGTTATAAAGGTTTTGATATTTTGAAATTAACTGGTATAGGACGTTATGATGGCTTAAAAAATAATGATAAAAAACAAATTTTATTATCACCAACATGGAGAATGTATAATGCTCTTCCTGTCACAACTAGTGAAGGAGAGCAGAGAGGATATAATCCAGAATTTAAAAATTCACTATATTTTCATGTATATAATGATTTAATCAATAATGAAAAATTAATTGCATGTGCAAAAAAATATGGTTATAAAATTAAATTTCTTTTGCATCCTATTTTGAGTTCACAAAAAGATGATTTTACTCCAAATTCTGAACTTGAAGTAATTCCATCTGTAGGAGATTTAAGTTATGAAAAAATATTAACAGAATCAAGCTTAATGGTAACTGATTACTCTGGTGTGCAGTTTGATTTTGCATATATGAGAAAACCTATAGTTTATTTTCATCCTGAGGTATTACCTCCACATTATGATGATGGTATTTTCTTTTATGATTCAATGGGATTTGGGGAAATTTGTACGAAATCAGATCAATTAGTTGATGTTTTATGTGATTATATGAGAAAAGGATGTAATATGAAAGATATGTACAGAGAACGAGCAGATAATTTTTATGTGTATAATGATCATAATAATTGTGAAAGAATTTATAAGGAGATTATGAAATACCAAAAACAGGTTGATATTGATAAATCAAGAAAAAAATAAAGACATTTCAATTTGAAAAAGTTATAATAAAATAGGAAGGATTAGAAAAATCCGTAAGGAGTGAATAAATATGAATATAGCAATTATATTTGCAGGTGGCAGTGGTGTAAGAATGGGGGCAGGGATGCCTAAACAGTTTTTGGAAATTAATGGGAAGCCTATTATCATACATACATTAGATAATTTCCAAAATAGCCCAGCAATTGATAAAATTTATATAGCTTGCAAAGCAGACTATATGGAAACTTTAAAAAATTTAACCAATAGATTTGCAATTACAAAAGTCGCTAAAATAGTAGAAGGTGGAGTAACAGGGCAGGATTCTATTTTTCACGCTTTAAAAGCAGCGTATAATGAGAATCCTAAAGACTCTATTGTCTTAATACATGACGGAGTTAGACCTTTTGTTAGTGAAGAGGTTATAGAAAAGAATATTGAAAGTGTAAAAAAATATGGTAGTGCAATTACGTGTACTGCATTCTTTGAAACACCTATTCTAAGTAAAGATGGACATCAAGTAGAAGAAATGCCATTAAAGAAAGAAACCTTTACTGCACAAGCCCCTCAAAGTTTTTATTTAGGAGAAATTGTAAGTGCACATGAAGAAATGAGAAAAATTAATCCTGAATATATAGACATCGCTGATTCATGTAATCTATATAAAAATCTAGGTAAACAAGTTTATATCGTTCAAGGAAATAGAGGAAATATAAAAGTTACTACACCTGAAGATTTTTATGTGTTAAGGGCATTATTGCAGTATAAAGAAAATGAACAAATTTTAGGTTTAAAATAGGAGGTAACTATGAATTGTATTTTAAAAGAAGATTTACAAAGAATCGTAAAACAAAATATTAATTGGAATGCTCTAAAAAATAAAAGTGTAATGGTTACAGGTGCAAGTGGCATGGTTGGTTCATATTTTGTTAGAACTTTATTAGAGTTAAATGAATCAATGAATATGGGTATTAAAGTAATTGGAGTCGTACGAAATGTGAAAAAAGTGGCTGAGGATATAAAAGATAATGCGTATGTCGAACTATTATCGCACGATGTTACAAAACCATTTAATTATGATGGGAACGTGGACTATATTATACATGCTGCAAGTCCTGCTAGCCCTAGCATTATGAAAGATGATCCTGTAGGTACAGTTGCTGCAAATACATTAGGAGCATTTTATACATTACAATTGGCTCATGAAAAAAAATCAGAAGGTTATATGTTCATATCATCTCGTGAAATTTATGGACAACCATATCCTGGACAAGAATTTTTTGATGAAAACAGTTATGGTTTTGTAAATCCGTTAGATCCAAGATCTTGTTATCCAGAAGGAAAGAAAGCAGCTGAAACTATGTGTTCAAGTTTTAAATCACAGTATGGACTAAATACTAAAATTGCGCGATTAGCTCATACATATGGTCCTGGGATGTCGATTTATGATGGCCGTGTTCAGGCAGACTTTTTAAAAAATGTTTTGTTTAATGAAAATATTGTATTAAAAAGTGAGGGAACAAGTGTACGTACATATACCTATATTGCTGATGCTATTGCTGGAATGTTTTATGTTTTATTGAACAGTGATGACATGGTATATAATATTGGCGATGAAAATGGCAAAGTTTCTATTAAGGAACTCGCAGAATTATTAGTTAAGATAACTCCAGAAAAGAAATTGAAATTGATTTTTGATATACCAAAAGAAAAAAATAATGGCTGTGCTCCTTTTACTGGAGGAATACTTAGTAGCGCAAAATTAAGAAAGTTAGGATGGAATCCGAATAATACATTGGAAGAAGGCTTTTTAAGAACTATACATTATTTAGAAATTGAGAAAGAAAAAGGTTGTTTATAGATTTAAAAAAGTATCATGAAGCCAAACATATGACTAATGATACTTTTTATTTATATTATCAATTAAGATTTCTTAAGTAGACATACGTTATATATATGATATATACTAAAAATGGCTTTGAAATTAAGCAGATATTAAAAAAAGATAAGGATTGGGGCATAAATATGGCATTTAATACGTTAACATTTTTATTGTTTTTTGTAGTGATTTTGATTTTATATTATATAGTACCATTAAAATATAGATGGATTTTTTTACTTCTTTCTAGCTATTTTTTCTACTTATATGCAAGTGTGAAATTTGCATTATTTATAATTATAACAACAATAAGTTCTTATATTGGAGCTATTATGATTGATAAAACACATGTTGAAGAAAGAAAAATCAAAGATATGGATTTAACTGCTGCTGAGAAGAAAATAGAAAAAGAAAAAATCAAGAAAAATAGGAAGTTCATTTTAATTTCTTTACTTGTTTTAAATTTTGGAATTTTAGTATTCTTAAAGTATTTTAACTTTTTTGCACAAAATTTAAATGTATTATTTGATTCTATTTCTTTGGCGAATAGAGTTCCTACTTTTAATCTGATCCTACCATTAGGGATATCATTTTATACTTTTCAGACAATGTCATATGTTATTGATGTTTATTGGGGAAAAGTGAATGCTGAAAGAAATTTAGGAAAAGTAGCTTTATTTGTGTCTTTTTTTCCTCAAATAATAGAAGGTCCAATTGGAAGATTTAAAGATTTAGCACCACAATTGTATAAACCTAATGCCAACTCAGAAAAAAATATTGTTTATGGTGTTCAATTAATGATGTGGGGATATTTTAAAAAAATGGTAATAGCTGATAGAGTAGCTGTAGTTGCAGATTTTGTTTTTGGAAATTATTTAAGCATCTCTGGTGTTGGTACAATAATTGGGATTTTCTTATATGCAATACAAGATTATACTGACTTTTCTGGATGTATAGATATAGCGCGAGGTTGTGCTCAAGCAATGGGAATTGAGATGGCAGAGAATTTCAAAAGACCATATTTTTCAAGGACGATTCCAGAGTTTTGGAGAAGATGGCATATGTCTTTAGGTGCTTGGATGAAAGATTATGTTTTTTATCCATTCTCATTGACGAAAGTTATGCGTAAATTAGGAAAAGCAACTAAAAAGAGATTTGGTAAATATTTAGGAAGAACACTTCCTGTTGCTATTGGAAATATTTTAGTATTCTTTTTGGTTGGAGTATGGCATGGGGCCAATTGGAATTATATAGTATGGGGGCTATTTTATGGCGTATTAATCGCAATAGCTAGTTTAATGAAACCAATATTTGATTGGTTAAATACGAAATTGAAAATTAAAACAAACTCAAAATTATTCATTGGTTTTCAAATCTTAAGAACTTTCTGGATAACATGTATTGGATGCATCATTTTTAGAGCTGAGAATTTGCATGCAGCATGGGATATATTTTTAAAATCTTTCCAAATAATTGATTTCCCTTTAAACATTAAAGCAGAATTATTAACCTTTGGATTAAATAAAGCAAATTACATAGTTTTATTAGCATCTTTGATCATTTTATTTATTATTGATGTTTTCCAAGAAAAGATGTTAATACGTGATTGGTTTAATAAAAGGAATTTGGTCTTTAAATTTTTTATTTACTTTATAGCATTTGCAGCCATTATTGCTTTAGGAATGTATGGACCTGGTATGAGCTCTAATCAATTTGTATATATGCAATTTTAGGAGGACTTTATGAAGAAAAGAAAATTAAGAAATTTAGCAGAAATTAGTATTATTGCCATTGCATTATTACTAGCTTTTACTAGTTGTGCTTTTGCGTTTGATAGACAATTGACACCAAATGAAGTTCGTGTCAAGAATTTTTATAAAGAAGAAAAAGATAGTTTAGATATGGTAGTTATTGGCTCCAGTTCTGTTTATACTTCATTCAGTTCTCCTTTAGCATGGAAGGAATATGGGTTTACTAGTTATGTTTTAGCTACTTCTGGAGCGCCTATGGGAATTATGAAATCAATGTTAATAGAAACAATGAAAACACAAAAACCTAAATTAATAGTTGTTGATATGAATGGAGTTATGTATAATGATAATTTAGAAACTAAAGAAGGCTCATTAAGATTATGGATTGATAATATGCCTTATTCTCAAAATAAAATAGATACTATTAATTATTTAGTTCCAAAGGATCAAAGAGATAGTTATATTAATCCAGTTCTTAAATATCATAATAACTGGGAAAAGTTGGGGTATTGTATAAAAATGTCTATACTAGAAACACGTTATTTCTTTGATAGGAATAATTTATCAGTAAGTGGTATGAGTGGTACTGCAAAAAAAGCTAATAGAAAAAATATTATAGATATCACTAATTATCATGAAACACAACCATTATTTAATGAATCTGGAAAGCATTTATATGATTTATTAGATTATTTAAAGGAAAATGAAATTAAGAATGTAGTTTTTGTTAATACTCCAAGATATTATGAAAAAAGAATGCTTGTTCAAAGAAGAGCATTAACACAAGCTAGTAAAGTTATTAGTCAGTATGGCTATAAAGTATATGATTTGGATTATGATTTAGAAAAGATAGGACTAGATGTTCATGAAGATTTTTATGATCATAATCATGTAAATATATATGGTCAGCAGAAAGTTACACGTTATCTAGCCTCTCTATTTGATAAAGAATATCATTTGAGTGGAGATCATCATTCTGATAAAACAAAAGAAAAATGGAATATCGAATATAAAACATATTCTCGTATATTTAAATGGGTTGAAAATAAAATACAAAATAATGAAAATATAAAATATGATATTAGAAAATTTGAAGATATTATTTTTTCTGATGGGGAGGAGTAATTATGTTTAATATATTAACTTATTTAGAGAAGTCAGCAGCACAGTATCCAGATAAAATTGCTTTCGCAGATAAAGATAAAAGTATAACCTATGAAGAATTAGTAAAACGTTCTAAAGGGATTGGTTCTCAATTAGCAAAACAATTTTCACCAAGAACACCTATTCCAGTCTTTATGGAAAAAAGTGTGGATACTATCTCATTGTTCTTTGGAATAGTATATGCAGGATGTTTTTATGTTTTACTAGATACAAAACAACCTAAAACAAGATTAGATCATATATTAAATACATTGAATGTGAATACATTGATTACATCAATGGGTTATGATAGAGATTTAAAAAAGATAGAATTTGCTGGAAAAGTCATATATCTGGAAGAATTAGAAGAAGATAATGTAATAAATGAAAACTCCTTAATGAAAATCAAAGAACAGGCATTAGATACTGATCCACTGTATGGAATTTTTACTTCAGGTTCAACAGGCATTCCAAAAGGTGTAATTGTCGCTCATCGAAGTGTAATTGATTTCATTGATGTATTTACAGAAACCTTTGGAATTACGAGTGAAGATGTAATTGGAAATCAGGCACCTTGGGATTTTGATGTTTCTGTAAAAGATATTTATTCAACAATTGCTACAGGTGCAACCATGCAGATTATTCCTAAACAATTCTTCTCATTCCCAACAAAGTTGATTGATTTCCTTTGTGAACGTGAAGTGACTACGATTATTTGGGCAGTATCTGCTATATGTATTATCAGCACATTAAAAGGATTTGAATATAAGGTCCCTACAAAATTGAACAAAATAATGTTTTCCGGTGAAGTAATGCCTGTAAAACAATTAAATATTTGGAGAGAATACTTGCCTGATGCAATGTATGTTAATTTATATGGGCCAACAGAAATAACATGTAATTGTACTTATCATATCATCAAAGAAGATTATGAACCAGGGGATGTAATTCCTATTGGAAAACCTTTCCCAAATGAGCGTGTGTTTTTATTAGACGATGAAAATAAAGAAGTTAAAGAACCTGGAAAAAAAGGTGAGCTTTGTGTTAGTGGAACTGCTGTTACATTAGGGTATTACAATAACCCAGAACAAACGCAAAAGGCATTTACACAAAATCCATTGAATCCTTATTATCTGGAAACAATATATCGTACTGGAGATTTAGCATATTACAATGAAGATGGTTTATTATGTTTTGCATCTAGGAAGGATTTCCAGATTAAACACATGGGACATCGCATAGAGTTGGGCGAAATCGAAGGTTCTATGGAAAGTATACATGAAATTAAAAGAGCGTGCTGTATTTTTGAAAACAATAAAATCCATGCATTTTATGATGGAGCGATTGATAAAAAAGAAATTGTGCGAGGTTTGAAAAAGACATTGCCGGTATTTATGATACCTAATGTATTTATTCAAGTAGAACAGTTTCCAATTACAAAAAACGGGAAAATAGATCGTACAGAGTTAAAGAAAAAGATTGAAGGTGAAGATGTTGTACAGGCCTAATTATCAAGAAATAATGTCTACAACGAATACTCCAGCATATGTATTTGATATAGATGTATTGAAAGAAAGAATTCAAAAGATTAAAAATTTACTAGGAAAAAATGTGCATTTATGTTATGCTATGAAAGCCAATCCTTTTGTAGTAGGTAATATAAAAGATGCAATTGATCGCTATGAGGTGTGTTCTCCAGGAGAATTTAAAATCTGTGAAAGAGCAAAGGTTCCTATGGATAAAGTAGTTTTATCAGGTGTTTATAAAGAGGAAAATGATACAAAACGTATTGTGTCAACTTATAAAGATGCTATTGTTTATACTTGTGAATCAGTACGCCAGTTTCATTTGATTGATGAGGCGGCTAACACAAATCACATTTGTGTTCGTGTATTATTGCGTGTAACTACAGGCAATCAATTTGGTATTGATGAAGCAGAATTGTGTCAATTAGTGAAAGACAGAAATCAATATACAGGTGTAAGAATTATAGGTATTCAACATTTTTCTGGAACACAGAGAAAAAAACTTTCTAGATATCAGGAAGAATTAAAATATGCAGATGATTTACTTTCAAAATTAAAAGTAGAATATGGATATGAAGCAGAAGAATTGGAATTTGGTCCTGGATTTTATGTCGAATTTTTTAAAGACGCAAAACCTTATGATGAAGAAGAACTGTTAAAAGGATTTAAAGAGCTTCTAAACAATATGAATTTCAAAGGACAAATTACTTTAGAGCTTGGCAGATTTATAGCAGCAACATGTGGATCATATTATACAAAAATCGTTGATATGAAGAAAAACAATGATATTATATGGTGTATTGTAAATGGTGGTATGCATCAAATAAATTATTTTGGTCAAATGATGGCAATGAAAATTCCTTATTATCGCCAATTAAAAGCTCAAGAAACAGGTAATGAAGAAGTTAAATGTAATATTTCAGGCTCATTATGTACAGTGAATGATAATATTGTGAAAAGTCTTCCACTGCATCACCCTGAAATTGGTGATATTATTGAATTTCAAAATACTGGAGCATATTGCATGTATGAAGGAATATCTTTATTCCTAAGCAGAGATCTTCCTAAAATTTATCTATACGATAAACAGGAAGGGTTAACACTTATGCGAGACACATTTGAAACAAATGTGTTGAACTATAAATCCATAGGAGGTAGATAGAAATGGAAAAATTATTAGAAATTTTAAATGAAGTAAACCCAGATGTTGATTATGAAAATTGCACAACATTGATTGATGATGGTTTATTAGATTCTTTTGCAATCTTATCTGAAATCAATGATGAATTTGATGTAGAAGTATCTGCACCAGACATTGTGCCAGAAAACTTCAATTCCGCAAAAGCACTTTGGGAAATGATTCAACGTTTACAGGGATAAGCGTAAATCTAGCACAGAATTTAAATAATCTGTGCTTTTTTCTTACAAATTTTTGGAACCGCTTGCTTATTGTTGACATAACATAAACTGGCATAAAATCTAAAAAAATGTCTATAATTTCACTTGGAATATACCGAAATACGTTTGTAATTACAAGCTAAATATTGTAAAATGAAACGTGAGGTTGAGAGGAGTAGTTAAAATGAACGAATTCAAAAACCAAAGAGAATTCAAAGAGGAATTCAAGAGAAGAATCATCGAACGCTACGGCCGTTCTATCGAACAGGCGCACATCACTGAAAAATATATGATTCTAGGCGAAATGGTACGAGATTATGCCAGCTTCCACTCTAAGGAAACAAAAGATGTTATATCTGATAAGGGCGAAAAACAGATGTACTATTTCTCTATGGAATTCTTAATGGGGAGATTGTTGACAAACAACTTGATGAACTTAGGAATCTATGACATCGTAAAAGAAGGTCTAGAAGATCTAGGAATCGATTTAAACGAATTAGAAGATTTAGAAAGCGATGCAGGACTTGGAAATGGTGGTTTAGGCAGACTTGCTGCATGTTTCCTTGATTCACTAGCAAGCTTAAATCTTGCTGGTAATGGTAACTGTATTCGTTATGAATACGGGTTATTCAAACAGAAAATCGTAAACAACGAACAGGTCGAAGTACCTGATCAGTGGCTTTCTTTAGGAAATGTATGGGAAGTACGTAAACCAAAACATGCTGTTAATGTAAAATTTGGCGGTCATGTTGATATGTGGATGGGGGAAGATGGCAAAGCTATCGTTAACCATGTCCCAAGTTTGATTGTACGTGCAGTACCTTATGATGTTCCTATCGTAGGTTATGATACTAAAGTTACAAATACACTTCGTTTATGGAGTGCTGAAGTTGCAGATGATGCATGTGATGCTGCTAGCTTAAGCGAATATGTAAATGAAGTACGTGAAATCTGTAGAAATGTTTATCCAGATGATTCTACAGAACATGGAAAAATCTTACGTTTGAAACAGCAGTATTTCTTTGTATCAGCAGGACTTTATAACATTATCGATTCCCATCTGAAAAACTATCCAAATTTGGATAACTTTGCAGAAAAGAATGCAATTCAGTTAAATGATACACACCCTGTATTATGTATTCCTGAATTAATGCGTATTTTGATGGATGAATACAAATACGAATGGGATCAGGCATGGGATATTACAACAAAAACCATGGCCTACACAAACCACACCGTATTAAGTGAAGCCTTAGAAAAATGGCCAATTCAATATGTACAGGAATTATTGCCTCGTGTATATATGATTATTGAAGAAATTGATCGTCGTTTCAAATACTGGGTTTCTCATGATATGGGAAGAGCAGATTTAATGAATGAATGTTGTGTATTAAAAGATGGACAGGTACACATGGCTAACCTTGCTATCATTGGCTCACACAGTGTCAATGGTGTAGCTGCACTTCATACAGAAATCTTAATAAAAGATGTTATGAAGAACTTCTATGACATTTATCCAGCAAAATTCAACAACAAGACAAATGGTATTACACACCGTAGATGGTTAATTTATTCTAATCCACAGTTAACAAAGCTGCTAGAAAGAACAATCGGACCAGACTTCAAGAAAAATCCAGAACGTTTAATCGATTTGATGAATTATGTAGATGATCCAAGACTTCAAAAAGATTTCATGGAAGTGAAGATGGAACGTAAGAAGATTTTAGCAAAATATATCAAAGATACATTAGGTATTGAAGTTGATGTTAATTCTATCTTTGATGTACAGGCAAAACGTCTACATGCTTATAAACGTCAGTTGTTAAATGTGATGAATATTATTCACTTGTACTTCAAGATGAAATCTGATCCAAACTTTAGAATTTATCCAAGAACTTTTATCTTTGCCGCAAAAGCAGCTCCTTCTTATACATTTGCAAAAGAAGTAATCAAGCTAATTCATTGTGTTGCAGATAAAGTGAACAATGATTCTGACATTAATCCTTATATGAAAGTGGTATTTATTCCTAACTATGGTGTAAGTATTGCAGAAATCTTAATGAATGCTGCTGATGTTTCTGAACAGATATCTACTGCTGGTAAAGAAGCAAGTGGTACAGGAAACATGAAGTTTATGATGAATGGAGCATTGACGCTTGGTACAATGGATGGTGCGAATGTTGAGATTGTGGAACGTGTTGGTTATGATAATGCAGAAATCTTCGGTTTACGTGCAGATGATGTAGCATTGATCAGACATGAAAACAGCTACAATGTTTGGGATAAATACAATAAAAATCCAGATATCCAGAAAATTGTAAATAGTTTTGTGGATAGTACTTTCTCAAATGATCCAAAAGACTTTAAACAGATTTATAACGAATTGATGTTCAAAAATGATGAATATTTATTATTGGCTGATTTTGAAGCATATGCACATGCACAGCGTAACATCGAAGAAAAATACAGAGATGAAGCAGCATGGGCTAGAGCTTGTTTGATTAATATCGCTCAATCTGGTTTCTTCTCCAGTGATCGTACAATTAAACAATATGCTGATGAAATCTGGGATATTCATCCAATCAAGGTAAAATAGAGAAAAGATAGGGACGTTTTGTCTCTATTTTTTCTTGTCATATTCTAGGTTTTTAAGATACAATAGAGGAAAGAAAATAAGGGAGGTATTTTTGTGAAAGAAAGATTAATAAATTATATCGAGGAACATATGGATACGTATACATCTATTGTGAAATTTTTGTATGAACATCCAGAAGTAGGAAATGAAGAATTTCAGGCAATGGAGTTGTTAAGTAATACACTAAAAGAAAATGGATTTCAGACAGAAAAAGCATTTGTAGTTCCAACAGGTTTTATTGGGACTTATAAAAGCAATAAACCTGGACCAGTCATTGCCTTTATGTGTGAATATGATGCATTGCCAGAAGTAGGACATGGCTGTGGTCATAACCTGATTGCGGCAACTTCACTTGCAGCTGGCTGTGCTTTAAAAAGCATTATTGATGAAATTGGTGGAGAAATTCGTGTCATTGGTACACCTGCTGAAGAAAATTTTGGTGGAAAAGTATCCATGGCAAATGCTCATGTATTTGATGATGTAGATGCCGCAATGATGATTCATCCAGATACAAAAAATGGTTTAGGTGGAAGAACAGTAGCATTAAATCCATTGAAGTTTGAATTTTTTGGTGTAAATACGCATGGATGTTCTCCACAACATGGGAAAAGTGCACTGGATGCAGCTGTGTTAACATATAATGCAATCTCCATGATGCGCCAATATGTACTACCTAACACTTATATCCATGGCATTATTCGCAATGGTGGGGAAGCCGCAAATGTTATTCCTGCATATGCTTCTATGGAATATTATTTTAGAGGTGAAACCATGGCATATGTGAAAGAATTAAGCCAAAAGGCAATTCAATGTGTGGAAGGGGCTTGTGCAGCTACTGGCTGTACGTATAAAGTCAGTACTTATGAATGTCCTTATGATGATTGTATTATCAATTATACTTTGGCAGACGCTTTGAAAGAAGAATATGTAGCGCTTGGAAGAACACAGGTAGAACCAGTGGATGAAGTTCCTTGCGGTTCCAGTGATGTAGGAAGTGTCAGCTATTGTTGTCCAACATTACATGGATATATAAAAATTGCTGATGAGAATGTCAATGGTCATTCAAAAGAAATGGCTTGCGCAACAATATCAGAAGCAGGTACACAGGCATTAAGAGATGGAGCAATTGCATTATCTAATCTTGCTCGTCGATTGATCGTAGAAGATGGTTTGCTAGATCAAGCAAAAGCGGAATTCAAAAAAACAATCAGTAAATAGTAAAAATTAAAAAAAGTATCTTGTCATTTTATGTGATGAGATACTTTTTTTGGATATGAATTACAGTTTTTCCATTTTGTAAAAATAAAAAAATCAGAAAGAGATGGTCAAAATCATCAGAAATATATATTTTACATAGTTGATTTACAAATTTAGGGCCTAAATTCAAAAATTGATTTCCTTTATTTCTAATTTTGATATAATGAGAATATACATGATGGAGGTGATGTCATGGGCAGAAGTAGTGGCGGTGGCGGCGGACACAGCAGCGGCGGTTTTGGCGGCGGACATTCTTCTGGCGGCTTTAGCGGCGGAGGAAGATCAAGTGGAAGCTTTGGTGGTGGACACAGCAGCAATTCAGGGTATCGTTCATCCTATCGTCCAAGATACCATAGAACATATTACTATGGCGGAGGACCAAGACCTCCAAGAGGCCCATATCGTAGAACACCTTTGATTTCTTATGTTTTGGCAGCAATTATTGTTCTGGTAGTAGTGTTATTTGCATTCAAGGCTGACAGCAAGCCACAACAGAAGAATACTACAAAACGAGAACCATTAAGCGGTGTAGTATCGAAGAGTGATTGGTATATGGATGATATGGGCTGGGTTCATAATAAAAAAGTGATGATCGAAGGATTAGAGGATTTTTATGATGAAACAGGTGTACAGCCTTATGTTGCAATTATTCCATATAACAGTGATATGTGGAATGGAAATGATATCAATGCGAATAAAGCTGATCAATATTTAGAGAAACTATATTCTGATACATTCAAAGATGAAGGACATTTCGTATTTGCATATTTTGCTTGCAGGAATGATTCTCGAAGTGAAATGGATGGAAGTTTCCGATATTTAAGTGGTTATTCCGCAGATACAATCATGGACAATGAAGCGATTTCAATCTTTTGGGGTAATTTTGAAAAAAATTATAGAGATACTTCTCTTTCCATGGAAAAAATGATTTCTAAAACGTTCACCGATACAGCGAAAACAATTATGAGCAAGCCAACCAATGGTTGGGACTTTATGAAAGTAGCTGTTATCGCACTATGTATCATTGCAGTAATCGTAGCACTTGTGATGATTATTAGAATTAAAGCGAAACGTGCAAAAGAAAAAGAAGACTTCACAAAAGATATACTGGAGAAACCACTAGAAACTTTTGGAGATGATACAAGTGATTTAGAAGAAAAATACAAAGATTAGGCGATAAACGGAAAATCCCATGTTTTCTGTTTACATATCCGTGATAAAAACACGTGAGGAAGGAGATTTATTATGGGAATTATAGCAAGATTTAAGGATATTATGACAGCCAATATCAATGCATTATTGGACAAATGTGAAGATCCATCAAAAATGATTGACGAATATATGCGTCAGGTTACAGAACAGTTAGCTGAAGTGAAAAAAGAAACAGCCAGTATTATGGCTGAAGAAAAACGTACAGCTCGTTTAGTAGAAGAAAACAAAGAACAGATTGCCAAGTATGATGGCTTAGCAAGAAAAGCTTTAACAGCTGGAAATGAAGGAGATGCAAAAGTATTCCTTGAAAAGAAACAGCAATATGAAGCAAGTGGCGCTGATTTAGAAAAATCTTATGCAGTTGCACATGAAAATGCTGTGAAAATGCGTCAGATGCACGATAAACTAACAAATGATTTAAAATCATTAGAACAACGTAGAACAAATGTCAAAGCAAAAGTGGCAGTCGCAAAAACACAGGAAAAAATCAATAAAGTTACAGGATCTATGGATGCTGCCAGCGGTTCTATGCGTGCATTTGAAAGAATGGAAGAAAAAGCTGACCGTATGCTAGATGAAGCAAATGCAGTCGCAGAATTAAACGAAGAACCAGCGGATGCTGCTTCAGAATTAGAAGCTAAATATGCAGGAAGTTCAGCCTCTGTAGATGAAGCTTTAGAAAAAATGAAACAAGAAATGGGTCTGTAATATAAAAAATGCAGAAGCATGCGATAAGTGAAATGTCACATATCGCATGTTTTTCTTTATAAATTTCTTAAGGAATTTTATAACCGTGATAAGTTTAAAAAAAAACTGCACAAAATTAAAATCAATTTCATATAAAGCGAGCGTAGCTTCACTTTTTTTGGTATAATAAATAAGGTGATGAACATGAGACAACAAACATTTTATGAGGCCTACCTGGATGATTTTGATAAAGTTATTGTTTATTTATCTAAAAATAGCTATGGTGGCATCAGTAATAAATTTTATCTGACAAACAAATATGGTCAGATTATTGATTTGCATATACAAACAATTGAAACAACGCAAAATAACTACAATAAATTTACACTATCTTTATATGAGCCTTTAGAAATTGGTGTAGAGTATTATGTTGTACATCAGCATGCACGTTCAATTGTCCTGCAATACAGTGGAATCGTTAAAACCCAACGTTTTGATGAAATGTTTTACTATGATGGAGATGATTTAGGCTGTGTATATCATCGTGACCATACATCTTTTGCCTTATGGGCACCAACTGCGGCTCGTGTAAAAGTTGAGATATGTAAAAACGGTGTAGTGAAAACATTGGAAATGCGACGCAGTAACTATGGTGTATTTCGATTATCTGTATTAGAAAATCTAGAAAATGCAACATATGTATATCTTGTAAGAGTTAATGGACAATGGCTTCAGACGATTGATCCATATGCATGCGCCAGCGTAGAAAACAATGCTCGCTCAGCTGTCATTGATCCTGATAAAATCCGTATAAGAGATTATCCTCTGACACCAATGAAGCATGCCACAGATGCAATTATTTATGAAACAAGTGTGCGTGATTTTACAATGCAAAAAGGTATTGGTGTCACAAAGCCTGGTAAATATAGTGGATTTGTGGAAGAAAATGAAACTACAAAAGAGTTGGATACCGGATTTACGTATTTAAAGTCTTTAGGGATTACCCATGTCCAGCTGATGCCGGTACTTGATTTTGGATCAGTAAATGAGCTTTATCCATTGATGCACTATAACTGGGGATATGATCCAGTACAATATCGTTGTTTAGAAGGCAGTTTATGTGTAGAACCTACGAATCCTTATGGAAGAATATTTGAATTTTCCAAGTTGATTGAAGAATGTCATAAAAATGATATCCGTGTCAATTTAGATATCGTATTCAATCACGTATATGATAAAGAAGATTCATTTTTTGAAAAGACAGTACCAAACTATTATTTCCAAATGAATGCAAACGGTGATTTTTCTAATGGAACGTATTGTGGAAATGATGTGGATTCTACCAGAAAGATGTCACGTAAGTATATGATTGATACATGTGTTTGGCTGGTTAGAACATATCATATTGATGGACTACGATTTGATTTAATGGGTATTTTGGATATTGATACTCTGAATCAGATATATCAGGCATGCGCAGCTATTAACCCTGACTTTATGGTATATGGAGAAGGATGGGATATGCCAAGCTTTTTAGATTATCGTCAACGTGCAAGTATTCGTAATAATGCACAAATGCCAAGAGTTGCACATTTCTCTGATCGTTTCCGTGATGTTATCAAAGGCAGAACGGATGTAAATGAAGTAAATGTGAAAGGATATTGTACAGGAGCTGTTTATCTGATTGATATCATGAAAAACTGTCTATGTGGAAGCTGTAATGATATTGGCGTGGAAAAAATGTTCCAACATCCTAGAAATGCTGTAAATTATGTAGAATGCCATGATAATATGACTTCTTGGGATAAGGTTAAAGAATGCTGTAAAGAAGATGATCGTGATGTACGGATATCTCGTCAGAAAATGATGATTGCGGCAGTATTAATGGCGCAGGGGATTCCTTTTATCCACAGTGGACAGGAATTTGCCCGTACAAAACATGGAATGAACAACACATATGAAGAAAGCGATGAAATCAATAAGATAGATTATGCGAGAAGAAATCGTTATCAGGATATCGTGGATTGTACAAAAGCTTTGATTAAAATCCGTAAAGCACATCCATGTCTTCGCTATGCAGATGCGGAAGAAGTCGCAAAAAATGTATCCTTCGATACAATTGATCAAAAGGTGCTGCTATATAAGGCAAAAGATGATAACGAAGAAATTATCACAATCTTTAATCCTACAGGGGAAACTTTCCATTATGATTTATCGGATGCATATCAATTGTTATACCATGATGGACCTGCAGAAGATATCTTGATTCAATATGCAAATATTACACCATATAGTACCATGATCTTTTTAAAGAAATATGTATAAAAGCCGATAATTTCGGCTTTTTGTTTGACATTCAAATTATACTTGGTATAATGGAACAGGTAAAAAAAATCAATTTTTACACATTGTCAGAATATAAACTATTCTGATGGAATGGAGGAAAGCTATGAAAATTGCCGTAATAACAGACAGTGGAAGTGGATTAACAAAACAACAGGCCAATGAACTTGGAATCTATTATCTGCCATTACAGATTATCGTAAATGATAAAATGTATTTGGATGGAGAAAATATAACCGTAGAAGAGATCTATGAATTTTTAAGAAATGGAGAAATGCCAACTACTTCAATGCCTCCTATGGGGATTATGGAAGAAGTATTCCATGAAATCAAAAAACAAGGCTATGAAGCTGCAATCGCCATACCTTTGACATCAGGATTATCCTCTACATGCAGTGTAATGCAGGCATGTGCAAAACGCTGTGAATTGCCTTTAGAAGTAATCGAAACATATACAACCTGCAATATTCAACGTTATCTTGCTCTATCAGCAATACAGTTAGTTAAACAAGGAATAGAATTAGATGAAATCTTAACCCGTTTAAAAGATAGTGCCGCAAACAGCAATACTTTGATAATGCCAGATGATTTACAGCATTTAAAACGTGGTGGACGATTAACACCATTAGCGGCAGCATTAGGTGGATTATTAAAAATCAAGCCGATTCTTCAATTAAATGAAACATCCCAGGGAAAAGTGGATGTATTTGATAAAGTGCGTACAGCGTCAAAAGCGCAACAAAAAATGCTGGACACTTTTAAAAGTGCCAATCTTGATGAAACCTATACCTTAACTGTTCTGCATAGTGGCGCACCAGAAGCTGGTGAAAAGTTAAAAGAACTAATGCAAGAATCATTCCTAGGGCTGGATATCTATTATGGATTGATCGGGGCTGTTATTTCAGCACATACCGGCTTAGGATGTCTGGGTATTCAATATATCAAAAAAGTGAAAGGACTGTAGTAATACAGTTTTTTTCTCTTATCAAAAAGTGTATAATATAAATTATAAAATGGGAGGTTGAATCAAATGAAAACAGCATTTGTGACAGATAGTGGTTGTGGGAAAAGCGTTGAACAACTGATGGCAGATGGGATTTACAGTGTGCCTTTACAGGTAAGTTATGATGGTAAAAACTTTCATGATCAGGAAGATATTACAATAGATGAAGCATATGCTTTAATGAAGGATGGAAAGATGTTATCTACCTCTTTACCATCATTAGGTAAAATAGAAGAATTATTTTCTAAATTAAAAGAAGAAGGATATGAACGTATTTTCGCTGTACCAATTTGTAGTGGATTAAGTGGTACGATCAATGCTATGGCGATGTGTTGTGAACAATTAGGTATTGTATTTGAATATGTAGATTGCCATGTAACTGCAGTTGTGCAGGAATATATGATCAAAGTGGCAAAGGCTTTATTTGAAGATGGCAAAAGCATGGAAGAAATTAAAGCAGTATTGGGAAGAATCGTAGATACAACCAATACTATCCTTTTACCAAATGATCTTCAGCATTTAAAACGTGGCGGTCGTTTAACGCCACTTGCCGCAACACTTGGTGGCTTATTGAAAATCAAACCAATTTTGAAGATTAATCAGGAAACACATGGAAAAATAGATGTTGCGGATAAAGTAAGAACAATGCATCGTGCTATGGATAATGTCATAGAGATTATGAAAAAGGAACATGTGGATGATTCTTATCTGATTACCGTAGCACATGCGGATGACGCAAAAGAGGCTGATGTATATATGGAAAAAATCAAAGCAGCTTTTCCTAATGCCAAGCATCAGATTATTAAATTGGTTAGCGTTGTTGGTGTTCACACCGGCAGAGGCTGTCAGGCGGTACAGTATTTTAAAATGATCAAAGATTAAGAAATGTGAAGAGCGGAAAGCTCTTCTTTTTTTAGCTTGCAAGGGTATAAAAATATGGTATACTAAGCATACATAAGGTATAAAGAATATGGAGGTGATGTTATGTTTCAAATTGAAAAATTTTATGAATATAGAGAAAATAATCGTTATGAAGTAAAAAAAGCCAAAAACGGTTTGCCACAAAGTTTATGGGAAACTTATTCTTCTTTTGCGAATTCTAATGGTGGTGTCATTATATTAGGTGTAGAAGAGAATAAAAATGGTTCATGGCATGCTTCTGGTTTAGCAGATTCTTCAAAATTACTAAAAGAATTTTGGAATATTATAAATAATAGACAAAAAGTAAGTATGAATTTATTACGTGATGATGATATTGAAATATATGAACAAGATGGAAACATTATCATGGTAATTTATATACCAAAAGCAGGTAGAGATGAACGGCCAATTTATATTAATGGTGATATGTTTAAAGGAACTTATCGAAGAAATTATGAAGGAGATTATCGTTGTACAAAAGATGAAGTTATGGCGATGCTTCGTGATCAGCCTGAAGAAACAATGGACATGAAAGTCTTAGATTATTTTGATATTGATGTTTTGAATGAGGATACAATAAAAGCGTATCGTAACCGGCATGTTCTGTTGAGTCATCATCATCTTTGGGAAAAACTGGAAAAAGATGAATATCTTCAAAGAATCGGTGCGATTGCTGAAACTAGAAATGATAAAAAGTTACATCCTACAGCAGCAGGCTTATTGATGTTTGGAGAAGAATACTGCATCGTAAGAGAATTTCCTGAATATTTTTTAGATTATCAGGAATTGCTGGATCCAACCATTCGATGGACAGATCGCATGCATTCTAATTCAGGAGATTGGACGGGTAATCTATTTGATTTTTACTTTAGAGTATATCATAAACTAACAAAAGATGTTAAAGTACCTTTTCAAATTGAGCATGGAAACCGTATAGATGATACGATGGTTCATAAAGCGATAAGAGAAGCGTTGGCAAATTGTATTATCAATACAGATTATTATGGAAAACGTGGAATCGTGATCAAAAAAAGCAGTGATCAAATTATTATCGAAAATCCCGGGGATATAAGAACCGGAAAACAGCAAATGATACGAGGTGGTATATCTGATCCCAGAAATAAGCTTTTGATGAAAATGTTTAATCTTATCAAAATTGGAGAAAGAGCAGGGAGTGGTGTGCCTGATATCTTCCAGGTGTGGGAAAATGAAAATTTTGATACGCCCATGATTGAAGAACAATTTCATCCCAACCGTACGATCTTGACTCTGCCGTTATCAAAAAGAAATGTGACGATAAAAAGTGATGATAAAAAAGTGACGATAAAAAGTGGCGATAAGCGTAAAAAAACAGTATTTACAGATGATAGCACTATGCTTATCAAAGAAACAGAAACAGAATATCATGTGCCTAAAGAAAAAAGTGACGATAAAAAAGTGACGATAAAAAAAGATGTAACGTCGAAAACACAAACATATCAACAGGCAATCTTAGATTATATGGAAACAGGTTTGGAATATCGTTTAATAGAATTTTGTGAATTGCTTTCTCTGAAAGAAACACGTGTTAAGGTTTTGATGAAGGCGTTGATTGAATCAGGCAAGGTCGAAACGCTGGGGGCTAATCGTAATCGAAGATATAAACGAAAATCATAAGAATATAACTGACAGGGGTTACAAAAGTTATTTCCCTGTCTTTTTTACATTGTTCTCAAAAATAAATTGTCAAATCATAGGAATTTTGGGTAAGACTAATGTATAATAGTAGAGAAGTTTGGAGGTTACCATTATGAAACATGATTATATAGATATAAAAGGTGCCAGAGAGAATAATCTAAAGAACATTGATATCAAGGTTCCAAGAGATAAGTTTGTTATTATGACTGGTGTTTCCGGTTCAGGAAAGACCTCTTTGGCGTTTGATACGATTTATGCAGAAGGGCAGCGTCGTTATGTGGAAAGTTTAAGTGCATATGCCAGACAGTTTTTAGGTGGAAGTGAAAAGCCGGATGTAGATTCTATTGAAGGATTATCACCATCTATTTCTATTGATCAGAAAACAACCAGTAATAATCCACGTTCTACCGTGGGTACTGTGACTGAAATTTATGATTATTTACGTCTTTTATATGCACGTGTAGGGGTACCTTATTGTCCTACCCATCATGAACCCATTACATCACAGACCATTAAACAGATGGTAGACAAAGTAATGGAGTTGGAAGATAAAACACGATTAACAATTTTATCTCCTATTGTTCATGGAAAAAAAGGTACACAAAAAGATTTGTTTGAAAATCTTCAAAAAGAAGGTTATATCCGTGTCCGTGTGGATGGGGAATTAAAACTTTTGGAAGATGTGGAAGCTTTAGAAAAAAATAAAAAGCATAATGTGGATGTGGTAATCGATCGTATCGTAAAAGGAAATGATCGTTCCCGTTTACATGATTCTTTAGAAACAGCATTGAAACTAAGTGATGGTTTGGCAATTGTTGCCTATCATGATCAGGAGATGTTATTCTCCAGCAATTATTCCTGTAAATATTGTGGTTTTTCTGTGCCACGTCTGGAACCACGTTTATTTTCATTTAATGCACCATTTGGCGCATGTGATACATGTAAAGGTTTAGGTATTACACAGAAGGTAGATTTGGATTATCTGATTCCTGATCGTAGTAAATCAATTGTCAATATAATAGTCAGCACTTTAATTATTGGTGTAATGGCGGTATTGTTTATTATAAAAATATCGTAAATACAGAAAATCTGGAATGGCAGCGTTTTAAGGCATTGCTGGATTATTATGATATTAGTATTGATACACCGCTAAAAGACTTAAGTAAAGCACAGATGGATGTGATGTTATATGGCTCTAAAGATTTGATCAGTTATAAACTGGCAAGTCGCAGTGGCAATGTCACAAAGAAAACAGAATTTATTGAAGGTGTGTGTACATTGATTGAACGCCGTTATATGGAAACAAGTTCTACGATGTCACGTGAGTGGTATGCGACCTTCTTAGCGGAAGCACCATGTCCTACATGTGGTGGAAAACGTTTAAATCCACAAGCATTGAGTGTTATAGTTGGTGGTAAAAACATCTATGAATGGACACAGATGTCGATTGTCAATGCGATTACATTTATGAATGAATTAACATTAACAAAACAGCAGGAAGAAATCGCAAAACTGATTGTGAAAGAAATCAGAGAGCGTTTGACTTTTTTAAACAATGTTGGACTGGGATATATTACACTTGATCGTTTAGCGGGAACTTTATCTGGTGGAGAAGCGCAGCGTATTCGTCTGGCTACACAAATTGGTTCTCATTTAAGTGGTGTATTATATGTGCTGGATGAGCCAAGTATTGGTTTACATCAGCGTGATAATGATCGTTTGATCAATTCCTTAAAGGATATGCGTGATTTGGGCAACTCTTTGATTGTTGTAGAGCATGATGAAGATACCATGCGTGCAAGTGATTATATTATCGATATAGGACCAGGTGCTGGTATTCATGGTGGCAATGTTGTAGCTGCTGGTACACCTGAGGAAGTTATGGCAAATCCTGATTCTATTACAGGGCAGTATCTGAGTGGAAAAATGAAGATTGAAATACCTGCGAAACGCAGAAAAGGCAATGGCAAGAAATTAGAAGTCATGGGTGCTTGTGAAAATAACCTGAAGAATGTAAATGTTAAATTCCCATTAGGTTCTTTTATCGTTGTGACTGGTGTCAGTGGCAGTGGAAAAAGTTCTTTGGTGAATGAAGTATTGAGTAAAGGCATTATGCATGCTCTGGGAAGAACACGCATTAAACCAGGAAAACATAAAAAAATCAAAGGCATCGATTATATCGATAAACTGATTGACATCTCACAGGATCCAATCGGCAGAACGCCAAGAAGTAATCCTGCCACATATACCGGAGTATTTGATGATATTCGTGAATTATTCACGCATACACCAGAAGCGAAAATGCGTGGTTATGAAAAAGGACGTTTCTCTTTTAACGTGAAAGGCGGTCGTTGTGAGGCATGTCAAGGGGATGGCATCCTGCGTATTTCTATGCATTTTTTACCTGATGTATATGTGCCTTGTGAGGAATGTGGTGGAAAACGTTATAATGAAGAAACTTTGCAGGTAACGTATAAAGGTAAAAATATTTATGATGTTTTGGAAATGACAGTGGATGAAGCATTGGAATTCTTCTCTAATGTATCTAAAATCAAACATAAACTACAGACATTGAAAGATGTAGGACTTGGCTATATCAAACTTGGACAAAGTGCCACAAGTTTATCTGGTGGAGAAGCACAGCGTGTAAAACTTGCCAGTGAGCTGCAGCGTAAAGCGACAGGGAAAACATTGTTTATTCTGGATGAGCCAACAACTGGATTACATACGCATGATGTGAAGCGGTTATTAGAGGTTTTACAGCGTATTGTGGAAAACGGAGATACTGTCTTAGTCATTGAACATAACCTGGATGTCATCAAATGCGCAGATTATATTATAGATATTGGTCCGGAAGGTGGAGATGATGGTGGAAGCATTATCGCAACTGGAACACCGGAGCAGGTAGCGGAAGTGGCAGAAAGCTTTACCGGTCAGTATTTAAAAAAGGTACTGCAGAAAGGATAACGATATGGAAGAAATAACAAGTGTATCCGTCAAAGCGCTGGTGGAGGCCTTTGACTTTGAACAGATTACAGGAGATGAAGAAAGCCTGAATCGTCAGATTGTCATGGCTGATACCAATCGTCCTGGTTTAGAGCTTGCCGGCTTTTTTGAAAACAGTCAGGTAAAGCGTCTTGTTGTATTAGGGGATAAAGAAATTGCCTATATCTCAACAATGAGTGTACAAAAACAACGCAGAGCTTTTGATTTTATCACCAATGAAATTACACCGGCGATTATTATCACAAAAGGACACAAATGCCCGGATGTATTAAAACGTTGTGCGAAACGCAAAAATTTCCCAGTCTTAAGTTCTGAGTCTGCGACAACACGTCTAATTGTAGATCTGGTAGCGTTTTTGGATGAAAAACTAGCCAGTTCTCAATGTCTGCATGGAGGGTTATTATCCATCTATGGAAAAGGCGTGCTGATTCGTGGAGAAAGCGGTATGGGAAAAAGTGAAATTGCACTGGAGTTAATCAAACGCGGACATTTATTAGTCGCAGATGATCGTGTAGATTGTTAGCGCCAGAGCTGTTAAGTGGGATGCTGGAAATACGAGGAATCGGGATCATCAATGTTGCCCGTATGTTTGGCGTAAGTTCTGTGCTTCCAAAAACACAGGTGGATTTCCAGGTGAATTTAGAAATGTGGAAACCTGATCAGGATTATGATCGTGTGGGTATTGAAGAAAAGAAACACGAAAATATTCTGGGAGTGGATATTCCTAAAATCGTTGTCCCAGTCAGAGAAGGTCGTTCTATGGCCGTCATTATTGAGTCAGCGGTAACCAATTATATGTTATCCGAAATGGGAATGGATAGCGCTAAAGAATTTGAACAACGTGTATTGGATTATATTGAAAAGAACAAAAATGCACAATAGACAGGAGGAACGTCATGTCATTATTTCCAGATATGCAAACAGTATTAACCATAGGACCGCTTCGTGTGACCTGGTATGCTGTCATTATTTTAACAGGGGCATTCCTGGCGTATCATTTATCTATTCGCCAGTTAAAAAAATGGGGATATGATGAAGATCTGTTTCTAAATTTCTTTATCATGATGCTGCCAATCAGTATTATTGGCGCAAGAATTTATTATGTAATTTTTGAATGGAGTAATCAGTATGCCGCAAATCCAATTCATGCATTCTATATATGGGAAGGTGGATTGGCAATACATGGAGGCTTGATTGCCGGTGTATTGTTTGGTGTATGGTACTTTAAAAAACATTGTATCAATGGACTGCGTGTTGCGGATGCAATATTTCCTAATGTAATGCTAGCACAGGCAATTGGTCGTTGGGGAAACTTTATGAATCATGAAGCATATGGTGGAATCGTTGCGGATTCCTTCTATGATCATTTTCCAGCTTTTATCAAAGACAATATGTATATTGATGGACATTATCGTCAGCCTACATTCCTATTTGAAAGCATTGGCAATCTGATTGGATTCTTCTTAATTTCCTTTGTTTATAAAAAATACGGGCGTAAAAAACGTGGAGATATGGCATGGGCTTATCTAACATGGTATGGTATGGTGCGTTTCTTTGTGGAAGGCATGCGTACAGATTCTTTGATGTTAGGACCATTACGTATTGCACAGGTAGTATCGATTGTGGGAATCGTAATCGGTTTATGTGGAATACTGGGTGTATGGGATAAGCTGTTTCATAACTTATGGCTGTTTAAAAAAGCAAAACCTGTTGTGGTATTTGATTTAGATGGCACTCTAGTGGATACAAAAGATTTAATTTACGCAAGTTTTAGGCATACTTTTGAAAAATTTAAGCCAGGTTATACCCTAAGTGAAGAAGAACTGCAAAGCTTTTTAGGACCAACCTTAAAAGACAGTTTTTTACGATATTTTGATGCCAGTCAGGTAGATGGAATCATTGCATATTATCGTGAATTTAACCACCAGTATCATGATGACTATATAAAAGAAGTACCACATGTGAAACAGGTATTGGATTATCTGAAGGAGCAGGGCTATGATGTTGCGGTAATGAGCAATAAATTAAAAGATGTTGTGATGATGGGACTGGAAAGTGCTGGTCTTACTTCTTATTTTACAGTTGTATTAGGTGGAGAAGATGTGGTTAAGCCAAAACCTGATCCAAGTGGGATCTTAAAGGCTTGCGCCATGATTCCACGTTCTCATGATGATGTCATCTATGTTGGGGATTCACCAACAGATATAGAAGCAGCAAAACGAATGGGTGCTTTCTCTGTGGCATTTGTGCTGGATAAATCAAGAGCAAAACAAATGCAGGATACACATCCATGTGCTATCATAAACGATATGCAGGAGTTAATAACTCTGGTAAAGGAGGATCACGAATGGAGCGACGTTACGATTTAATTATCATTGGTGCAGGACCGGCAGGAATGTCTGCGGCTATCTATGGTTCAAGAGCTGGTTTAAAAACAGCAATGCTGGAAATGGGGGCACCTGGTGGAAAACTTGTGAAAACATATGAAATCAGCAATTGGCCGGGTATCACAAGTACGAATGGTGCAAAACTTGCAAGTGATATGTTTGAACATTCTACAGCGTTTGGCGCAGAATATCTTTATGGCAATGTAGTAAAAGTAGAAGATGGCGAATACAAAAAAGTTATTTGTGATGATGGCAATATTTATGAAGCAAAAGCGGTAATCGTTGCTACTGGTACCCAGGAACGTATGATGCATATTCCAGGAGAAGAAGAAAATGTCGGTCGTGGGGTCAGCTATTGTGCGGTATGCGATGGAGCATTTTTTAAAGATCAAGAGGTTGTAGTCATTGGTGGTGGCAATTCTGCATTAGAAGAAGCAAATTATCTGACACAGTTTGCATCACGTGTTAACATTGTTATCCGAAGAGATGTATTCCGTGCAGACAGTATTGTACAAGAAACGATTAAAAAGAATCCTAAAATCACGATTGTCACGAAACATATCCCGATAAAAGTGGTAGATGATGGAAAACGTGTGATTGGTCTAGTTGTGGAAAATGTAGATACACATGTACAAACAGAAATTAAAACACATGGAATCTTCCCATATATCGGATTAGATCCAGCAACATCTTTCTTAGAAGGTCTGCCAGTATTAAATGAAGCAGGATATATGATTGTTGATGAAAACTGTGAAACAAAAGTCAAAGGCATCTATGGTGCCGGAGATGTTATTGATAAGAAACTGCGTCAGGTGGTCACAGCAACAAATGATGGCGCAATTGCGGCACAGCACGCATTTCACGAAATCAAAAAACTATAATTTCTTAAGCATCCCTATCGGATGCTTTCTTCATGTTTTGGATATGGACATCATTTTTTTACGAAATTCTTACAATTTATCTCATGATATCCAAATTTTTCGATTTTTATGTTCCTTAGCCTGAATTTATGATATGATAATGCAAATTCCAGTTTTTAAAAGAAAGGTGTAATGTGGCATGATATATTCTAAAATGCAAATGAAACTACCAGAAATTCAAATTGTGGAAAACTTTTTCACAAATATACAGGCAGGCAGCATGGAAGGCTTACAAGTGTTGATGAGTGAATCCTGTTTTAAAACATATCAGGCAATGTTGGATTCCTTATATGATGGCTATCGCGAATTTCTTAATCAGGATATGTATGGAGAAGAAACCGCAAAAGAAGCTGAAAAGCTCATTCATTATTTATATGGACACTTATATCGAACATGGCATATAGAATCTTATACAGCCAAGGGTGATACTTTTCAGATACTTGTACAGATGGAAATCGCCAGTGCGAAATCCTTTCAAAATTATGTAGAGGCCATTGATTATGATGGAATAGCACGTTGTATTATGCAGGATGAGCGTAATCTTAAAGAAATAATCCAGATTAGAGATCATGGAGATATGCAGGAAATGGAACGTTTTGCCAGAATCAAACAGGCGCCATATCTGATCAAAGAAATGAAGAAAGCAATTGATCAGTCGGTGTATGAAGTGTGTGAAAAAATTTTTATAATACAAAAACAAAATGGGAAATACAGCATCACAGATATTCAATAATCCATATAACATCAGATTAAATATGGCACATCTTACACGCATGTGGTAAACTTATGGTGAGGTGATCCTTATGAACGAACAGAATGTTGTATTGATAACCGGAATGTCAGGAGCCGGAAAAACGACTGCGATGAATATCTTGGAGGATATGGGATATCATTGTATTGATAATTTTCCAGTTCAGCTGATTGATTCTTTAGGTGAAATCATAAATACAAAACCAGATCCAAGATATACCAATATCGCATTGGCAACAACAGCACTAGATTATCCTAAATTTCTTCAGTATTTTGAAAATATTGATGTGAATGTACGTGTGGTATTCTTAGATGCCAGCAATGATAAGCTGCTGCTGCGTTATAAATTTACAAGAAGACATCATCCAATGATGTTATTCAAGAAAGCGAATACGCTAGAAGAAGCGATAGAAGTAGAACGTGATATGTTTGATGCATTAAATGAACGTGCGGTATTGCATATTGATACCACCAAGTTATCCCAGCAGGAATTAAAAACCGTCCTGATGGAAAAACTTTCTTTAAACAGTCATGAAGTATTCTCTATTTCCTTTGTATCCTTCGGATATAAACATGGGGTTCCATTAGATGCGGATCTTATTTTTGATGTCAGATTCTTACCAAATCCATATTATATAGAAGAACTGAAAAATCAGACAGGAGATGACGCACCTGTCTATGAATATGTGATGAGCTTTGATCAGACGAAGGAATTTATCAGACAACTGAAAGCATTCCTGGATTATATGTTTGTACAGTATAAGAATGAAAAGAAAAACCATTTAACGATTGGTATCGGATGTACGGGTGGACATCACCGCAGTGTATCTATCACCAACTGGCTGTATGATCATTATAAAGATCAGTTTCACTGCTATAAGTCACATAGGGACAAGAAAGTGGGATAACTAGATGAAAAACGTTGTAGTAATCGGAGGAGGAACCGGCCTTTCTGTAATGATGCGTGGATTGAAACAAATCAAGGAT
>ENA-OWPJ01000635-OWPJ01000635.1-human-gut-metagenome-genome-assembly--contig:-NODE-635-length-28162-cov-6.07254_pt1 | contig 28162 bp, 38 predicted proteins | sample MGYA00248264_ERZ651846 | MGnify/ENA primary metagenome ERZ651846 (study PRJEB26924, sample SAMEA4378271) | human gut metagenome | biome: human gut; feature: human-associated habitat; material: faeces...
GAGCGTCAGCCTTCCAAGCTGAATGTCGCGAGTTCGACCCTCGTTTCCCGCTCCATTTAAGACTACTGAGTGTATCTGTAGCTCAGCTGGATAGAGCAACGCCCTTCTAAGGCGTGGGTCAGGGGTTCGAATCCCTTCAGATACGCCACTATCCAAATTACAGATTTATGATTTAGATATGGTGATCGTAGTTCAGTTGGTAGAGCGCCAGTTTGTGGCACTGGTTGTCGCGAGTTCAAGCCTCGTCGATCACCCCATTAAAATTTAATATGCGTCATTAGCTCAGCTGGTAGAGCACACGACTTTTAATCGTGTTGCCACAAGTTCAAATCTTGTATGACGCACCATCGTGCGAGGATGGCGGAATTGGCAGACGCGCTAGACTTAGGATCTAGTGTCCCAGACGTGAGAGTTCAAGTCTCTCTCTTCGCACCACTTTGCTGATAAGAGATTCTAAAAAGAATCTCTTTTTTTACATTTTTTGAAACACTGAGATATGGAGAAGAAAAATGAGAAACATAAAAATCAGATACAGATTTGATGGAAGCATGTTCTATGGATTTCAAAGACAGCCAGGAAAAAGAACTGTACAGGGAGAAATAGAAAAACTTTTAGATATAGTTTTAAGAGAAAAAGTAAATATGATATCTGCTGGCAGAACAGACAGAGGAGTTCACGCTTTAGAACAAGTCTCTAATTTTCTAACAAGTTCTCCTATACCAGTTGAAAAACTGAAACATGCTCTTAATAAAGGATTGCCTTTAGATATAGAAATATTTGAAGTGGAAGATGCAGATATAGATTTTAACTCTAGATTTATGGCAAAAGATAGGGCATACAGATATGTAATAAGCTGGATAAAGAATCCTTTTGAAAGCAGATATGTGACATTAGTTAATGAAAAAATAAATAAGAATAATTTTGTTAAAATACTGGAGCCTTTAGTGGGAGTTAATGATTTTAATAATTTCAGACTCAGTGACTGTGGCAGTAAAACATCTATACGAGAGATATACAGCATAACAGCAGAAGAAAAAGAAAATAAGTTAATTATAAATATAAAAGGAAATTCTTTTTTGAAATCTCAAATAAGAATAATGATGGGGACAGCATTAGATGTGTATTTTGGAAATCGTGATGAAAATTATTTGAAGAATATGTTGAAAAATCCTAATAAGGATTTTATAAAAAAAGTTGCAGACCCATATGGGCTTTATCTTTCAGAAGTTAATTATTGATAGATAGGAGAAAAAAATGATTTTAAAAGAATTGAACAGAGCAGATTTACCTCTCATAAGCGAAATAGTAGAATTAGAAGAAGAAGCTTTTGGAGGAAAGGGTGGAGTAGATCTTTGGATATTGAAAGCTCTTCTTAGATATGGAAAAGTATTTGTTTTGGAAAAAGAAGAAAAAATAATTTCGATAGTAGAATATATGCAGTGCTTTGATAAAAAAGAAGTATTTCTTTATGGTATATGTACATTGAGAGAATTTAGGCATATGGGAAATGCAAAAAAGATAATGAATGAAAGTGAAAAGTATCTTAAGGAAAAAGGGTATGAGGCTATATCTTTAACAGTAGACCCAGAAAATAAAATAGCTATTGAGATGTATAAGCACTTAGGATATGAAATAGTAGAATATCAAGAAAATGAATATGGAAATGGAATTCATAGATATCTTATGAAAAAAATATTAGTGATTTGAAAACTAACTTGACATAATTCGAAAATCGTTATATCATTAAATATATAATGATTACAATTTTGACTTAGATTGGTTAAGGAGGGGAGAATAATGGGAATAGAAATAGAGAATATTGGTGAATATTTGAAATGTCATTCAATAAAACCATCATACCAAAGAATGAAAGTATTTCAATATCTGTATGAAGAAAGAAACCATCCAACAGTAGATATGATATATAAAGCCCTTTGCACTGAAATACCAACATTATCAAAAACAACTGTTTACAATACATTAAATCTTTTTATAGAAAAAGAAATAGCTAATGTGATAGTAATAGAGGAAAATGAAACTAGATATGATATAGATATGAGTATACATGGTCATTTTAAATGTGAGCAATGTGGAAAGATATACGATCTAGATGTAAATAAAGAATTATTGAGCTCTAAGGAATTAGATGCATGTGAAATTAAAGAACATCATCTTTATTTTAAAGGAATTTGCAAAAACTGCTTGAATAATTAAAATAACATGAAATTATTATGGAGGTGTTATTATGACAAAAAATGAATTTTTTAAATGTAAAGATTGTGATATGGTATTTGAGGTAGTTTCTGAAGGAAAAGGATGCTCAACTGCTGCTGGTAACGACAAGGTAGAAAAATTAGAAGCTAAAACTCAAGATGCTTCAACTGAGAAACATGTTCCTTATGTAGAAGAGAAAGAAAATGGATATCTTGTAAAAGTTGGGAAAGACACAAAACACCCTATGCTTGGAGCTCACTATATAGAATTTATTGAAATTATAGTAGATGGAGACAAACTTTATAGAAAATATCTAAAACCTGGAGAAGAGCCAGAGGCTTTCTTTGAAGTACCAAAAGGAAAAGAAGTTATAGCATTTGAATATTGCAATATTCATGGATTATGGAAAGACAGATAATTTAAGATAAGATTAAAATAAAATCAGTAAAAAACCAGGAGGAAACATAATGAAAAAATATGAATGTAAGGTTTGTGGATATATTTATGATCCAGTAGATGGAGATCCAGATAATGGAGTAGCACCTGGAACTGCTTTCGAAGATCTTCCAGAGGATTGGGTATGTCCTTTATGTTCAGCAGAAAAAGACGAATTTGAAGCAATCTAAGTGAAAAAGTCTTAAAAAAGGACACGTCACAATAGGCGTGTCTTTTTTACAACATAAAAACAAAAAAATATTGACAAAAGATAAAAAGTAGTGTACTATTAATAATCATATGCCTAGATAGCTCAGTTGGCTAGAGCATACGGTTCATACCCGTACGGTCGATGGTTCGAATCCATTTCTAGGCACCATATTCCAAATAATTTTTTTAAACCCCACTTTTTAGATTCATATGTTGTAGTCTAACCCTAAATATTTTTATGGAAGAAGATGAGCTTGGCCGGTTCATCTTTTTTCTTTTTTTGAACAAAGATATTTGCTTTGAAAAAGAAGTGATATTTGATATAATTAGTGTATTGATATAAAAGTTTTTGGGAGGAATTGTATGAAATTATCAGCAGCAATAATGACTTTCAATGAAGAAAGAAACTTAGAGAGAACTTTGAAGGCTTTAGCTGATATATGTGATGAGATAGTTATTGTAGATAGTGGCTCTACTGATAGAACTAAAGAGATTGCTGAAAATTATAAAGCTAGATTTATACATCAGCCATGGCTTGGATATGGAAAACAAAGAAATACTGCAATAGAAAGCTGTAATGGAAAATGGATATTAGCAGTAGATGCAGATGAAGAACTTTCTCCTGAATTGAAACAGAAAATATTAGAAATAATAAATGGAAATGAAGATAAAAAAGTATATGAAATAAACAGGCTCTCTGTGTGTTTTGGAAAACAAATAAAACATGGAGGATGGGGAACATCTTATGCTGTAAGACTTTTTTTGAAAACAGCAGGAAGATTTAATGATAATACAGTACATGAAAGTTTTGTGACACAAGAAGAAGTATATAAAATAAAAGAAGATATATATCACCATAGTTATCTGACTTTAGAGGATTATTTTTCTAAATTCAATCGTTATACTACTGAAGGTGCTTTGGAATACTACAAAAAAGGAAAAAAAGCAAGTATAGGACAGATAATTTTTAATCCAATGTATAAATTTATAAGAATGTATATTATAAGACTTGGATTTTTAGATGGAGTAGAGGGATTTCTCTTAGCAAGTACAAGTTCTATGTACTCAATGGTAAAATATTTTAAGCTCAGAGAAATATATAAGAATGGAAGTTACATAGATAAGAAAAACTGATAGAGGGAGTTGACAATGGATATAAAAAGAATAATAGTTTCCAGAACTGATAAAATAGGGGATTTAATATTGTCTATTCCTAGTTTTTTTATGATAAAAAAAATGTACCCTAATGCAGAACTGGTAGTTTTAGTAAGAAAATATAACTATGAGATTGTAAAAAATCTTCCTTATATAGATAGAATTCTGAAGATAGATGAATATTCTCAAAGTGAACTTATAGAAAAAATAGCATATTTTAAGGCAGATGTATTTATTGCATTGTATAATGACTCTTTTGTAGCAAAACTGGCAAGAGCAAGTAAAGCAAAAGTTAAAATAGGACCTATATCTAAACTTTCATCTATTTTTACTTTCAACAAGGGAGTATGGCAGAAAAGGTCAAAATCTATAAAAAATGAGGGAAAATATAATCTTGATCTTGTTAGAAAATTAGATAAAGAACTTTATCAAAAAGTATATGAATTAAATACTAAGATGAATTATGAAGAAAAACATAGAAATGCAGCAGAACTTTTCTTTAAAATGAATGATATAAAGGGGCAGGCCTTAGTGATAAATCCATTTATTGGCGGGTCTGCAAAGAATATAAAAGATGAAGAGTATGCAAATCTTATTATGAATTTTAAAAGAAGAAATCCAGAGGTAGCTGTTATAATTACATGCCATATTTCTGAAGAAGAAAGAGGAGAAAAACTTGTAAAAGATTCTTTGGAAAAAGGTGTATATTTATATGCTAATGGTGGAGAACTTTTAAATATAGCAGCAATAATAGACAGAGCAGATGTATATCTTGGAGCTTCAACAGGGCCTACTCATATAGCAGGAGCATTGAAAAAAAGAATAGTTGCGATTTATCCAGCTAAAAAAACACAAAGTCCTACAAGATGGGGAATTCTTGGAAATGATAAAGTATTTTATCTAATACCAGATCAGAATAATCCATCAGAAGACTATAATAATCCATACTTTGATAAGTATGATAAAAATATGGAACTTGAGCTGATTTTGGCTTTAGAAAGAGCCTTGAAGCTTGAGGAAGGTGGTAAAAATTAGAATATTAATAATACACACAGCTTTTATAGGAGATATAGTCCTCTCTACACCATTGGTAAAAAAGCTGAAAGAAGTGTATCCCTGGAGTGATATAACTTATGTTACAACACCAGCAGGAGCTTCTATATTGAGGAATAATCCTAATATAAGTGAGATAATAGAGTATGATAAAAGAGGAAAACATAAAGGATTGAAAGGAATATATCAGCTGGGGAAAAGGTTAAAATATGAAAATTTTAATCTGGTAATAACTCCTCATAGATATTTGAGAAGTTCTGTTTTGTCGTGGTTGACAGGTTCTCCTGTAAGAAAAGGATATAAAAATGCAGCAGCTTCTTTTCTATATACAGAAAAAATTCCTTATGACAAAAAGAAACATGAGGTTGAAAAACTATTATCTTTTGTTTCTGGAAAAGAAAATAAAAGGTATGAAATAGAATTATATCCAAATGAACAAGATGTAAAAAAAATAAATGAAATGCTAAAAGAATATGAAGGGAAAAAACTTATACTGCTGGCACCTGGCAGTAAGTGGTTTACTAAAAAATGGCCTCTTGAATATTTTAATGAAATAATTGGGCAATTAAAGAATAGAGAAGATATAATAACTGGGATAATAGGTGGAGCAGATGAGTTAGCTCTGAATATTGTAACTGGTGGAAATGTAGTTGATTTCAGAGGGAAAACTTCTCTCTTGGAACTTGCAGAACTTATAAAGAGATCAGAGCTGATTGTAACAAATGATTCATCTCCTATACACATAGCTTCAGCATGGAAGGATGTTAAAATACTTGCAATATTTGGCCCTACTGTAAAAGAACTGGGATTTTTTCCATGGTCTAAAAATAGTGTGATATTTGAGACAGAAGGGCTGCCATGTAGACCATGTTCACTTCATGGAGGAGATAAATGCCCTCAAAAACATTTCAAATGTATGTTGGATATAAAACCGGAAATAGTATTGAATGAAATACTGAAAATAATAGAGAGAGTCTGATTTTATGGATAAAGAAAAACTGGGGAATATTTTTTTATACTACAAAGAAAAAAAAGACAGGAAACTGTATGAAAGAATTGAAAATAAGGAATATAAAATTATAAAAATACTAAAAGATGATCAAAGGAGCTATGTAGCACTTATAGAAATAGATGAAGAAAGGCTTGTGTATAAACATCCTATTGAAAAAAACAGTAGAAAATGGCAGAGATTCCTTTCTATATTTAGAGGAAGTGAAAGTAGGAGAGAATTTCAAAATATAGAAAAAATAAGAGAAGTTGGATTAAATGGAGCTGAACCTAGACTGGCTGTAGAAAAAAAAGAAGGATTAGCTGTAGTAGATTCATATCTTATCTATTCATATATTGATGGGAGAGAAAGCAATTTTGGAGATATAGAGTTAATAAGTTATGAATTAAAAAAAATACATGAGTTAGGTTTTCTTCATGGAGATTCTCACTTGAACAATTTTTTAATAAAAGATAATGAAGTTTATCTTATAGACACAAAGTTAGAAAAAAATAAATATGGAAATTTTGGAAAGAGTTTTGAATTTATGTATCTTGAGGAAAGCTGTCCTAAAAAAATAGATTTTGATAAGGATAATATCTATTTTAAAGGAGCTAAGATGTTAAGGGGGTACCTGACATTGCTTTCAAAGTTCAAGATGAAATTAAAGAGTATTAGGAGAAGAAAAAAGTGAAAATACTGGTTATCAGGCTGAGCTCAATAGGAGATATCATATTGACTACCCCTGTATTGAAAGCATTTAAAGAAAAATATCCAGAAACATCTATAGATTTTTTGGTTTTGGACAAATTTAAGGATTCTATAGAGGGAGTTCCATATATTGATAATGTTATATTGTTTAATAAGGAAAAGAATGATGGACTTCATAATATGGAGAAGTTTGGTAAAGAACTGAAAAAAAATGGATATGACTATATATTTGATCTTCATTCTAAAATAAGATCAAAAGTTATTTCAAAAAACATTGGAGTAAAAACTTTCACTTACAGAAAAAGAAGCTGGTGGAAAACTCTTCTTGTAAAAATGAGATTGATAAAATATAAAGTTGATAATACAATAGTTAAAAACTATTTTGGTGCATTTAAAGATTTTGGAATTGAATATAAAGGTGAAGACATAAGCTTTGCTTTTTCTGAAAAAGATGAGACACATAAAGAATATGAGGGTTTACCTGTAATGGCACCAGGGGCTTCAAAAAATACTAAAAAATGGACAAAAGAAGGATTTGGAGAACTTGCAAATCTAATTTATGAAAAATATGGGAAAGAAACTGTCCTTATTGGTGGAAAAGAAGATGAAGAACTTTGTAATGGAATAGATAAAATAAGCGGAGGTCATACAATCAATATGGCTGGAAAGCTTTCTCTTAAAGAGAGTGGAGCACTTTTATCCAGAGCTTCTTTTCTTGTTACAAATGACTCAGGACCTTTTCATATAGCAAGAGGAGTAAAATGTAAAACATTTGTAATATTCGGACCCACAAGTCCAGAAATGTTTGACTTTGGTAATAATACTGTATTAATAGATAAGAATATAAAATGTTCTCCTTGCAGTCTGCATGGAGATAAAGAATGCCCTAAAGGTCATTTTAATTGTATGAGGCAGATAACAGGAAAAGAAGTTTTTGAAACAATAGAAAATAGTGTAAAAATATGAAGGAAGTGGTGAATAAGAGATGGCAAAAGCAAAGAATACAGAAAAAAACCGTGAAGTGAGTGAAAAAGAAAAAGCATTAGAACTTGCAATGAAACAGATAAAAAAAGATTTTGGTGAAGGATCTATAATGAAACTTGGTGACAATCAGGAAATGAATATAGAGGTTATCTCAACTGGAAGTATAAACCTAGATGCAGCATTAGGTTTGGGAGGAGTGCCAAGAGGAAGAGTAGTTGAAATATATGGGGCTGAAAGTTCAGGAAAAACAACAATAGCACTTCATATAGCAGCAGAAGCACAAAAAGCAGGGGGAATAGTAGCTTTTATAGATGCAGAGCATGCTTTGGATCCTGTATATGCTAAGGCTTTAGGAGTAGATGTAGATGAACTTCTTATATCACAGCCAGACTATGGAGAACAAGCTTTAGAAATAGCAGATATGCTGGTAAGATCAGGAGCTGTAGATGCTATAATTGTAGACTCAGTAGCTGCACTTGTACCAAAAGTAGAAATAGATGGAGAAATGGGAGATCAGCAGATGGGACTTCAAGCTAGACTTATGTCAAAAGCTTTAAGAAAACTTACTGCTACATTAAATAAATCAAAAACTACAATGATATTTATAAACCAAATCAGAGATAAAATAGGTGGATTTGGATTTGGACCTCAAACTACAACTACTGGAGGAAAAGCTTTAAAATTTTATTCATCAGTAAGAATGGAAGTAAAAAGAATAGGGTCAGTAAAACAAGGTGATGAGGTAATTGGGAATGAAACTGTTGTTAAAGTAACTAAAAATAAAATAGCTCCACCATTTAAAGAAGCAGCATTCCAAATAATGTATGGAAAAGGAATATCAAGAGTGGGAGAAATACTTGATATGGCCATTGAAAAGGATATAGTTGCAAAATCAGGGGCTTGGTTTAGTTTTGGAGATATTAGACTTGGACAGGGAAAAGAAAATGTAAAAGTAAGACTTGAAACTGAAGTAGAACTTCTTGAAAAAATAGAAGAAGAAGTAAAAAAAGCTATAAAACCAGAAAAAAAAGAAGAAATAGAAACTGAGAAACCGGAGGCCAAAGAGGGAGTATTAAGTTTTGAAGAAGTTTAATTTAAAAGGCAATAAGATATATTTTGATGAGATATTCTATATAGATTTGAATAAAAATACTATAACAGAATTTGATTTGAAGAATAAGGAGTTCCTTACAGATGAAGAATATGAGGCACTTATCAGATTAAGAGCTTTAAGTATGGGGTATTTCCTTTTATCAAAACAAGATTATTCAATCAAGGAATTAAAAACTAAACTATTGCTAAAATATAGAGAAAAGAATATAATAGATAAAATTATAGAAGAATTTAGGGAAAAAAACTATTTAGATGACTACGAATATGGAAGAAGTTATGTAAGAAATCATAATTATGGAAAGAAAAAGATGGAATTCATGCTTTTTCAAAAAGGAGTTTCTCAAGAGATAATAAAAGAAATCATAAGAGAAAATTCTGTAAAAGAATTAGAAGAGATAAAAAAATTATGGATCAGACTTGGGGATAAAGAAAAAGAAAAAAAGATACTTTCTTTGATGAGAAAGGGCTTTGAATATCAGGACATAAAAAAAGCAGTGTCAGAGCTGGAGTAATGTGGAGGATAAAATGTTAGGTTTGATTTTAGCTTCATCAACAGGTTTCTTTTTGTTTATATTTATAAGTATATTTTACCTTCCAAGGATTCATTTTTTAAGTGAAAGAAAAAGAGTAGAATACTCAAGAAGAAAATTAAAATGGCTTTCAAAGATGGTATTAGGAAGTCTAAATGTAAAATTAAGAGTAAAATACAAGAATAGAAGAGCAATAAATTCTTTAGATAAAACTAAAGGGATAATTTTTGTATGTAATCATCAAAGCAATCTTGATATACCAGCAATAGTTACAGCATTACATATGGATGTAGGATTTGTAGCAAAACATGAGATGAAATCTTGGCCTTTTTTTGGGACTTGGATGAAGAAAAGCAACTGTGTTTTTCTCAATAGAGAAAATCCAAGAGAAGGAATTAAAGATATGAAAAAAGCTGTAGAACTTATAAAAAAAGGGTATCCTACTGTAATTTTTCCAGAGGGAGAAAGGACAATCAATGGAAATGTGCTCAGCTTTAAAAAAGGGAGCTTTAAATTAGCTACTGAAACTAAAGGAATTATTGTTCCACTTACATTAAAAGGGACATATGATATTCAAAAAAGAGGAACTCTTAAAATGAATAGAGGGAAACTAGTAACTTTAGTTGTAGATGAACCAATTTTTGTAGAAGATATTCCTAAGGAAGAACTAAAAAATTTAAATATCAAAGTGAGAGATATCATAGTTAGGAACTTTGAAGCAATATAAATGTTTGTAGTGTAATTTATACTACAAAAGCCTATATTTTTATTGACAAGAAGATTGTAAAATGTTAATATTATATCAGTTATATGACTGACGGAACGTGGAATTAACCACATGAAGTATAACGATGACAATGCCGACCGTCTGGGCGAACAAGCCTAGATTGTCGGTTTTTTTTATACATTTTTTTAGGAAAAGACAATAAAAAAATATCAAATATAATTGTTGACTTAATTTATAAGGAATGATAAAATAAAAATATATAAAAAGGATCAATGAAAAGTATAAATATTTTAAACAGTTAGTAAAACTGATATCATTCAGTTTTTAAATATTAAGTTTTTATTTTATGAGGAGGTATCATAATGAAATATTGGAATGGTTTTAAAGGGGACCTTTGGCAGAAAGAGATAAATGTAAGAGATTTTATACAATGCAACTACACTCCATATGAAGGAGATGAATCTTTTTTAGTTAAATCCACTGAAAATACCAAGAAAGTATGGGATAAGCTTACTGAAATGTTTAAAGAGGAAAGGGAAAAAGGTATCTATGATGCTGAAACAAAAAAACCTCAAGCAATTGATGCTTATGGACCTGGATATATTGAAAAAGATGCTGAGGCTATTGTTGGACTTCAAACTGATGCTCCTCTAAAAAGAGGAATCTATCCAAAAGGTGGACTTAGAATGGTAAAAAATTCTCTAGAAGCTTTTGGATATAAAATTGATCCAATGACAGAAGAAATATTTACAAAATATAGAAAAACTCATAATGAAGGAGTTTTCTCTGCATATACTGATGAAATGAAAGCAGCAAGAAAATATGGGATTATAACTGGACTTCCTGATGCTTACGGAAGAGGGAGAATAATAGGGGATTACAGAAGAGTAGCTCTTTATGGAATAGATAGACTAATAGAAGATAAGAAAAATCAAATGAAAATATTAGAGATTCCTGAAATGGATGATGAAACTATCAGAAGAAGAGAAGAAACTCATGAGCAAATTCAAGCATTAAAAAGATTTGTAAAAATGTGTGCTTCTTATGGTTTTGATGTTACAAGACCAGCAGAAAATGCAAAAGAAGCTGTACAATTTGTATACTTTGGATATCTTGCAGCAACTAAAGATCAAGATGGAGCTGCTATGTCATTAGGAAGAACTTCAACTTTCTTAGATATCTATATTCAAAGAGATCTTGAAGCTGGACTTATAACTGAAGAAGAAGCTCAAGAGCTTATAGACCAATTCATAATAAAGCTAAGAATAATCAGATTCTTAAGAACACCTGAATATGATGCACTATTCTCAGGAGATCCTACATGGACTACTGAATCATTGGGAGGACAAGGTGTAGATGGAAGAACTCTTGTAACTAAGACATCTTTCAGATATCTTCATACTCTATATAACTTAGGACCAGCTCCAGAACCAAATTTAACAGTTCTTTGGTCGGTAAATTCTCCAGAAAACTGGAAAAACTATTGTGCAAAAGTATCAATAGATACATCTTCTATTCAATATGAAAATGATGATTTAATGAGACTAGAATTTGGAGATGACTATGGAATAGCTTGTTGTGTATCTCCTATGAAAATAGGAAAAGGAATGCAGTTCTTTGGAGCTAGAGCAAATCTTGCTAAAACTCTTCTTTATGCATTAAATGGTGGAAAAGACGAGAAAACAGGAGTTCAAGTGGCACCTAAATTTGAACCTGTAACTGGAGATTATTTAGAATTTGATGAAGTAGTTGAAAAATTTGAACAAATGATGAAATGGCTTGCAGGTGTGTATGTAAATGCTTTAAAAATAATTCACTATATGCATGATAAATATGCATATGAAGCATTTGAAATGGGGTTACATGATCTTGATATTGAAAGAACTCAAGCTACAGGTATAGCAGGACTTTCAATAGTTGCTGACTCACTTGCAGCTATAAGAGACACAAAAGTAAAAGTAATAAGAAATGAAGATGGATTAATTGTAGATTTTGAAAGAGAAGGAGACTATATTCCTTATGGAAATAACGAAGAATCAACAGATGAACTTGCTGTAAAAGTTACTGAGAAATTCATGAATTATTTAAGAACACATGAAACTTACAGACATTCAAGAGCAACTCAATCTATCCTTACTATAACTTCAAATGTTGTATATGGTAAGAAAACAGGAAATACTCCAGATGGAAGAAGAGCAGGAACTCCATTTGCACCAGGAGCAAACCCAATGAATGGAAGAGATACTAGAGGAGCAATAGCTTCCCTTGCATCAGTTGCAAAATTACCATTCCACCATTCAAATGATGGAATATCATATACATTTGCAATAGCTCCAGGAGCATTAGGAAAAACTCAAGAAGACAGAGTAGAAAATCTTGTTTCTATGATGGATGGATACTTCACTCCAGAAGGAGGACAACATCTTAATGTCAATGTTTTTGACAGAGAATTGTTAGAAGATGCAATGGAAAATCCTGAAAAATATCCACAACTTACAATCAGAGTATCTGGGTATGCAGTAAACTTTGTAAGATTAACAAGAGAACAACAATTAGATGTATTATCAAGAACAATTAATGGAAGAATGTAATTTGAAATACTATAAAATAAATTAAAGAGGCTGATTCAAACTTGGGAAGAGACTTTCAATTTTGGATCAGCCTTTTCTTTAAATATATGATATACTAAAATAAAAGTTTGAATTAAATAAAGGTGAGAATAATGAGTGAATTAAGAAAAAAGAGAATGGTAATTACGGATAAAAATGACTGTATGGAGGTGGTAAAAACTAATAAAAAAGGAGAATAAATTAAAAATGAATATAAAAGAAAAAAGAAGAAAAATAATGCCTGATCCAAATGAGATTTTTCCATGTGAATATAAGAACATGTGCTATATCAAAAATGTGGTGAAGGCATCTAATATAGAAATAGGAGATTATACATACTATTCTGATGAAAATGATTCTGTAAATTTTGAAAAAAACAATATACTTTTTAATTATCCAGAGTTTGGAGATAAACTAATTATTGGAAAATTTTGCTCAATAGCTCAAGGAACAAAAATAATTATGGGATCAGCAAATCACAGAATAACAAGTATAAGTACATACCCTTTTAATGTATTTAGAGGTATATGGGAAGAAAAGACTCCTTCTCATCTATCACAGCTTCCATTTAAAGGAGATACCATAATAGGCAATGATGTGTGGTTAGGAAGAGAAAGTGTTATTATGCCAGGAGTAAAAATTGGAGATGGGGCAATAATTGCTGCTTATTCAGTAGTGGCAAAGGATGTAGAACCGTATACTGTTGTAGGAGGAAATCCTGCAAGGGTATTGAAAAAAAGATTTGATGATGAATTTGTTAATATTCTATTAAAATTAAAATGGTGGAATTTCGATAAAGAAAGGTTGATAAAATTTCTTCCTGTATTATGTGATGAGGATATAGAAAATGTAAAATTAAAATTGAAAAAAGAATTGAAGAAATAATCAAATATTTCTTAAAGGAGATGGAAATATGAGTAAGATTGGAAATATACATTCATATGAAAGCTTTGGTACAGTAGATGGACCTGGAATAAGATTTGTACTTTTCCTTCAAGGGTGTCCCTTGAGATGTAAATTTTGTCACAACCCTGATACATGGAATATGTCAGAAGAAAAAATAAAAGAGGAAGTAACAGAAACTTTTGAAAAAGTAAGAAAATATAAGGGGTATTTCGGAAAAAAAGGTGGGCTTACAGTAACTGGAGGGGAACCCCTTCTTCAGGCTGGTTTTGTTCTTGAACTTTTTAAATTATGTAAAGAAGATGGAATAAATACTGTGGTGGATACTTCAGGATATATATTTAATGAAAAAGTAAAAGAGGTATTGGAGTATACTGACTTAGTACTTTTAGATATAAAAGCTATTGATGAAAAAGTATATAAAGAGCTCACAGGGGTAGAACTGGAAAATACATTGAAATTTGCCCAGTATTTGAAGGAGAAAGGGAAAAAAGTCTGGATAAGACATGTAGTAGTTCCTGGAATTACAGATGATGATAAACTTTTAAATAGATTAGCTGAATATGTATCTGCTTTAGGTAATGTAGAAAAAGTGGAATTGCTTCCATATCATAGACTTGGAGAATTTAAATATAAAGAACTAGGAATGAAATATGCTCTGGAGGGGGTAGAGGAACTTTCTAAAGAAAGATTGGAAAATGCGGTCTCTATCTTTAAAAAATATAATTTGAAAGTTAATTAGGAAAAAACTGCTTTTTTCTTGTAAAAGAAAAACTAATTATGTTAATTTTTGTTAATTGTTTTAAAGTTCTTTAAGATTTGAATTTTGAAAATTGGTATTTTTTAAATTATTATATGTTTTTACTCATAGCTAACAAACAGCTAACAAATATACATCCATTATTTTGTTATTTAATGGATGTATATTTTGTAATTTTATATGATTTTATCAACCGCTTTTTTTAGCTCTTCAATATCTTTGTGAGTATAAATTTTTTCTGTTGTTTCAAAATTACTATGCCCTATGATGCTTTTTATAGAAGTAGGGTTAGCATCAGCATTATTTAGTAGAGTGGCAAAGGTATGCCTGCAATCATGAATAGTGTGTGTGAATCCAAGGCTTTCCATTAAACCAGAAAAATTAATTTTTCTCCAATTACTATAACTAATTTTTTTATTGTATACAGATTGGAATAAGTATGTTTTATTTGGGGAAACATTTTTAATAATTAAAGGTAATATTTTATAGTTAAAAGGGATTAATCTATTTTTTCCAGCTTCGGTTTTTGAACCTGTTCTACAGTATCTTTCTTCTAAGTTAATATCCTCTATTTTTAAGTTTAACAGTTCCCCTATCCTTAATCCAGTGTAAATCATAATTAAAATCATATCAACTTCTTGCGTTCCAGATAGTTCCCACAATTTAGCAATCTCATCAGATGTAAAAATTTTTCTTTTAATAACCTTTTCATTCTTTTTATTAATGTCTATAAGTGTGCCATAATTTTTTTCTACCAATTCTCTTTTGAGTGCAAAATCAAAGATTTGCATACATAAAGATTTTCTTCCTTTAATTGTTCCATATGATGAATTATCTAAATCAAAAAGTTCTTGAAGCATGTCAAGTTTTATTTCTTTGATAGGAATCTTATATAAAGGTTCAAAGTACTTGAAGAGATGTTCTTTATTTTCAAGAGTAACTTTTTGTAATTTATCCTTCTTGGAATCTAATAATTTTTTAAATATTTCATAAAAGGTTATTTTAGCAGCTGTTAAATCATATGGATTTTTATTATATTCAGCTAAAGCTATTTTAGCTTCTTTACTACCCTCATAATACCCTAGGATAACTCTTCTTTGTATCCCTCCTTTTAAACTTACAGTTTTAACTGCAACATAAGGTCTTCTCCTTTTTCCAGACAGCTTGTATACACTGCCATATCCATTTGCATTACGCATAAAAAAAATCACATCCTTTCTGTTATTTTTGCATAGTAAAATAACCAAAGTCGTGATATAATACAGGTGCGAAGTGTGGTATATCGTGACTTGGTATACTTCAGACAGCTCCTATTAGTGTAGGGGCTGTTTTTATTTTATAGATTTCTTTCTGAAATAACTTTTACAACTCTGCCTTCTATTTTTACATTCTCAAATTCTTCTTTTTTAATTATTTTATCTCTGTATTTTTGATTTACACTTTTCAACAGAACAATTTCATCTTCTTCATGCTTTTCTATCATTTTAATGTAAGTTTCGTTATTATAAGTAATTACATAAATTTTTCCCTCACATATTTCAATGGAAGTAGGATCTACCAGAACATATTCACCATCTGATATTGTTGGTTCCATACTATCCCCAGATACTTCAATTAAAAAGCTATCATGAGAATACCCATTAATATGTATCAGTTTGTCATAAAGCACAGTTTCCATATTAATATACCCATTTCCAGCAGAAGCTTTTCCATACACGGGGACATATATAAATTGAGATTTATCGAGAATAACAGCATTAGAAGTTAACTTTAATTGCGATTCTTTTTCCATAGGAACATCATACCCCATTAACCATGTTTCATTAACATTTAGGAGCTTAGCTAGTTTATGTATATTATTTTGTCTAGGTTCAGCTTTTCCATTAATATACATACTTAATAAAGACTTAGATATTCCTGTTTTTTCAACAACATCAACTTGTTTCAAATTTCTTAAATCCAAAGCTTTTTTTAATCTAACAGAACTACTTTCTTTCAATTTAATTTCCCCTTTCAGATTGTGTATTTTAATATAGTATAAAGTAAAGTTAAAAAAAAATCAACTTATTTTTATAAGAGTTTAATTTTTTTTAACAAAAGTGTTGACACTATTTTTTATATATGATATATTACCATTATGAAATAGTTCAAAAATTTTGAACTAAAAAAATAGTGAAAGGAGAATCGAATGTATGACTATAATAAATTGAAAGGTAGAATAAAAGAAATTTTAGGAACTCAAACAAAATTTGCAGAGTTAATGGAACTCTCAAATACATCTATTATTTCAAAATTGGCAGGGAGGGTTGATTTTACACAGAGTGAAATAAAAAAAGCAGCAACAATTTTATCGATTTCAACTTTAGATATTCCAAAATATTTTTTTGAAGAAAAAGTTCAAAAAAATTGAACAAAATTAAAAGTGAGGTGAATTAGATGAAGAAGAATCAAAAGTCGAGAAGATACAAAAGGTATATAAGAAAGCAATTTAAAAAATTAGAGAAAAAAGCAAAAGAATATATTAAAAATACTAAGTTGAATATAACAGGGCTCTAATTAACTGTTTATTTGAAGATATTGTTTAATTGTGTTTCTAAATATTCAACAGCAGCCTTTTCTAACATTTCTTGCCAGGTAGAAAAATTAGAATTTGTTTTTACTTCATTATCAAGCTGTTCAATATTATTATCTATATCTTCATTAGTTGTTATTGAGAATTTATCTAAAATTTCATCTAAAGTATTAAAGTCGGTATATTTCTTTAAAAAATTTTGATTTAATAGTTCTTGGATTGGTATATTTTGATTACCCTCTAATTTTTTTAACTGTTTAGCTGATTTTTCTAATTTTTTTTGGAGTTTATCTAAACCTGTAATTTTAGTCATATTTACCCCCTTTAAAGAGCCCTGCGATTTTATTATAACACTTTAGAGAATAGATATGAATATAAAAATATAGAAAGTGAGGTGAGATTTAAAAAAATGAAAGAATACGTTTTAGAAGATAGATTTGAGTATCTCTATAATTTATCAAACGAATTTGTAAAAATGATATTAATAGATAAAAGAGGAAATCTAGCAAAACATGAAATCAAGTATTTAACAGAGTTAGTAAAAATGAGACTAGATTTCCAATTTGGACCTATTGTAGAAAAGAGAGAACCGTTATTAAATCAACTGTATTGTAGATATTTAGCCATGCCTGAATATTTTTTTGAAAATGAGATTTGTAAAAATTGTAAATTAAAACCTAATTTTGGAGGTAAAAGATGACATTAAAAGAGAAAATGTTTGAATATTTAAGAGAAAATCCAAAAGCATCATATAAAGAGCTAGAGGAAAATGCTGGTATTCCTTATGGGATAGCTAAAACTTATATGCACAGAGCAAAGCAGAAAGGAGAATTAAAAGAATTGCAGGATGGAAGTGTTGAAGTTGTAAAAGAGCCACCAGTAGAAAAAAGCTCATATAAAAAAGAGGTCATAACAGAAATGATAGATATTTATATGGAGGATTTTAGAGCTGTCAGTCCTAGTGAAAGAGTGGATATAGGTAAAAGAATAACAATGTTATTAGAAAAACTTTAAGAAAGGGAGGCACAAAGATGATATGGACTTGTAAAAAATGTGGAGGAGAAATAATAGGAATCGCCAAAGGGACTTTTAAAAGTGGTTGGGGATATCTGAATAGAGATGGAGATATTAAGAAACTAGAGGAATATGATGTGGACTACGGGATTATTGAATACAAATGTGAAGACTGTGGGGCAACGGGAAAACGCATAGTTGATGTTGCAGAATGGAAGTGATGAGCATGGGCAGAGGTAAGAGTGAAGCAAAGAAAAGGGCCAAGAAGATAAGAGAGAAAAATCAAGCTAATTTAGAAAGAATGAAAGAACTAGGAGCACAATTAAAAGAAAGAGAATCCCTTAAAAAATTATTACTGGAGAAAAAAGCTCCAAGACAAAACATAGCATAGGAGGTGCTAAAAATGGAAAATAAAAGTATGAGTGTGGATGAATTTGCATATGATATGGGCTTAACTGTTCTTATGGCAAGAGAGGCAATAAAAGAAGGTAAGTTTGAATATTTTGCTTGGGCTATTGGAATGAGAGAAGGAAAAGCAAGAACTAAGATCTACATCAACAGAGAACGGTATGAATTATGGAAAAAAGGGCATGATTTGGAATTAATTAAAAAAGCACTCGCTGAATGGTCAGATTCAACAAGTGCAAACGTATAGTATAAAAATCATATTACTTGAATTATAGCACAGGAGGTGCTTAAATGACAATTAAAAAATTTATTAGAAGAAATTTAGCTGATATATATATGTTATCTGTATTTATAACAATACTAAGTATGCAGGCAGCATATAAGTGCAGAGGATATTTTGCACTAGGTGGAGAAATACTTATTCCTCTCATACCAGTGATTATACATATGTGGGTGAAGCTCTATGAAAAAGAATAGTTTTGGGGTAAGGGATGAGACAAAGTTGTTTATGATAAAAAGATTACTAAATAGAGGACTTAAATTAGAAGAAATAGAAAAAGAATTGGATATAAAAAATCTTTTTGATTATATGCGATATAATCCAGCAGCATTTTCTAATATTACTTTTAAAAGAGAAAAATACCAATAGGAGGAATAAAAATGGAAAAATTGAGTTTATATGGAATAACAGCAGAAATGCAGGCTTTAGAAAATTTATGGGAAGAGGCAATAGATGAGGAAACAGGAGAGATAAGAGATGCAGCTACATTAGAAGTGTTGCAGTCAGATATTGAAATGTTACTTCAAAATAAAGCTACAAGCCTAGTTAAATATTGCAAAGACAGAGATTATTTTATAGATAATGTAGATCAGGAAATAAAAAAACTACAAGCTTTGAAAAAAACAGCTGTGAGTAAACAAGAAAACTTTAAAAAATACATCAAAATGTGTATGCAGAAACTAGGAATACCTAAACTTGAAACTACTAATGGAGTATTATCATTAAGAAAATCAGAATCTGTATCAATAGAAGATGAAAAACTTATTCCAGCAGAATTTACAACTATAGTTCAAGATATAAAAATATCAAAAACAGATATAAAAAAAGCAATCAAGAAAGGGCAAGAAGTACCAGGAGCAACATTAATACAAAATATGTCCTTACAGGTTAAATAGGAGGAATAAATGAAAATATTATTTATAGATACAGAAACTGGAGGAGTAAATCCTAAAGAGTCAGCACTCATTCAACTTTCTGGGATAGTAAGGATAGATAAAAAAGATGTTGAGGAATTCAACTTTTTTATTAAGCCTTTTGCTGAGAGTGAAGTTAATGCAAAAGCATTAGAAGTACAAGGAAGAACAGAAAAAGAACTGGAAACTGAGAAATACAGACCTGAGAAAGAAGTCTATACAAACTTTAAAAAGATATTGGATAGATATATAGATAAGTATGATAAAACAGATAAGTTCATAGTAGCAGGTTACAATGTAAGGTTTGATATTGATATGCTGCAAAGTTTTTTCAAGAGAAATGGAGACAACTTTTTATTTTCCTATATAAGTTCAAGTGTACTTGATCCATTACCTTGTATAGGAATGCTTCAGTTATGTGAAGTACTTCCAGAATTGAAAAATAATAAATTAGAAACTTGGTGTGAATATTTTGAGATTGAATTTAAAGCACATGATAGTTTGGAAGATATAAAAGCAACAAAACTAATAAGGAAGTGATGAAATGGCACAAAAGGTATTAATACTTGGAAGCAGTGGAACAGGAAAATCTACATCAGTAAGAAACTTGGATCCAGATGAAACTTTTATTATAAAGGCAGTTGAAAAACAGCTGCCTTTCAAGAAATCAGAAACACTATATAATTCTGAGAATAAAAATATATTTACTACTCAAAAAATAAACAGTGTTTTATCAATGTTGGATAGAATAGAGAAAAACTCAAAGGTAAAAACTTTAATCATAGATGACTTTAACTATCTGCTGACTTTTGGTTATAAAGAAAAAGCAAAAGAAGTAGGATTCCAAAAATTTGAAACATTAGCTTTTGGGATAATAGATATTTTTGAAAAGATAGATAAAATGAGAAAAGATCTTATAGTTTATGTAATAGCACATACTCAAAAGGATGCTGATGGAAAGCTATCTATGAAGACAATAGGAAGATTTTTAGATGAAAAGGTAGTAGTAGAAGGGTTATTCTCTATGGTAATACTAGCACTTGGAAGTGAAGCAGATTATAAGTTTACAGTAAATGGAATAGATCCAGCTAAAACTCCAATAGAGATGTTTGCAACAGATGAAATAGAAAATGATTTAACATTAGTAAATAAAGCTATAAAAGAATATTTTAATTAAAAGGAGATGGTATAAATGGCATTATGGAGAAATAATCAAGAGGACTTAACTAAAAAAACAGGAACTAAAGAGAAAATAACAGTAAGTGGTGTTTATGAAGTAGAAATAAATGAGGCATATTTATCAGACTCAACAAAATCAAATGCTAAAGGAGTCACTTTAACATTTGAAAATGATGAATCATATGGAAGATTTAGTTTATGGTATTTAAAAGGGGATGGGCAGCCTAATGAATCAGCAGAAAAATATTTAAATAGACTTATATACCTGGCAAAATTGAAAGTAGATAAATTAAAACAGGAAACTAAAAAGGTAAAACTATTTAGTGGAGATGAAGTTGATAGAACTTTCCTACCAGAATTACATGGTAAAAAGGTAGGAATGATTTTAGAAGTAAAAAAAGAAGGGGATAATTACAATATAAATTTAAAAGATTTTTATGATATAGGAACTGGAAAAACAACAGATGAAATTCTAAATAAAACAGAGGCAACAACAGTAGCTTTCTTTAAAGAAAGATTTGCTAAAGAGGAACCTAAACAAGGAAAGAAAGGATATCCTTTACCATATGAAACAGATAAAAATATTATAACAGAAGATGATGAGGAAGAATTTCCATTTTAAAGTAAGGAAGGTGGACAATGAAAAACTATAGTTATAAACAATATGGAGATGAATTAAGGTTTGATTTTTGTCCAATTTGTAATAAAGAGAAAAAAGAAAATCCTTGCTTTTCTGTAAATATCAAGACTGGAAATTATATCTGTCATACTACTGGAAAAGGTGGAAACATAAAAGATCTTGAGGATTTTAATCCTGAGATTTTGGAAAATATAAAACCTCAATCATCAAAAAAGGAAAAAGAAAAGGTAGATTTCAAATATTTAGTAGATAATTCAAACTCCCTTAATGATGAATGGACTCAGTATTTAAAGAGTAGAGGCATATCTGAGAAGGGTTTAAATAGGTTTTGCAGGCTTGGGAAAAATAATACAATGATGATTCCAATAACTGATGGAGAAAAGGTTGTAGCTATAAAATACAGGACCATAGATAAAAAATTAAGCTGTGAAACAGGAAGCAGCTCTGATTATTTTGTTAATTGGCAGAATGTAGAAAATACAAGCTATCTTATTATAGTTGAGGGAGAAATAGACCTTTTAAGTGCTGTTGAAGCTGGATATGATAATGTGGTTTCTATTCCATTTGGCTGTAAAAATTTAAAGTGCATAGATAATCAAAAGAAATGGATAGAAAGCTTTTCAAAGATTATTTTAGCAGTTGATAATGATTCTCCTGGAATAGAATGTAAAAATCAGATTATAGATAAACTGAGTTCCATAAAAAGTAAACTCTATACAGTTGAAATGGGAAAATATAAAGATTTTAATGAAATTCTCATGGCTGAAGGAACAGATGGAATAATTAAGGTTATTCAAGCAGCAGATAGAGTAGGGTTTGGGTTTACTCCTTTTTATCAAGAAGCAGATGGATATTATACGTGGCAGAAAGATAACTATGTAAAGATAACAGATTTTACAGTAAAAATAACAGGATATTCAGATAATTATATAGTTGGAATAGTTACCAGTACAGGAAGAGAAAGAGAATTCAAAGCAAAGAAAACAGAGTTATTAACTAAGAGTGGCATCCTTGAACATTTGGGTTATTACTTAGGAAGTACACAATCAATTCCTAAGTTTTGGAGTTGGATAATTGAAGAAAATGGAGAGCAGTTTTTACTTGAGATACCACATTATGGAATTATAGATGGAATATATTATGATGAAAGTTCTAAGGTAATATGCAGTAAAGAAGATTTAAAGATACAGAAATTAGATGAAATTGAACCATTAACAGCTGAAGAAAAAGAGTGGCTGAATAAGAATCTTATTTATCTGAGAAGTGATCCTAACCAAAGTCTGTTAGGTATATGTTGGGCTTTAGGAAGATTTCATGTCCATGAAAGTTATCCTATTTTAGAAGTATCAGGAACTACCAGTATTGGAAAAACAGAATATGTAGAATTTATATCAAGGCTGCTCTTTGGAAATAAGGAAAATATAAAGAGTTTTACTACCCTAACTAATCACCAAATAAGGAGTTTATCAAGTTGCTCTAATATAACTCCTTGGGTAATAGATGAAGTTAAAATTACTGGAAAAGATTTAAGGGAAAAGGCAGTAGAATTATACTCAACTATAAGAGCAGTTTATGACAATAAAACATTAAATCAAGGAAACCTTACAGCTAAGTTGACAGAATTTAAGCTTTGTACTCCTTTAATTATATCTGGAGAAACAGAATTAAGTGATGTATCTATGAAAAACAGAATGATAAGTACAAACCTAACTAAAGAAAACAAGAGTAATGATGAGATATTTTTTAAATTGAAGAATACTAAACTCTTGGAAAAGTTAGGGAAAATAATATTGCAAAAAAGATTGGATAAAGGAATTGTAGATATATCAATAACTGAAACAAAAGAATTTTTGTATGAAGTTAAAGACGAAAGACAGCTATATAATGGAAAATGTATTCTTGTAGGTTTTAAAGCATTGAATGAAGTTATCAAATTAGATGAGAAAGTATCAGTAGAATTTATAAAGTTCTTAAATGAGCAATTATCCAATGAGTATGATGTAGTAAGTAATTTTTTAGAATTGCTGGAGTTAGTTGCAGAATCAGGAAAGGAAACTAAAACTTTTTACCAGATAAGAGAAAATAGGCATTATGTAAGATTTAATTTATTGTATAAAGCTATAGCTGAGGAACATTTTAGGACTAATAGTACATTAGAGCTTTTAGATATGAAAACACTTAAAAAGCAATTAATAGAAAATAAGTTTATTCTTAACACTAGAATTCTTATGAGATTTTTAAAAGATGATTTTACTGAGGAGACTATTCCAGCAAGAGCAGAAGAGATACAAAATAATAATATATTTTCTTTGTAACCAAAAATTTTAATCTAAAAATAAGATATAAAGGTATATTATGGTAATTATAAAAAACTTGTAACCAGAATGTAACCAAGATGTAACCAAATTAATTTTTTATAAAGTGTCATTAAATCATAATTTTAATATAGTTGTAACCATTGTAACCAAAATAATAAGAAAAAAATAAAAAAAATAATTATAAAAAAGATATTTAAAAATAATATTATATAAAAACTTTTATAGGCACATATATACACTTTTTTTGGTTACACGGTTACTTGATATTTTTTTTATAGAATTATAGCAATATTACAACGCAAAATTTTGTAACCAAGGGGTTTTAAATTTGGTTACAAATTTATGGGAGTAGCCTATGGAAAATGAGTTAAAACTAGCTAGAGGAGCGACTTTTATTGAATTTTACTACACTGGGCTGTCTATTATGAATTCTAAAGATTTAGCAGCTTATGTGAAATTAAATAGATGGTATTTTGATAGGATGAATTTTGAAATACAAGAGCAATTTAGACAGATGTATAGAAATTTAAAGAAAATGGAGGAGAAATAAAATGAACTTTTTAACAGAATTAAGACAGGATACTTTATGTAGTTTAGAATTACTTGAGCAGATAAATTTATTTAGAAAACAAGAAGGAAATAGAACAGAATTAAGACATGATACATTATTAGATATAATTAGGGATGAGTTTCAAGAAGAGATAGGTCTCCAAAAAATATTGGAGACCCATTACATACATCCTCAAAATAAGCAAAAATATCCAATGTTTAAACTTACTCTTTCGCAAGCTAGACAAATTTTAGTAAGAGAGAGCAAGTTTGTAAGAAGGGCTGTAATTAACTTTATTGATAGGATAGAAGAAGAAATAAAAGAAACACAGAATAAAGAAAAAGAAAAATTAACAAATGAATATGAACAAGCACTTCTTACTTTAAAAGATATAGAAAAGAGAAATGAAGAACTTGAATATTTAACTGGAGATGGGAAATATTTAAAAGCTATTCCATGTGTTAAATGGTTGAGGGATTATTTTTGGATGGATAAGAATGGGGTTATTCCTAGACTTGTTAAAGAATTAATTCTTTTATCAAATGAAAGAAGAATTCCATATGACAGTATTCACAGTAGGGTATTTGGTGGAGATATACCAGTATTCCATATTGATATTTATAGAACTTTTAAAGAAAATCTTGATGCAGATATGGATTTTAAAATAATGCCCAAATTTAGAAGATTATTTTGAAGTAGGTGGTTTAAATGGGAAAAAAGATTGATACAGAGGAATATGTAGGACAGGAATTTGTTAATAAAATTGGGGAAAGATACAAGGTATTAAAATATTTATTTAAAGAAAAAACTAATCATTGCTTTGATATCGAATTTACAGAAACTAAAAATACTCAAATGGCTACTCTTAACCAAATAAGAGCTGGAACCTGCGTAGATCTAATTGAGAGAAAAAAACTAAAAAGAATGAAGACAGAATTACAGTTGAGAGAAAGAACTAGATTAGTAAATAAAGCTAAAAATACTTGTGTGATACCTAGTGATTTGAAATATAAAAATGTATTATCAATAGACCTTTCTACCACATCAACTGGAATAGCATATAGTAAAAATGGAACTATAGTCAGATGGAAAACTATAAAATCAGATCATAATGATTTTAGAGAAAGAGGACTTGAAATAGTAAAAGAATTAGTTCAGATATTAGAAAAAGGAATGATTGATACTGTAGTTCTTGAGGATATATATTTGGGATTGAATTCTGATGTCTTAACTAAGCTGAGTGAAGTTAGAGGTATGTTGACATATCATATTAAAAAGTTAAATTTAGATTTGCTTCTTGTACCAGCTGTACTTTGGAAGCATAGAATTGAGGGAGTACCTAATCACAGGCAGGAGCAAAAAGAATTTATGATGAAAAAGTTTTTTGAATATACAAGAGTTGAAGCTGACAGTGATGATAGTGCAGATGCATATATGATGCTGAGAGCTTGTTTGGGATGAAGATTTATTTATGAAGATAAAAATTATATAAAAAGAATACAAATAAAGATAATTAGTACATTGGCAATTGAATAGTCTGAGAGTAATGAAATTATAGTTTGTTTGAAAAGTTCAAATATAAGTAGTATAATTGTTGAAATATATTACTAATATTTGGAGGACGATTAATGGCTAATAAGAAAAATTTTTTTGAAAATCCAGAAGACCATTCTAAAGTAAAATTAGTTGTATTAGAAGAGTTTTTTCCTCAGTGGATTTATAAAGTGTTTTATAATAATTATAATAAAAATAATGAAAGATTAATAGTTTTTGATGGGTTTGCAGGTCCAGGAGAATATGATAATGGAATAAAGGGATCTCCATTAATTTGTTTAGAAAATATTTTTAGGACATATGGGCGTAGAAAAAAAATAAAAGATAAAAATAATAAAAAAATGAAATTTTTATTATATTGTTGTGAAAAAGATTTAAAAAATTATCATTTATTAGCAGAAAAAATTAGTAAGAGAATTTCTACAGGAAAAAAGAGTGAGGCAAAAAAATTTAAAATATTTTCTACATTAGACAGTGATATAGTTGCAGCTATTTCAAATAGTGAATTCAAAGAATGTTTTAAAGATTTTACTGAGAAAAGAGAAAAAAAATATTGTAATAATCCTTGCTTTGCCTTCATAGATCCATTTGGTTATAAAGGTATTGAATTAGAAGATATAATAAAATTTTGCTCAATAGGACAAACTGATTTAATATTAAATATGATATATGAGCATTTTAACAGATTCTTCACAAAAGAAGAAGAGTCTCTAATGGAAACTCAGATGGCATTTTTAGGAGCTACTGAAGAAGAAATTAAAACATTGCAAAAAGAAGTATTAAATAAAAGTAGCAAAGAGAGAACAGATATTATAACAAAATTTTATATGAATAAGTTACGAGAAAGAGGATTTTATGTAGCTAAAATAGAGATAAAAAAAGAAAATAGAGTAAAAATGATTTTATTCTATATTGGAAAAAATAGTACTGGATTTGATACATTCAAAGGAGTTAGGGATAAAATTGAAAGTGTTTTAGAAGGGAATAAATTGTTTCTTGATCAAGAAGAAGTGAGAAAAAGAGAAATCGAAGAATTTTTATTTGCTAATTATAACAATAAAGAAATAGAGTACAATAAAATTTTAGAGGTAATAAAAAAACATGAAGTTTTTACTAAAGAATATTTGAATATGACTCTTCAAGAATTAAGAAAAGATAAAAAAATATATATGTTGAAAGATGGGAAAAAGAATAATAAAAATTTGACAGATACTATTGTGGTGTTTGAAAAGGAGCAAATAGATGAACAAAACAAAGATAGAATGGACAGAAATGACTTGGAATCCAATTACAGGTTGTTCTAAGATAAGTGATGGCTGTGAAAATTGTTATGCAGAAAGAATGAGTAAAAGATTAAATTTAATGGGAAACAAGAGATATTGTAATGGTTTTGAAGTGACTATTCATGAGGATTTATTTGAAGAACCGTTAAAATGGAAAAAATCGAGAATAGTTTTTGTTAATTCAATGTCAGATATATTTCATGAAAAAGTTTCTGAAGAAATTATTTTAAAGCTTTTTGATGTTATGAATAGAGCAACTGAACACACATTCCAAGTTTTAACTAAAAGAAGTGAAAGACTAAAAAAGCTTCAATCTAAGATAAACTGGACAAAAAATATTTGGATGGGAGTGAGTGTTGAAAATCAGAAAGTAGTTAGCAGAATAGATGACTTAAAATTTACAAATGCAAAAATAAAGTTTATTTCTTTTGAGCCTTTAATAGGCGAAGTAAAAAATATAGATTTATCAGGAATAGATTGGGCAATAGTGGGTGGAGAATCTGGACCTAATTCAAGGGAAATGAAAGAAGAATGGGTATTAAAGATAAAAGAGCAGTGCCAAAAAGATAAAGTTAGTTTCTTCTTTAAGCAATGGGGAGGAAAGAATAAGAAAAAAGCTGGTAGATTATTACAAGGTAAGATATATAGTGAAATGCCAACACTAGAAAGTAATATAAGCTCTAAAGCAAAATGAAATTAATATTTAGTTTACCCCTCAGATTATTTACTTGAGGGGTTTTTTAATAACAAATTGAGGTGAAACAAAATGACAAAGAAAGAATACTTGAAAAAAGGATACAGAATAAATTTAGAAATAGAAACTAAAAAAGAAGTTTTAGAAGAACTTAAAAGCAATCTCGATGGACTTCAGGCTATAAAGCTGACAGAGAAAGTTCAAGGAGGACCTATTAAGGATGATTCTGGAATAGTAAATAAAATGAATAAAATCATTGAGATGGAGAAAGATCTTAATGAATTGTGTAACTTTCAGATAAAATTAAGCCAGACAATAGATAAAATGGAGAATACTAATGAAAGAGCAGTTTTAAGATTGAGAT
>ENA-OWPJ01000636-OWPJ01000636.1-human-gut-metagenome-genome-assembly--contig:-NODE-636-length-28146-cov-3.45883_pt1 | contig 28146 bp, 23 predicted proteins | sample MGYA00248264_ERZ651846 | MGnify/ENA primary metagenome ERZ651846 (study PRJEB26924, sample SAMEA4378271) | human gut metagenome | biome: human gut; feature: human-associated habitat; material: faeces...
TCACAAAAAGAATAACTGTCATTCTTTTTGTGATGAACCTTATTTTTCCAATATTCTTTTTTAAATCTTTGTTCAAAATAAGGTTCATCACAAAAAGAATGACAGTTATTCCAAACATTATTTTTATATTTCCAATGAATATATTACTTAGAAGCAGTATAAATAAACTACTTTTTAATAACATCTATTCCACCCATATATGGAACTAGAGCTTTTGGAATAAGGAATGATCCATCTTCCTGTTGATAGTTTTCCATAATAGCTACAAAAGTTCTTCCTACTGCAAGTCCTGATCCATTTAATGTATGACAGAACTCACTTTTTGAACTTCCATTAGGTCTGTATTTAAGTCCCATTCTTCTAGCTTGGAAATCTGTACAGTTAGAGCAAGAAGAAATTTCTCTGTATTTATTTTGAGATGGAAGCCATACTTCTAAGTCATAAGTCTTAGCAGCTGAGAATCCTAAGTCTCCAGTACATAGTTGAATAACTCTGTATGGAAGCTCAAGTCTTTGAAGAACCTCTTCAGCATTAACTACCATTTTTTCTAATTCTTCATAAGAAGATTCCTGAGTTGCTATTTTTACCATTTCCACTTTATTAAACTGGTGTACTCTGATGATTCCTTTAACATCTTTACCATATGATCCTGCTTCTCTTCTGAAACATGGAGAATAAGCTGTATAATATTTTGGTAATTCTTTTTCATCCAATATTTCTTTTCTATGGATATTAGTCATTGTGATTTCTGAAGTTGAAATAAGGAACATATCATCAGTAGTTCTATACATATCATCTTCGAATTTAGGAAGCTGTCCAGTTCCTTCACATATTTCTCTTTTTACCAAGAATGGAGTTATGTGCTCTGTATATCCATGTTCTGTAGTATGCATATCAAGCATAAAGTTAATAAGAGCTCTTTCTACTCTTGCACCCATTCCTCTATATAGTACAAATCTTGATCCTCCTAATTTTGATCCTCTTTCAAAATCAAGTATTCCAAGATTTTCTCCTATTTCCCAGTGAGCTTTTGGTTCAAATGTAAATTCTCTAGGTGTTCCCCATCTTCTTACTTCAACATTTGATTCTTCATCTTTTCCTACTGGAGTTCCTTCTTGATACATATTAGGAATTACCATTTGGAAATAAGTAAGTTTCTCATCTACTTCTGCTAATTTTGCATCAAGCTCTTTTATTTGAGCAGAAACTTTTCCCATCTCTTCTATTATTTGAGAAGCATCTTGTTTTTCCTTTTTTAATCTTGCAATTTCAGCAGATTCAGTATTTCTTTTTTGTTTTAAAAGTTCTACTTCACCTAGTATAGTTCTTCTCTCTTCATCAAGTTTGTCAAATTCTGCAAGGTCAATACTGCTGTTTCTATTAGCAAGCATCTCTTTCACAAGTTCTCTGTTCTCACGAATAAATTTTAATTCTAACATATTTATCCCCTCTCTAAATTATTTATTATTTTTAAGAATTTATTTTATATCCACATCTTTTTATTTTTACATCCTGCTGCTCAATACCTACAAGCTCAAGATAGGAATTAGGTGAAGTGTTTATTATTTCCATTGTGATCTTATTGTTATCTCTTTTAAAAGATTTTATTCTTACTTTAAGATCTCTTGTGGCAATTTTTCCCTTCTTCTCCTTTACCTCTACTATTTCATCTCTGTTCAAAAGTTCTTCTAACTTTGAGATATCTTCTTCACTGCCTTCAATCTCATATATCATGACAGTATATTCTTCCATTATGGAGGATTTTCTAGGTACTTCCTCAACTTTATTTACTCTGAACCCTACAACATTGCTGCTATTAAGTCTTTTAAATACCTCTTCATTTGACATTGGAGTTTCCAATTCAAAATCCATCAGTTCATCATACGCTTCTGTTCCCAAGGACACAGGACTTCCAAAAGACATTTTAGGTCTTGGGTGGAATCCTTGACTGTATTTTACAGGAATCTGAGATTTTTTTAAAAGTCTGTCAAAAAATCTGAGCAAGTCTAGGTGAGAGATGAATTTCATTTCTCCAAACTTATCAAAATACACTCTTTTTTTCATTTTTACCTCTGATAATATTTATTTTGTATTCTGTCATTTTACCACTTTATTCCAGATAGTTCAAACATGTTTTTAATTTCTTTCTATTTTTCTTCTAATTTTTTTTCTATGGCTCTTACTCTTTTTAACAGCTCAGGAAGTTTTTTCCAAGAAACTCTTACTTTCAAATCCTCTTTGTGATCCATTAGAGGATATCCAGAAAGCATTTGATTATCTGCCACATTTCCACTTACTCCTGATTTGGCAGCTATGACTACATTGCTTCCTATCTTTAAGTGTCCTGCCACTCCTACCTGTCCAGCAAGTGTAGTGTTATCTCCAACTTCTACACTTCCTGCTATACCAACTTGAGATATAAGAAGACAATTTTCTCCAATTATATCATTGTGAGCTATTTGCACTAGATTATCTATTTTGGTAAATTTCTTAATAACGGTATTTCCAATAGTTCCTCTGTCCACAGTAGTATTAGCTCCAATTTCTACTTCATCTTCTAATACAACATGTCCTATTTGATCTATCTTAGTGTTATTTCCATTGATTTTTATAAATCCAAATCCATCTGATCCAATTACTGCTCCTGGCTGAATTACACATTTTTTTCCAATTATGCAAAATTCTCTAATAGTTGCATTGGAATAAATAACTGTTCCTTCTCCTATTGTTACTCCTTCTCCTATTGTTACATTAGGATGAATAACTACATTGTCTCCTATTACAGTATCATGTCCTATATAAACATTTGGTGCCAATCTGACATTTTTACCTATTTTGCTGGAATTTTCTATCATTTTTTCAAAAGGTCTAGTTTCCCTCTTGAAAAAATTCAAAAGTTTTGGCATAAGTGTTCTTGGATTTTCTTTAACTTTCAAATATATTTTTCCAATATTTTCTGGTAAAGGAATATCTGGTACTATTATTACTTTTGCTCTAGTTTCATGCAGCTTTTTTAAAAATTTTTCATCTGATGCAAATGTCAGACTGTCCTCTTGTGCTTGAAAAAAGGGAGCAAGCCCAGAAATATTTTCTAGACTTAAATCTCCCTTTACTTCACAACCAAGGAGGGCAATCAAATCAACTAACTTGTAGTTCATGTTACCTCCTTAAAATATTTCTATTTTTTGTTTTTTTCCATAGTGCTTAATACTTGGTCAGTTATATTCTCTCCACCAAATTTTACTGCTCCAGCTTCAAATACATAATCATATTTTCCAGCTTTAGCTACTTGTGAAATTGCATTATTCATTGTAGTTTCAATAGCTTGGAATCTTGTGAATTCCTCTTTGCTCAATTTAGTTTGAGAATCTTGTATAAATTTTTGGAAAGCTTTTACTTGTCCTTCAAAAGCTGTTTTTTCTTTATCAGTAACTTTTGCTCCTTTTGCCTGAAGTTCAAGTTGTGCCTTCTGAAGCGCTACTTCTTTTTGTTTGATTTCATTTTCAAGTCTAGTCTTTTCTTTGTTTAAATTGTCCTGAACTGTTTTAGTTTGAGAAAATTTAGCAAAAGCCTCTTGTGAGTTAACATATCCAACCTTCATAGCAAATGCGGATACTGACAGCATTAATGCCATTGCTGGTATTAATATTTTTTTCATGTGCGATACCTCCGTTACTTTATATTATGTTAAAATGATTGTCCCATATTGAAATAGAACTCCATTCCACTATCCATTTTGTCTCCTACTGGCCATCCAAAGTCAAATCTTAATGGTCCGATAGGTGTATTAAGTCTCAATCCTACCCCTGCTGTTGTAGCAACTTTATCTGGGAAGTCTGCATCTTGATTATATTCCAAGTCTCTTCCATTTTGTTTCCATGCTCTACCTGCATCAAAGAATACAACAACTCCAAGAAGTTCATTAAGCTGAGTTCTGTTTTCAACAGTACCAACAAGTTTTTGAGTACCTTTAAAGAATCCTCCATCGTATCCTCTAAGTGTACTTCCTCCACCTACCCAGAATCTTTGAGCTTCTTTAGTAGAATCAGTCATGATTCCTCCAACAACTTTATAAGCAAATGTATTATTTTTAAAGAATCCTCTGTGATATTTTCTAAGTTCTAATGTAATGTTTCCAAAAACATCTCCATCATAACCACCAGCATATCCACCTTCTAATTGAAGTTTAGCATATTCTCCTGCTGTAGGATTCCAGAAATGGTTTCTTGTATCATAAGTTAAAGATGGGAATAAACTCCAGATAAAATAGTCATCGTCCATACCTTTAACTACATCTCCATTATACCAGATATATTCTCCTGCTGAATTTTTACCAAATTTACTTTTACGAGCTTTCTCTTCTACATATTCAAATTTAGTTCCAAGGCTCAATCTTACATTTTTAGTAAGTCCTTTACCTATATTAAACTTAGCTCCAATAGTGTCTATTTCATGGAATAATTTACTGTCATCATCTTCATAACTGTTTTTGTATAAGCTCCATCCCCATGAAATTCTATCTGTATCTTTGATCCAAGGGTCATAGAAGTTAATAGAGAAGCTTGTATAGTCTTCATCTGATTTCTCAAATGTAAATCCAAGTTCCTGACCTTTACCTTTCCAGTTAGTATCTTTTATTGAAATAGTTCCCAATAAACCTATTTCAGAACCATAAGATATTGCTCCTTGAAGTATAGCTGTTCTTTCTTCATCAAGAAGAAGTACTATAGTTTTTCCATCTGGATCTCCAGGAATATCTCTTGATTCATATTTAACATTTTTAAAATGTCCTAATCTCATTAGATTTTTTACAGTTTCATCATATTTATTTGAATTAAATATTTCATCTTTAGAAAATTCAAGTTCTCTCTCTATTACATATGATTTTGTTTTTAAAACATCATCAGTAGGTTTTCTTCTAGCACCTTTTTGCTTTGTTACCATTTTTTTGAATTGAATATCTCTTACTGTTCCTTCACTTAAGTAAATTTCAAGCTCAAGATTTCCATTGATTCCAATATCAGTAACATCAGTAAGTGTATAACCATCATCTTGATATTTCTTCAAAATTCTGTCTCTATCTTCTCTGATAGTATTAATATTGAATATTTTTCCAGGTTCAGTTTTAATAACTTTCATTAAATCTTCAGTTGTATAAACAGTGTTTCCTATGATATTTACACCATTAAGAATTGGGTTTTCCATAACTTCATATATTACTTTTACCCCTTTTCCACTCTTTACAGCATCAGGTATAACATCTCTAAAGTATCCACTTTCAATAAGATTTTTATGCCCTTCTATAACTTTATTCTTAGAAAAATAACTTCCAACTTTAACTGGAACTTCTTCCATAAGTTCTTTAGTACTTATATAATGGTTTCCAATAAATTCAATTGAATTTACCAGTAGAGAAGTATCAACTTTTCCTCTTTCTGATAGAGGAATAATCCCTTTTTTCTCAAGCATAGATTTTGCATCTCTTTTTTCTGTTATATCAACAGTTAATTTTATTCCACCATCGTAAACTGTTGGCTGAATAGAAACATCCTCTACATATTCTAACCCTTTGATATTTTTGTAATCTTCAATCATATTATCTGTTACAAAATTCTCTCCCTCTTTTGATCTCATATTCTCCAAAATGATTTCAAAAGGAATCTCTCTATTATTTATAACCTCCACTTTTTTAATGCTGTAATTAGATTCAGCACCAAAACTGCAAAGTCCTAATAGAAAAATCATTAGTACTATTAATTGTTTTCTCATCCTTACCTCCGTTTTTTATTGCTTTCTGAAGATATCTAATAGAGTATCATATTTTTTCTCAAATTTGAAGTCAATATGATAATTTATAGAATTTTTTGAATTTTCGTCGGCTTTAGTTTTAGCCTTTCTAGGAAGTTTTCCTGCTCCTATTCCAATAGATTGTCCAGGTTTAAATCTGTACTCTACTGAAAAGTCGTATTCCTCAAATGCTCCACTGTTTCTCTCGTTATTATTTTCTGCGTTATCATCCCCCAGTAAGGTACCTCTCGCTACCCAATATAATTTATCTTTGTAAATATTATCTTCTGCTTCTATTACTGCTCCTAAACGCAGTCTATTATCCTCAGCATTAGGATTTTGATTTTCACTTGTTAAAATATTTGATTTTATTCTAAACTTTGATATATTCAAAGTATTTTTTATAAGATTTGAAACTGGTCTGAATATTGTCTGCGACAGCTGACTTCCTATAACAGTTTTAAATAGTGTTGCTGAAGCACTGTCTGAAAATTCCTCATCTCCTATCAATAAAGATGACAGATTACCACTGGCACTTCCATTTTTAGATGTAATTGTAAATCTAAGGGCATCTAATTCACCATTTATACTCATTCCTAATTCATCATTCTGTACTTTTACTCTAGAATCTATGACTAATGTAGGATTTACAGTAGGAAGATAATCTTTTCTGTCATTGAAGATTACAAGTGCTTTATCTAGTTCAAATGTATTTCCATTTATTGCCAATGAACCATCTTTAATTTCAGCATCTCCTAAGAAGACAAATTTTCCATTTTTCCCAGAAAGTCTTCCTCCACCTACAACTATTCCTTCTACATCTCCAACAAAAATATTAACATCTTGTATATCAAGTTTTATTCCCTTATCTATTTTCAATGTCACATCTAATTCCAGAGATTTTTCAAAAATAGTATTAATTTGAAAGTCTTTTCCTAGGTCTTCACTTTTATTTACTATTGACGATGAAGATTTAAATAGGAAATTTTTAATTATTTGAAATAATGACTTAGAATTACTTGGTATATTCTCCACTTCTCCATCTATAATATTGATGCTTCCTAGCAGCTTATTATTTTTTAAATTAAATTTTGTATCAAACATTACTCTGAAGTAGTCACTATATTTGTAGTTTACTCCCTTCGTATCCAATGAAACATCATAATCTAAATCTTCCATATAGTAAGGATTTTCTAATATCTCTGTTATACTTGGTAATTCCAGATATCCTTTTAAAGTGGTATCTCCATCATTTAATTTTCCTTGAAAATTTTCTATATAAAGACGTTTTTTATCAAGTTTGATTGTACTATTAAAGTTGTTCATATCAATAAAAAAATCTTTAGATTTCATTCCAAAATTTTTCAAATTAAAATATCCGCTGTTTCCATCATCTTTCAAATCTAAATTGAAGGCTGCAATTCCTTCTATATTAGTTATACCATATTTTTCTAAAAAAATGTTTAAAAAATCTAAATTTATTTTAGAAGAATTTACTAAAAAATTATATTTTTTATTGTCAAGTGTTATATCCCCTTTAGAATAGAAGGAGTTATCAAGGTATTTAAATGAAAACTCATCTAAAAATACTTTATCAAGATTTCCATTTATTTTTATTAAAAAATTTTTAAATTTTATTTTTTCTACTGAAATAAGATCACTGTTTATTTTCATATCATATTTCAAATCTTCTATTTTTCCAGAAAGCTTTCCATTAAAAATAAGATTTCCATTTACAATCTCTTCCTTGGTATATTCTTTCAAAGTACTTAATTTAACTATCTGATTGTTTATTCCAGCAGTTATTTCCTTTGTCTGTAAATTATATCCAGCTGTTAATTGAAGAATATCCTGCATTTCACTATTTGAAAGAACTATTTTATTAAATTCAATAGTTCCATCTGGAATATTGTCAGTTTTGTATCTTCCTTCAATGTATATATTTGGAAGCTTTGTCCCTCTCATGTAAATTTTATCTATTGTAGAATTTAATCTGGCATCTATTTTCTTATCTTCACCATCTATTTTTAAAGTTCCTATTACTCTATACTTTAAGTTTGTATCAGAGTAATATTCAGATGGATCATCCTCTATTATATTTAAAACTGCACTATATTTTTTATCCTTCAAGTTATATTTTCCATTAAAAATATTATTATTTACATAAACTTTATTTACATTCACAAGTGATTTATAATAATTTATATTCCCATGAACAAGAATATCTCTTTTTTCGTCACCTATATCCAGCCTTATGTCATTTACCTTTACATCTATTTTAGGATCATTTATTTTCCCGCTTATTTTACCATTTACATCATTGATATAAAATTTAGGAAAGTCTATGTTGAATTTTTCAAAATTCAGATCTTTTACTGAAAAATCAATATTTGAAGCTAAATTTTTCAAATTTATATTTCCGCCTATATTTAATATCCCATTTCTAAAATCTCTTATCTCAAACTTATCATCTTTTATCCTCATTGCAAAGATAAATCCATTAAGATCATAGTCATTATATTTTATCTGCCCTATGCTCCCTTTAAAATCCCCATAAATTTTTTCATCTTTCCTAAATTCAAATTTTCCAGCTATATTATTAACTTCAGCTAAATATTTAAAAGTTAAAGACTTCACATCTATGGAAGCTTTTATATTTCCTTTTTCTCCTGATACATTTCCATTGAGAGAAGCGTTTAAAAGAGCATCCTCATTTAAAATATTCCTCTCTATATTCAATTCTTCTGCATCAAAGTTCAAATCATAAGACATTTTACCGATATCAGTTTCTCCAGTAAGATTAAAAGTTATCTTATCCTCATCTTTATCATGTGCTGTAAGGCTTTCTATTGTTATTTTATTATTCTCTGCTATAAAGTCTAAAGCGAATTTAAGGTTGTATAGATTAAAATCTACTACTCCGCTTCCTCTCTCCAGATTCTTGTTTTTCAAATCATAATCCAATGAGAATTTACCTGCTCTGTATAAATTTATCTTATTTATATTTGAATAATATCTTCCTCTTAGCTTTATAATATTTGATAGAAAATTGAAACTGAAATTTTTATTCTTTGTTTCAAAATTAAATACTCCATCAATATTAGGAATATAGTTATTTATTGATTCATTTCCTTTTATATCAAATTTTAAAGCACCTTCTTCTTCAAAATAATTAAGTGACAGTGCTATTTTCTTTTTAAAAAGTTCCTCTTTCATTTCCTTGTTCCATAATGAAATGTCTGTGTTAAAATCATTTATATGTATTCCGTTGATGTCGTAAACGAATATTCCTTTAGTATTTTTCAATTCTAAGTCATTCAGATTAAAATCTTTACTAAAAAAATCTATTGTTACTTTAAATTCCCTTGCTGGATTTAGATTAAGATTAAATTTTACATCATTCACAACTAAACTTTCTAAAGGAAGATTAAGTTCCTTTGCTAAAGAATATTTTTGTATTTGAGCATATGTTATATCTTTAGCTGCAAAATCTATATTTAATTCATCATCAGCATATGTCAAAAGAAATTTATCTTTTTTATCAAATACTTCATAATCTGCTTTTACTACTACATTTTTTCCTTGAAAATCTACTGTTCCTCCAGACACTTTTATATCAGTATCCAGTTCTTTATATCTCACAGTAACATCTTTAAAATCCGCATTTCCAAATAACCCTTTAGGAGAGATTGAAAGGTCTAAATTTAGTGTCCCTCCATTATATGATACTTCGTCTCCATCATAAGCATACTGAAGCAAATCTGTTTTCACAGCTATATTTTCAAGTTTTATATTCATATCATATGGCTCTTTATTAGTATTAAGGGCATATGTATATATCTGATCCTCATTTTTTCCTTTAAATATCAGATTAATTCCTTTTTCTTTACTAAAAGTAAGAAATCCATTTGTTCCATAAGCTGTTTCCTGTATAGGATTTCTATAGGAAAGATCTGTAAAATTAGTGGTAGCATTTATAGCTGTTATCCTGTCTATAGGTACTCCTATCCCAGGTTTATATTCTTTTTCTTTTTTTACTTCTGTATCAGTACTTTCTTCCTTGCTGCTTCCAGTAAATGCAGCTACTATATTTATATCTCCATTTTTTTCTCTAGTTATATTTGCTGTTCCATCATATATTATTATCTCTTCTATTCTTAATTTTTTAAGAGATTCTTTTGAATAAAGCAATTCAACCTTAGGAGCATCAATAATAGTTTTCTTATTACTTACTAGTTTAAGATCTTTTATTTCTATTAACCCATATTTTTTAAATTCAATAGAGCTGCTTGAAATTTTAGGTCCTAAAGCTATCTGAAGTATAACTTCAACTGTTTTTGATAGATGATATCTTACAGACCAATATCCTCCTGCCAAAATGAAAAGGAGGGAAAGTCCAGTTATGATTTTTTTCTTATTATTTCTGTAAAATTCTTTCATTTCCTCCTCCTGCGGTTTTATAGAGGCCTTTTCAAAGGTATCCCTGCTCTTCTTGGATACTTTTTATCATTAAAATCAATTTTTTCAATTCTTATAACCACTCTTGGATCTTTAGAAAAAGGCAGCTGCAAATTATATATTTCAACTATTTTACTTTGCAGTATATTTAAAGCATTTTCTGCTTCTGTTTCTTCTCCAGTCCCTTCCATTTTTTGTGATAAGAACTCACCATTTACCTTTAAAAAAGGAATTATGTACTCTAGAATAGTACTGAGCTTAGATACCCCTCTGCACAGTCCTAAATCATAAGTTTCTCTATTTTCATCAGTTATGTAATCCTCTGCTCTGGAAGTTACTACATTGACATTATCCAGTCTCAGATTTTCTTTTACCAGTTCAAGAAATTTAGTCTTCTTTCCAATAGAATCCATCAATGTAAATTCTATATCAGGATTGAATATTGCCAGTACCATTCCTGGAAATCCTGCTCCTGTACCAATATCTATTGCTTTTTTACTTTCACGTTTAATAAGATTCTGAAGTAAAAGAGAATCTAAAAAATGCTTTTCTATTATACTTTTTTCATCTCTCAATGCAGTAAGGTTAGTATGTGAATTATATTCAGTTAATAATTCCAGATACTTTATAAGATTATCTACTTTTTTATCTGTATATTCAATATTTAATTTTTTTATTCCTTCTAATAGGAATTCTCTCATGATTAATTACCTCTCGTTTTTAAATATATTAATAATACTTGAATATCTGCTGGGGAAACTCCTGATATCCTTGAAGCCTGACCTATATTATATGGTCTCACTGCTTTAAGTTTATCCTTTGCCTCTTTTGGTATATTTTCCAAAGAATCATAATCTAGGTCTTCAGGAAGTTTTTTATTTTCCAGACTTTTATGCTTTTCTATCATTTTCATTGATCTTTCTATGTATCCTGAATATTTTACCTGAACTTCTACTTGATATTCTGTATCTTTAGAATAATCTCCCAACTCTAAATCTGAAAGCTCAGCTATGTATTTTATGTCAGAATATTTTACATCTGGTCTTCTTAAAAGTTCAAAATATGTAGTTCCATCTTTTAATTCAGCTTCTCCATATTTTCTCAATACTTCATTTACTCTTGGATTGCTAGGTCCTACATAGTTTCCTTTTAATTTTTCTTTTATTATTTCTACATCTTTACCCTTTTGTACTACTCTCAAATATTCCTCTTCTGGAAGAAGTCCCACTTCATATCCAATCTTTGAAAGTCTCAAGTCTGCGTTATCCTCTCTCAAAGCCAGTCTGTATTCACTTCTTGCAGTAAACATTCTATATGGTTCGTTAGTTCCCTTAGATACCAAATCATCTACAAGCGTTCCCATATATGAGTCTGCTCTATCTAATATTATAGGCTCTTTCCCCTGTAATTTTCTTACTGCATTTATTCCTGCTAAAAGCCCTTGTGCTCCTGCTTCTTCATACCCAGATGTTCCATTTATCTGTCCAGCTAGAAATAGATTTTCTACTGTTTTACTTTCAAGTGTATATTTTATCTCTTGTGGAGGAACATAATCATATTCAATTGCATATCCATATCTCATAATATGGGCATTTTCCAATCCTACTATATTTTTTACCATCTCATCCTGTACATCTGTTGGAAGGGAGGATGAAAGCCCTCCTAAGTATATTTCTGTTGTATCATACCCTTCTCTTTCAAGAAAAAGATGGTGCTGGTTTTTATCTCCATATCTGAATACTTTATCTTCTATAGATGGGCAGTACCTAGGCCCAGTTCCGTGAATAGTTCCATTGAATAATGGCGATCTTTCTCTATTATTTTTAATTATATCATGCACAATTTCATTTGTGTGAGCTATATAACATGAAATCTGCTTTCTTCCTTCCAGTTCTTCATTTGGTGTTCTAGTAGAAAATTTTAATATGTCATCAGTTTCTCCAGGCTGCTCTTCAATCTTGGAGAAATCTACTGTTCTGGCATCTATTCTCGACGGTGTTCCAGTTTTAAATCTGGCTAATTTCAATCCTGCTTTTTCCAAAGATAAAGGTAAATCATCTGAAGAAAGTTCTCCCATTCTTCCACCACTAAAGTGTTTGTCTCCAATGTGAATAAGTCCTCTCAAGAAGGTTCCAGTGGCTATAATTACAAATTTCGCTCTGTATTCCACTCCCTCTCTTGTTTTTACTCCAATTACCTTTCCATCTTCAATTATAATATCAGTTACCATTCCCTGAATAGTAGTTAAATTATCACAATTTTCAATAGTTTTTTTCATTTCTTTACTATATCTTACTTTATCTGCCTGAGCTCTTAAAGATCTTACAGCAGGCCCTTTTTTAGTATTAAGTATTCTTATTTGGATGTATGTTTTATCAATGTTTCTTCCCATCTCTCCACCTAGAGCATCTATTTCTCTTATGAGATGTGACTTTGCTGGTCCTCCAAGGGAAGGATTGCATGACATTACTCCTATATTATCCAAAGTTATAGTAAAAATAGCTGTTTGAGCTCCCATTCTGGCAGCAGCCAATCCAGCTTCACATCCTGCATGTCCTGCACCTACTACAATGACATCAAAATTTTGCATTTGTTCCTCCTAAATATATAAATTAAATTATTTTAAATTCTCTAAATAATCAGCAGTTTTATTATCAGTAATAACTAACAATACATCACCTTTCTCTATTAGAGTGTCTGCTGATAGGTTTGGTCTAAAAGATTGATCTTCTTTTTTTATTCCAACTACGTTTACATTATATTTTTTTCTAATATCTAATTCTACCATAGTTTTTCCCCAGAAAACAGATGGAGCTTTTACTTCTAATAATAAAAATTCTGAAGAAAATCTCAAATGTTCTATCATATTAGGTTCCATAGCCAGTTGAGCTACCCTTCTTCCCATATATTCCTCTGGATAAATTACTTTTGTAGCACCTATTTTAGCTAAAACCTTTCCGTGACTTTTACTTACAGCCTTCGCTATTATTTTTTCTATTCCAAGTTCTTTCAAGTTTAGAGTTATCATTATACTTGGTTCTATATCCCCAGTACATACAAATGCTATATCATAGTTGCTCACTCCCAGCTCTTTTAAACTTTTTACATCAGTTGCATCCATTACAACAGCATTATCTACAATATTGCTGTTTATTGCTTCCTGAACAAGTTCTTCATCTATGTCTAAAGCTAAAACCTCTTCGTTAGATTCATATAAAGTCTGTGCTACACTTGTTCCAAATCTTCCAAGACCTATAACTAAATACTGTTTCATTGTATCCTCCATTTATTTATGATTAACTACCCAACCAGAATATTTTCTTTTGGATATTTAGATAAAGCTTTTTTCTTTGTTTCTCCAATGGCTAAAGCAAATGTCATTGGTCCCAATCTTCCTATAAACATAGTTACTATTAAAAGAAGTTTTGAGAAAGTTGTAAGGTCTGGAGTTATTCCTAAAGTTAATCCTACTGTTCCAAAAGCTGAAATAACTTCAAACATTATCTCTTCTGGACTAAAGTTTTCGGCTATCAGCATAAGCATTATTACAATAATTACATAAGTTATTGCAAGAACCAATATAGCCAGTGCTCTGTTCATTATTTCCCAGTCAAGCCTTCTGTTGAATATCTCTACATTTTCTTTCTTTTTCACTATTCCTATGACATAAAATAATATTACCCCAAAAGTTGTAGTTTTTATTCCTCCTCCTGTTGACCCTGGAGAAGCTCCTATAAACATCAAAATACAGCACATAAAAATTGTTGAATTTCTAAGTTCTCCAAGAGGAATAGTATTAAATCCTGCCGTTCTCAATGTAACACTTTGGAAATATGAAGCCAGTACCTTTTGGACAAAATTCAAATCTCCTAAAGTTGCTGGATTTGAATATTCAAGTACAAAGAATAAAATCATTCCTCCAAAAGTTAAAATTACTGACATTATAATAGCAACTTTTGATGTTAAGTTAAATCTGTCTATTCCTCTTCTTATTACCATAATAACTGAAGTAATTACTGCAAATCCTATCCCTCCAAGAGTTATTAGATAACCGATAGTAAGATTTATAACAGGATTAGCTTTATATGCTTCCAGATTATTGGAGAAAAGGGCAAATCCAGCATTACAAAATGCTGAAATCGAATGAAATATTCCATAAAATACTGCTTTATTCAATGGCATTTCTTTAGAAAATTCCCATGTGAGAATTATTGCTCCTATACTTTCTATAATAAAGACTGTGAGGAGAAGTTTTTTTATAAAACTTGATATCTCTCCACTGCTGTCTGCGTTTCTTTCCTCTTTTAAAAGTTCCCTCTCATAAAAAGTCATTCTTTTTCCCATTACCAGAAAGAGAATTGATGAAAATGTCATTACTCCAAGTCCACCTAACTGTATAAAAAATATTATTATCAAATCTCCTGCTGGACTGAATACCTTACTTACATCTACCACTGTCAATCCCGTTACACACACTGCTGATACAATTGTAAACAAAGAAGATAAAAAGTTTAATTTTTCCCCCTCTCTAAGCGAGAAAGGCATCATTAAAATAAATGTTCCTAACAGTATTGCAAGTAAAAATCCTAATATCAGCTTCCTTGAAGGTGATAATTTTTTAAAATAATCGATATTCATAACCATGCCTCACAATTTCGTTCTATATTTATTTTTCTCAAAAAAATATTTTTCCATATCTTATTAATTATACATTATTTTATCCCCCCTTTCAATCTTAAAAAAAACTACTTTACAAAATAACGTAAAATTAAAAGAACCTGTATCTAATTATACATTAGACTCAGGTCCTCATTTTCTTTTTTATTTTTCTTCAAAATTCATTTTTGCTAAATTTTCAGCTATTCTTACAATAAGATCTCTGGCTTTTTCCATTGATTGAATACACACATATTCATATTTCCCATGGAAATTATGTCCACCAGTGAAAAGATTTGGACAAGGAAGTCCTTTATAAGAAAGTCTTGCACCATCTGTTCCACCTCTTATAGGTTTGATACAAGGTTTGATATTAAGCTCTTCCATTGATTTATGAGCAAGATCTATAACATACATTACTGGCTCTATCTTTTCTTTCATATTATAATAACTGTCTTTTACTTCTATTTCTATCTCTGCATCTTTATATTTTTTTGCTAAGTATTGTACAGCATCTTTTATAAGGATTTTTTTCTCATTGAATTTTTTCATTGAATGATCTCTAATTATGTAGTTCATTGAAGTGTCTTCCACTGTTCCTTTCATATCATTTAACAGGAAGAACCCTTCATAATTTTCAGTATATTCTGGTCTTTGTTCCACTGGAAGCATTGAATTTAATTCCATTCCAATAAGGATTGAGTTTATCATACTGTTTTTAGCTGTTCCAGGATGAATATCTCTTCCTTTTATTTTAATTACAGCAGAAGCAGCATTAAAGTTTTCATATTCTAACTCTCCTATCTCTCCTCCATCTACTGTATAGGCAAATTTACAATCAAATTTCTTTACATCAAAAAGATTTGCTCCTCTTCCGATTTCTTCATCTGGTGTAAATCCTATTTTTATCTTTCCATGCTTAATTTCAGGATGATCCTTTAAATATTTTATAGCTTCTATTATCTCTACTATTCCAGCTTTATCATCTGCTCCTAATAAAGTTTTTCCATCTGTAACTATAAGGTCTTGCCCTATATAGTTTTTTAAATGTTCAAAATCTTTTGGAGAAAGGATTATTTCCATTTCTTTATTTAAAATGATATCTTCTCCATTATAATTTTCTATAATTTTTGGATTTACTCCTCTTCCATTGTAAGTAGGTGCTGTATCCATATGTGCTATAAACCCAATTGTAGGAATGTCTAAGTCACAGTTTGCTGGCAGTGCTGCCATTACATATCCATTTTCATCTAATGATATTTCTTCAAGCCCCAATTCTTTCAGATCTTCTATTATCACTTTTGCTAAGTCCCATTGTATATTGCTGCTTGGACATGCTTTGCTTGAAGGATCTGAATCTGTATCAATTTTTACATACTTTAAAAATCTTTCAACTAAATTATTCATTAATAACAACTCCTTATATAATTTTAGTATCTTTATTTTAGTACTTTTTTGAAATTATTTCAATCTCTATTTCTTTTTTATTTTTCACTTGCCAATATAAGTTCTTCTTCTCTGGCTATCTGAAGCTGTTTTAATTGTTTCATTTCTCTTTTTATCAGAATAAATGTCAACATAGTTGCAATAAGGTCAGCTGTTGGAGCGGCAAACCATATTCCAGTCAATCCAAACATTCTAGACATTATTATTATACAAGGAATTAAAACTATTATTTGTCTTGAAAGACTTATAAACAAGCTTAACTTAGGTTTTCCTACTGCCTGGAAATATACTGAAGATATTATCTGGAATCCTATTATAGGAAACATCATTGTATTTATTCTAAGCCCATGGGCTGCTATGTCCAATAACGCTTTTTCTCTTGTAAATATAAAGATAAAATATTTTGATAAAAATTGAATAGTTAAAAAATCTATTATACATATTATAGAAGCTCCAAGTATAGCTTTACGAAGTGCTTCTCTTACTCTCGAATAAAGTTTTGCTCCATAGTTATACCCTAATATTGGCTGAACTCCCTGATTAATACCAAATATAGGCATAGCAAGGAATATAGTTATTGCCTGAATAATTGCCATTGCTCCTATGGAATTATCTCCACCATATATTTTTAATGTACTGTTAAAAGTATAATTTACTAAACTTGATCCCATTTGTAATGCAAATGGAGATGAACCTAAAGCCATTATATTTTTAATTTTTTCCCATTGCAGTCTCATATTTTTAAAATGTAATTTAAGACCACTGAAACTTGATTTAAAATAGAAAATAGTCCAGGCTGCTGAAATATACTGAGAAATAATAGTAGCCCAAGCTGCTCCTGCCACTCCCATGTTCATTCCAAATATAAAGATAGGGTCAAGCACTATATTTATTATAGCTCCAATCAGCAAAGTTACCATTGACATTTTTGGATTACCATCTGAACGAATAGCTGCATTGGCTACATAACCAACTATAGTTGCTGGAAAACCATATGCTACTATCCATAAATATTCTCTTGTATATCTGCTTGTATTTTCACTTCCACCTAATATCTCAACTAACTTATCCATATAAAGCAGCACAAATACTGCTATAACCAAAGAGATAATTATTCCATATCCGATTCCATTACCTAAATATTTTTCAGCTTCATCTTTTTGTTTTCTTCCAAGACTCAAAGATATATTCGTTGCTCCTCCAAGTCCTATCAATACAGCAAAGGCAAATACAAAGATTGTAACTGGAAAAGTAAGTCCTACCCCAGCTATTGCAAAGTGCCCCACATCTTTTATATTTCCAATATATATTCTATCAACTATACTATACAAAGCATTTACAAGCATTCCAATTATAGCTGGAAGTGAAAATTGTACTAAAAGCTTTGTTATTTTTTCCGTTCCCATAAATTGATGTTTATTTTTCATTTACTCCTCCTAAAACTTCTCTGTTACATTTTAAATTTCACCATTTCTCCAAAAGTTTGGACATTATCCTTTTTAAAGTATCTATCTCATCTTTTTCCAGTATTTGTTCTACTTTTCTATGAAATATCTCTGATACATCAAAAATAACTCCTATTACTTCTTCTGCTCTCTCCCCCAATTCTAAGTGCATAACTCTTCTATCTTTAGAACAAACTCTTTTTCTAACATACCCTTTCTTTTCCAGCTTATTTACAAGAATAGTTACTGTTGATTTATCTTTTGATATTTTCTCAGTTATTTCCTTCATAGAAAGAGTTTTAAAAACATATAACACTATCATTATCCTTATATGAGAATAACCCAAGTCTGTTATTCCCTTTTTTCTCAATTCTTCATCCATAAAAATTCTGCTTCTATGATGGGCTCTAGACAGATAACTGTACAATGAATTTCCAAAAGCTTCATTTTTCATTTTTTCATCACCTGCCTTTTAATTTAACACAAAATTAGTTTTATGTCAAACTATTATTTATCTCTATATATGCAATATTTCTATGGAAGGCAGATATCTTCTTGTATTTTTATAAATATTCATTTTTATTATATTTTAATTAAAAATATGATATAATTCACTGTATACAATAATTTAATTTTTGAAGAGGTAATTTGATGAAAATAGCTATAATTGGATCTCCTGATTCTGTTGAAAAAATATATTCTATCCTTTCAAAGGAATATACTCATATTAAATTTATAAAATATTCTAAAATAAAAGTTAGAGAACTTTTAGAAATAACTCAAAACATAGAAAATGAAGTTGATGGAATCTATCTTACAGGGATTGCAGTATATTCATTTTTAAGTAAAAATCTAGAATTGACTAAACCGATTGTTTTTACCAAAAGGGGACAGATTGGAATGTTAAAATCTTTTTGGGAATTAAAAAATGATGGTATCCAATTGGAAAATCTTAAAATAGGTATTGATGTGGTTGAAGAAAAAGATATTTTAGAATTTTTTGAAGAATTTGAAATCAGCATAAAAGATTTTTATCTTCAAAAATATGACTTTTCTCTCTCTGAAGAAGAATATCTTCAAAACTTTTTAACTAAATATGAAAATAAAGAAATAAATTGTATTCTTACATCTTTTGGACATATCTATTACCATTTGAAAGAAAAAAACATACCTGTTTATAGAATTCAAGCTACTAAATTTGAAATCAAGGAGGAGTTTAAAAATCTTATCAATACTATAAAATACAAAAAAATAGAAAAAAGTTTAATCTGTGTTCAAATAATTAAATTAATTGAATCTTCTAATCAAAATAGAGTACAGGGAAATCTTTTACAAAATAAAATAGAATTTGAAAAAGACTTATTAGATTATTCAAAAGAAATGGAAGGAAATATTCAAATAACTGCTGACAACGAATACTTAATTCTTTCAAATAAAGGATTAGTATACAATAAGGAAAATCTTAAGACTATCAATTCTATTGTTTCTAAAAAATATAAAAAAGCTTTTCTAATTGGGATTGGAATTGGAGAAGGAGCCACTATTCATCAATCTGAAAAAAATGCTAGAAACGCTTTAAAATTAAGTATCAGTGAAGGAAAAAATAATATTTATTTTTATGATGGTCTTGAAATAAAAGGACCTTTAATGAATGAAAAAGAAATAAATTATGTAAATTCCATAGATAAAAATATTGCTGACTTATCAAAAAAAATTGGTATCAGTTCTTCTTATATAGAAAAAATTAAATCAATAATGAAAAAGCTTGAAAAAGACAGTTTTACCAGTGAAGACTTAGCCGATTTTCTTAATATAACTGAAAGAAGTGTCAATCGTATATTAAAAAAAATAATAGAAAATGGCTATGCAGAGGAAAGTAAATTTGAAAATCCTACTGGAGCTGGAAGACCTAGACGTGTAATAAAAATCAATTTTTAATTTAATAACTTTTTAACTCTTCGTATGTAAGTTCAAAAAATTACATACGTTTTTTTATTTGCATCAAATTATAAGCACTATTAATACTTTTTTCGAAAAAAACCATTTTTTTCCAAACATTTAATTGACAAAGTTATTTTTTTGGAATATACTTGCTTTAAATAAAGTCCTATTTAAGACAAAGACTTAAAATGTAAAATTATTTAAGGAGGAACAACTATGAAAAATTCTTTATTAAAAGTAATAATAGCTTCTTTAATCATTGTTATTATTTCTGAGATGATTGGAAAAATTGCTATTCCTGTATGGAAAGTAAGTATCATCTTATTTCCTATGCTTTATGCTGTTGTTATCGGATTATTTATTACTCCTGATCTACTTGGGAAAAAAATAAAAGCCTTGAGAAAGCTGGTAGACCAAGAAGAAATAGTTCTTGCTGGAGAACTGGTAGGAATGGGATTATTAATCCTTGGTGTTAAATATGGTACTCTTGCAGGACCTAATATACAAAAAATCTTAACTGCTGGACCAGCATTTTTAGCTCAAGAATGTGGACATCTGCTTTCTCCATTAGTTGCTCTTCCTTTAGCTTTATTACTTGGAATGAAAAGAGAAGCTGTTGGGGCAACATCTAGTATCAGTAGAGAACCATCACTTGGAGTTATCAGTGAAAAATATGGTATAAACTCTCCTGAAGGAAGCGGAGTTTTAGGAACTTATTTAATTGGAACAGTTATTGGTACTATTATATTTGGTATTCTTGGTTCTGTTTCTATTTACTCTGGAATTCATCCTTATGCTTTAGGAATGGCTTGTGGAGTAGGAAGCGGAAGTATGATGACTGCTGCTGCCGCCGCTTTGACAGAAGTTGTTCCACCTGATATGAAAGATACTGTTCTCGCATATGCAGCTACTAGTAATATGCTTTCAGGAATCACTGGAGTAAACTTTTTAATCTTTGTAACATTACCTTTAACTAATAAAATGTATTCTGTTTTAGAACCAATTTTAGGAAGAAGAGGAGGAAAATAAACATGACAATAAATTTACCAAGACTAAAGAAAAACACAGGACTTTTATTTATTGCAGGAATGCTTGTTCTTTTAACACAGAAAATAGGATTGAATATGCCGATTATTGATGCTATTCCTGGAATGATAATTATTATTGCTGTAGCTATGATAGCTTTGATTATAAGAGATTTATTTCCAAAATCTATATTTCCTGCTTTTGGATGGGTTACTATTTTAGGATTTATTTTCAGTATGCCTTATAATCCTTTATCTTCAACATTTATGCACTATACTGATAAGATTAATTTCATGGCAATTACAACTCCTTTACTTGCTTTTGCTGGACTTTCTGTTGGAAACAAAATAGATGATCTGAAAAAAATGTCATGGAAAATTATCCTTATTTCAATAATTGTTTTCATCACTATATTCTTTGCTTGTGCTCTTATTGCTGAAACTGTTTTAAAACTAAGAGGAGATATTTAAATTTTAAAGCATTGAAATACTGTTAAATAAAAAGTATAATTTAGTTATAAAGCTATGTCTAAAAAGGGTCTAAGGAGGATCAAATGAACAAAAATGAATTAAAAGAAAGAGTACTTGCAGCTATTGAAGAAAATAAAGCCACTATCATAGCAGCAGGAAGAAAAATATATTCAAATCCTGAATTTGGATATAAAGAATTTGAAACAACAAAAACTGTTAGTGAATTTTTTAAGAATGAACTGGGATTAGAAGTTGAAGATAAAATAGCTTATACAGGATGCAGAGCTAGAATAAACGAAGATAAAAATGGTCCTAAAGTAGCTATACTTGGAGAATTAGATGGAATATCTTGTTCAGAGCATCCTGATGCCAACAGCATTGGTGCTTCTCATACTTGCGGTCACAATGTGCAGATAGCCGGAATGCTTGGAGCTGCTGTAGGGCTTATCAAATCTGGTGTTTTCAAAGACCTTGATGGAAAAATAGATTTCATTGCAACTCCTGCTGAAGAGTTTATCGAACTTGCATACAGAAGCAAACTAAAAGCTGAAGGACATATCAAATATTTTGGTGGAAAACAAGAACTAATCAGAAAAGGTGCTTTCGATGATGTAGACATGAGTATAATGTTCCATGTGCTTGATACTGGAGATAAAAAAGTACTTGTAGGACCTGAAAGCAATGGATTTATAGGTAAAGAAATTAAATTTATAGGAAAAGAGGCTCACGCAGGTTCTGCTCCATATGAAGGAATAAATGCTTTAAATGCGGCTATGCTTGCTATTAATAATGTAAATGCTCAAAGAGAGACTTTCAAAGAAGCTGACAGAGTAAGATTCCATCCTATTATTACAAAAGGGGGAGACATTGTAAATGTGGTTCCTGCTGATGTAAGAATGGAATCATATGTAAGAGCTAGAACTATTGACAGTATGATTGATGCTAACAAAAAAGTCAACAGAGCTCTTATTGCTGGAGCTATGGCTGTTGGAGCTGAAATAGAAATAACTGAACTTCCAGGATATCTTCCTATTTTAAAACATGATGATATGGAAAATGTTCTTAGAGAAAATCTTCATTATATAGGATTGACAGATGAAGATATCATAGATGGTGGAGATTTCACTGGATCATTCGATTTTGGTGATGTATCTCATATCATTCCTACCCTTCACCCTATGTTTGGTGGAGTAAAAGGTGCTCTTCATACTAGAGGATACTCTATTGTAGATGAAGAATATGCTTATCTTGCTCCTGCTAAATCTATGGCTCTTACAGTTGTAGATCTTTTATTTGATGAAGCTAAAACAGGAAAAGAAATTCTTAAAAACTTCAAACCTGTTATGACAAAAGAAGAATATCTTGCTTTCATGGAATCTAATGATAAAACTATAAAAGCATAATTTAAGAAAATGAGGACAAATCAATATATTGATTATCCTCATTTTTTTATTTCTCAAGTTTTTTACACATATCAATAAAAGACATTGCTGATGAACTTAAATATTTATTTTTATGGTGAATAATATTAAATTTTCTCACAAATTTTATATTTTTTATTCTTACTCTTGATACTATTTTTTTCTCAAGCTCCTCTTTTACAAGATAATATGGCAGTACTGCTATTCCTATATTCTGCTGTACAGCTATTACTAAAGCTCTTGTACTAATACTTTCCCACAGAGGTTCTATAGTTATTCCTCTTGAAAAAAGTATACTGTCAAACAATTCTCTTGTACCGCTTCCCCTCTCTCTTAAAAGGAAATTCTGGTTTTTTATCTCTTCCAGAGAAACAGTTTCCTTTTCTGCCAAAGGATTTTTAGGACTGCATATTATTACAAGCTTATCATCTAAGATAGGCTCACTTATTATATTTTCCGAATGTATTATTCCATCTATTATAGCTAAATCCAGTTCATTTGTCAGAAGTTTATTTTCTATTATTTTCGAATTTTCTATATATACATTTATTTTAACTCCAGGACATATTTCAGCAAAATTCTCTACATATTTTGGCATAAAGTATGTTCCTGTTGCAATAGTTGCTCCTATTTTTAAATTACTGAATGAATCATAACACTTTAATTCCTTTTCCATTTCATCAAAAAGAGAGGTTATATGTGATGCATAACTTAAAAGTTTTTTCCCAGGCTCTGTAATATACAACCTTTTAGATATTCTGTCAAAAAGTTTTATTCCATAATATTCCTCCAGTTCCTTTATAGCAAGACTTGCAGCTGGCTGAGCTATAAACAGCTCTTTTGCAGCCATAGTTACATTACTATACTTGCAGACTGCTAAAAATATCTTAATATGTCTCAATGTCATACATAACCCTCCTATCATATGAAAAAAATTATATACTTTATAATATTATATTATTTTTTTTATAATTAAACAAGTTATATAATAAGTATATAAAATAAAAAGAAAAAATTTATTAAAAGATGGAGGTAAATTATGGAAAACCTAACTTTACAGAAAAAAAGCTACTGGAAACTTTTTACAACCATGCTTTACCTTAGTGCATTTACATTTGGGGGCGGATTTGTTATTGTTTCTCTCATGAGAAAGAAATTTGTGAAAGAATATCATTGGATAGAAGAAAAGGAAATCCTAAATCTTATAGCAATTGCTCAATCATCTCCTGGTTCGCTATCTATTAATATATCTATATTAGTTGGATATAAATTGGCAGGTATTCCAGGTGCATTGATCTCTATAACAGCTACAGCACTTCCACCACTTATTACATTGTCAATAGTATCATTCTTCTACATCTCTTTTAAAGATAATGTAACTGTAAATGCTCTAATGAAAGGTATGCAGGCTGCCATTGCAGCAATCATCTTTGATGTTACATTCTCTCTGGCTAAAGATGTAGTCAAAAGAAAAGAATTAATTTTTAGTTTAATGACAATCGTTGTATTTATTGCAGTATATTTCTTTGAAATCAATATTATATTTATAGTTCTTGTTTGTGGAGCCATTGGAGCAATCTCTAGTGGATACAAATTCAAGTCTCAAAACATTTAAAAAGAGGTGATAATTTATGATATATTTAAATTTATTTATAAGCTTTTTCAAAATAGGATTATTTAGCATAGGTGGAGGATATGCAGCAATGCCTCTTATTAAATCACAAGTGGTTGATCTTCATCAATGGCTTACACTAAAAGAATTTACAGATATTATAACTATTGCTGAAATGACTCCAGGGTCTGTGTCTTTAAATTGCGCTACATTTGTAGGAATACAAATAGCAGGAATAAAAGGAGCCTTAGTTGCTACTCTTGGTTGTATTACTCCTTCTTTTATTGTAGTTATGATATTCACATTCCTTTATTTTAAATATGGAGATCTTAAAGTCATTAAAGGTATATTGAGAGGTTTACGTCCAGCTGTTGTAGGTCTTATAGCTTCTGCTGGGACTACAATTGCTCTTATTGCTTTCTTTGGTGATAGAATAAATCTAAAAGAAAATCACCTAAATTATATTTCAGTAGCAATTTTTCTTTGTGCTGTTGTAGCTCTTAGAAAATTTAAAGTAAATCCAATTTGTGTTATGCTTGCATCTGGAATCTGTGGAATAGGGATATATGAATTTCTAATATAAAGAAAATGCTGAAAGTAATTACTTTCAGCATTTTTTCATAAATTCAAACCAGTTTTTATATTCTTCTTTGTGAATACTGTCTTTTAAAAAGACAAAATTAAATTCTCTTTCTGCATGGAAGTTTTTTAAATTTATAATTGCAAGTTCTTTATTATCAACTTCCTTTTCAACTGCTGTTTTGTATATAAAAGTTATTCCTCTCTCTTCTTTTACCATCTCTTTTATTACTTTTATATTTTCTATTTCATATTTTTTATTGAAATCATTAACAGATAAATTATTATCATAAAGTATCTTTTCAAAAATATCTCTGCTTCCTGACCCTTTTTCCCTGACTATTATTCTTTCTCCCAGAAGTTCCTCAAATGTAAATTCTCCTTGAGCGAATCTGCTTTTATTTGAGCATACAGCAACAAATTCTTCTTTAGAAAAAAGAAAAGAATCATATTTAGTTTTTTCAAAAAACCCTTCCACTAAAAGAAAGTCAATATCTCCATTTTCTAATTTTTCAAGAAGCAGCTTTGTATCTTTCACTGAAATAGAAACATTTATTTCAGGATAATCAGAAGAAAGTTTTTTTAATACTCTTGGAATTAAATATTCTCCGATTGTAAGAGTTGCTCCAAAATTCAGAGCATGAATATTTGAAGATAGGTTCAATATTTTTTCTTTTATTTTTTCAGAATCAGAATTCATTGCAACCAAATATCTGTATAATAATTTTCCATATTCTGTTAATGATAAAGTTCTTCCTGAATATAGAAATAATTTATTTTTATAAAATTCCTCTAAAAATTTTATATGCTGAGTCACAGCTGGCTGTGTCATATGAAGATTTTCAGCAGTTTTAGTATAACTCAATGTTTTACATAATTCTAAAAATGTATAAATCCTAAAGTCAAGCATTCTACCCTTCCTTTCTTCCCTCTTTTAAATCACTTTATATTTATAATATGTTAATTAAAATCCTCTGATTAATATTGTAAGTATTATAGCTATTGCAAATAAAAGCAATATTCCTCCAACAGTAGAAAGAAGGCTCAATCCTATTTTTGTTCCCATTGGTTTATCTGTAAGGAAAGTATTTCTTACAAAATAAATATTAGCCACTGCAAATACAGCTCCTAAAGCTCCCCCTTTTATTAAAAATAAAAAAGAAGGAATTATAAAGAAATAAGCTATTTTAGAATAATTTTCCATCACTTTTATTTTTTCAGTTTTATCAATAACTATCATTGGAGAATTAAAAAAATTATCTGATATTTTAACTTCCCTTTCTATTCCATAGTCATCCAGCAGTTTTGTTTTTCCCCATTTTAATTTAACTGGATTTCCCTTATACTTAAGTGTACTTTTTAATCCTGAGATTTCCCAAGTTATTTCATTTTCCACAAAATGTGGATGCTCCACTTTAAATTCCATATTTATTCCCCCTATAAGATATTTTATGTAAAGATTATTAACTGCAAGTTCCTAATTTATATAAAGTCTCTTTCATAATATGAACTTTTTTCTCTGGAAGAAGTATTGTTAATCTATCCCCTGCTTCTATCTTTGTATTTCCTTTTGGAATTATTTCGCGTTCATTTCTTATTATAGCTACTACAAGAACATCTTCTGCCCATTTTATCTCACATATTCTCTTTCCATCCAACTCTGATTCACCAGTAACTGGAACGCCTATAATAGTTTTTTTGCTGTCTTCCAATTTTTCATCTGGAGTATCTTTTGCCATTCTCTCATAAAGAATTTCATAGATTGGTTCCAATCCCATTAAATCTGTTATATAATATGCTACCACAGAAACAGTTACAAGTGCAAGCAAATGATCAAAATTTCCTGTCATTTCTAATATAAGTACTGCCCCAGTAATAGGTGCTCTTACTACTGCCACAAAATATCCAGCCATTCCTAATACCATATAATGTGGGATATACTCTGGTCCAACTCCTAATATATTCATTAGTACCATTCCATATATTTTCCCTAAGATAGCTCCTAATACCAGCATTGGTAAAAATATTCCTCCTGCAAATCCTGTTGCATATGATAAAGCTGTAAATAGTAATTTTACAACAAATATAATTATAAGCAGTTGTATAGTTCTATTTCCTCCTGCCATCTCTTCTACCAATTCATGTCCTCCACCTGTTACTTCTGGTAAAATGAAACACAAAATAAATGAAGTTGTCATAACAAAAGAAACTTTTGCCCATCTTGGTAATTTTGCTCCCTTATATATATCTTGAATTTTTATCAAAGTCATTGTAAATATTTTTCCAAAACATGCAATAATTATACCAAATAAAATGAATAATCCAAATTGAAAATATGGATTTAAATTTTTAGGATAATTTACAACCAAATTAAAAGCAGTCTCCATACCAAACATTCTTCTTCCAACAAAATCAGAAGCAATACTTGCTAGGAAAGTACATATTAAAAGCTTTGAAGATATAAATTTATGCAGCTCTTCCAAGCTGAACATAACCCCTGCCAGAGGTGCTCCAAAAGCTCCTGCCAATCCTGCACTTGCTCCGCTTGTTACAAGATATTTTTTTTCAACAGAATCTCTTTTGAAAATTTTAGTAGCTCCATATCCTATATAAGAACCTAGTTGTACAGATGGTCCTTCTCTTCCTAAAGAAAGTCCGCATCCTATTCCAAATAGTCCTCCAATAAATTTGGCAATTAATTCCTGAAACCATTTTACATAATCAAGTTGTCTCAAAATTATACCTTTTACTTGTGGTATACCGCTTCCAGATGTTTTTGGATATTTTTTCGCAATGAGATCCACAAGCAATCCCACTATGATAAATCCTATCCATACCATAACAAGAAACATAGGACTTGACATATCTTCATGACTGAAAATACTCTCTCTTATGTGATTAGCATATCCCAGTCCCCATCTATAAATAGAAACAATGAGACCTGTCAATATCCCTACTCCCAAGCAAAGCATATATAGCTTTCCGCTTCCTTTTTGCAGCAATTTTAAATTGTCTTCCGCAGTTTGTTCAGAATTCATGATGAAATCCTCCATAATATATTGATTTTCCTTTTTATTTTATCCCTTTTTCCAACATAATACAATAACTTTTTAAATTTTTTGAAAAAACTCTAACAAAATAAAAAAAGTCCATCAGAAATACATATTTCAGTTTTTCCTTTGGACTAATCTTTTATTTTACATTACTTATTTGAATATAGTTTTAATATCCTTTTATTAATTCAGGGTTGATAGTTTTAAATGTTCCAGTAAAGAATCTCAATACTTTTGGCTCATAATCCCATT
>ENA-OWPJ01000641-OWPJ01000641.1-human-gut-metagenome-genome-assembly--contig:-NODE-641-length-27837-cov-3.0757_pt1 | contig 27837 bp, 18 predicted proteins | sample MGYA00248264_ERZ651846 | MGnify/ENA primary metagenome ERZ651846 (study PRJEB26924, sample SAMEA4378271) | human gut metagenome | biome: human gut; feature: human-associated habitat; material: faeces...
GTGGTGGGAGTACGTCACTAGGTAATCTGTAATTCTCCATGAATACTTTTATATAGATCTTTGATTTTTTTCAAAATATTTGATCATATTCTCTGTTTCCTCATTTTTATCATTGATTTTTTTGTTTAAGATTAGCACAAATGATTTCAAGATCTTTATTCTTTGATTCAAGTACTCTGATGATAGATTTATCTTTCTTGCTGACCAATCAACATGTTTCTAATTAGCATTTTAAAATATATTTCTATTTGCTTTTTTCTTCTTGAATCCAGCACTATTAATTGATATTAGAAATATTTGATATCTGTATACGATCAACATATGAAAAAAATTTGTATGAATTATTTAAAACGAAAACAATGCTTTATTAAATCCTATCGTAATATATCATGAATCTTCTCACGTATTTCAAGTATTCGTTGCTTCTCAAATTCTGGATGATCTTTTAACCATTTTCTATTGAGAGGAGAAGGATGTGGCAATACATATAATGGTTTTTTATGGAAAAAATGATTTTGAAAAACAAGAGTTGTGAAATCTGTGTCAGGAAACACCCATTTTGCTGCATAAGCACCAATGATGATATATAAATCAGGTTCTATCAATTCTAATTCTTTATTTAAGAAACGCTTTGCACATGATATTGGTGGAGGATTATCGCCTGTTCTTTTTGCCTTACCAGGATAGCATCTAGCAATCGATGCGATATAAAAGTTATCAGGATCATAAAATTGTTCCCTTGTTATCTGATACCAATCATTGAGAAGTTTTTTACCACTCGCATCGTTAAATGGCTTTCCTGTTTCCATTACTGTTCTTGAAGGCGCTTGCCCTATCTGAAATATATGTGAATGTTCATTTCCTTGAAAGATAGGATTAGGATCATGTTCAAATATATCTTTACACACTTTACAGCTTAATATATCTTTTTTCAAATTATCTAACTTTTTCATAAGATCACCATATTTAGTATACAAAGATTATTTTATATTATCAAGGAATTGCGCCTTTGCTTTTGAAATGATACTTCATATCTTATAGTGAAAGGAGCTTAAATATGGCAATTATCAATAGAATAGATAACTCAGCATCCATCACATATGGAGGCAATAGCATAAACAGTAATACAGTATCAACATTATTATTACTGGCACCAACAATTACAAAAACTGTGGACAAAGCCACAGCTAATATAGGAGATATTCTGACTTATACAATCACAATTACAAATCTTTCTTTAGCAGCATTACCGACTTTACCTTTCACAGATACAATTGCACAAGGTATGACTTATAATACTGGAAGTTTTAGTGTCAATGGTAGTACAGCAACACCTACAATTACAGGTAATACGCTAACTTATACAATACCGGCAATTCCTTCCCTTGGAACGGCAACTATACAGTTTAAAACAACCGTTGTTGGCGGGAGTAGTACTTCTTAGGAACCCTTTAGGATATATTCGTGAGCAATGTGGTTGTTTTGTGAATTGTAAAGAATATGCAAGGATATATACCTATGCGTCTATTGAATTTAATAACAAGTTAATGAAAAGCAATATCTTAAAAGAATGGATTGCAACTGGTTTGAAGTATCATGTGCTTAAAACCTAACATATACTATTTCGCAAGCGTAAAATAACTATAATAAACAAGAATGACTCAATTTTATAATTCATAATAGAGTATACTTTTTTCAATAAGCGTTCAAAAAAAGATATATTACAAAATATCTTCAGAAGATGAGATAACAAGTATGTCAATTGGAGGTGCTTTTCACAGAAATATTAGAAAAGGACCTTTTTAAGTCATTCATCCGTTATCACCACTGAAATTTATACAAAGCCAAATCCTGAGATTAAACGCAGATTTCTTGAAGAAGCAGCATTAAAAATTGACGTAAAAAAGCTAGTATTCAAAGAAGGAAAAGGAAACACTATTAAAATGGCTGAAAGATAACTTATAAAACATTATGTAAAATACTCTACATAATTCGTCTACATGCAAAACACCATCTTTTAATAGTGCTTCTAATTTTAACAAAGGGGTAATTATCACTTTAATTAATATTAAAAAGTGTATACTATTTTACAAAATTTATTAACATCAATCTACTGAAAGTATATAATTTATATTTTCATATTTTTGACTGTAGATAATAGTTGAACAAAAGAATTTCTAACTTCATTTAAATCTGAGTTTGCTCCCCAACTGATACGCACTGAATTCTCTATTCTTTCAATTGGTAAACCCATTGATACTAAAACATAACTAGGTTTATATGACTTAGAATTGCACGCTGAACCATTTGAAATACCACAATACTGTTTAGTAGAAAGCATTAGTGCTTCTGAAGATATACCGTCAAAGTAAATATTAATTGTGTTTGGCATACAGTATTCGGGATCCCCATTTATTTCATAGTCAATTTCCATAGCTTCTAATTCTTCCATTAAAACTCTCTTTAAATTTCTACATTTTTCTATATTAGTTTTATATTCCAACGACGCAAAAGAACAAGCACTTCCTAATCCATTTACCAAAGCAACTGGAATTGTTCCAGGACGAATACCGTGCTCTTGTTGTCCTCCATACATAATACCTTTTACTGGTGGAAGCTTGTATCGTTTTTTTCTAAGAATCAATGCACCAACCCCTTGTGGTCCCCCAATTTTATGTGCACTCATAGAAAGCATATCGTATTTTATTTGTTTCAATTCATCTACTAATTTACCAAAACTTTGTGTTGCATCTATATGAAAATATACTTCTTTATCTAGAAGATAATCTCCAATCTCTTGGACGGGTTGAATTATACCTGTTTCATTATTGACGTGCATAACACTGACAATTAAAGTATCATCTCGGACATGCATTTTAACATCATTCAATAATATTCTTCCATCATTTCCTGGCTTTAAATAAGAAACTTCAAAACCTTTTTTTTCCAAAGCTTTACATGTTTCTAATATAGCTTTATGTTCAATAGATGTTTGACTATATGTTTTTTGCCAGTTTTATTTGCATAGTCAATCAAACCTTGTAGAGCTATATTGTTACTTTCTGTTGCCCCACTTGTGAAAAAAACTTCATCTTTGTTAATATTCAGTAAATTAGCAACCTCACTTCTTGCTTTTTCAACAACAAGTCTTGCTTCATCTCCAAAAATATGAGTTCTACTATCCGCATTCCCAACAACATTCTTATACACTTTCATCATTTCATCAAGAACACGCTCATCAATAGGCGTAGTAGAATTAAAATCAAGATAAACCATTCGTTATTACACCTCCAAGGCAAGTTTTAATAAATCATCCAAATTTTTAATAAAATTTGTCCCTGACAAATAGGAAATACCTCTTTCCAAATGCAATTTAAAATACTTAGATACAGTATCATTATCTAGCGGCAACCCTTTAGATTTGCACCATGCAATTATAAGTGCTTCATATAAATCGCTATCTTCGCCTCCGAAGGTAAACCAAGACATTTCTAAATTACTATCTTGTATGATTAGTATATCTGGTGGAATAGAATCTTCTTTTAACGAATAGCATAACGCCCATCTACACAATATATTCCAATTTTTTATACCAGTCTTACCCTTTAAACGAGATAGCTTATCTTTTGATTGATTCGATAGTTTTATTTGTTTAATTATCATGTCCTATCCTCCATAAAATATCCAGAATGTATAGAAGTTGATTTTGTCTCATCATTGTAAACCAATGTAAATTCATCACCGATATTTTCCTTCATCATCATATAATAGTCTGAAGTAATTTCCGAATCCGTAGATAGAATAATTGTTTGCTCACTTGCATTAGGAAAATAACTTTTGATCAAGGTCTCTCTATGATTGGAATCCAATCTTGATAATGGAGTGTCAATTATCACTGGAAGTTTTCTCTTTGAGCATTTTGCCAAAGCCCATAAAAGTGAAATAACCATTAATTGTTTTTCTCCAGCAGATAGTGAAGCTTTTTCAACCTCATCTCCTTCAAAATTTATATATTTCAAATCTAAAGTTTCTTCATTCATGAGAATTTTATCAATAAGAGTTTTCTTGCTAGCTAATAATCTATAACACTCTGTCATTGTATCCGCAACTACTGTCACTTTTCTTTTTTGTAATCGAATTTTATATTCATCTAATATGTTATTTGCAATCTGCGAATACTTAAGTAAGCGGTCAATATCATCATTTAATTCTGCTTTCTGCAAATATGATTCAACTTTCTTTTTAAATTCTGCATTTACTGTTACAAACTTTGCATTCTGATTTTTATATTGTTCTTCTAAAGAATAAATTTTAACTTCCATCTCCGTTATCTCTGCCTCAACTATTTTTATATTTCTATATAATTTTGCCAATGCTTTTTCATCAATATCGACAGACAAATAATTCTCAAGTTGATCTATTTCTCTTCTATTACTATTTTGCATTTTCATGTGCTTTTGAGTAATAGCTATTCTCTCAAAAAGCTCTTTATCCAATAAAGATTGTAGTCTAAATAAAGTGTTATCAGATAAACCATATATCTCGTCTATTTCACCTGATTCAGCGTTATTGCTTATATAATTAATAAAATGACTCGCATTTTCTGAATTATCTGGATATTCCTTCTTATAACTTTTTAGCATATATCTCATTTGATATAAAGTCATAGCCAAAGTCTTTTTTTCTTGTTCCAAAAGTGCTTGCTCTTCTATATCTAAAAGAAGATTTTTGACTAAAACCAATGGTAATTGCGAAGCAGCATCATTTATCAAAAGTTCATTACATTGATTAATTGAAGCAGTTAACGATATTTTCTTTTGATATAAGTCTTCCCTTTGTTTAACAACGTCTCCACCTTTAGCTTTATATTCATTTTTCAATAAATCTAATTTTTTCATTTTTTCATTTAATTTTAGTGTTCTTTCTTTTATCTGTATTTCTAAATCATTTAATTTTTTTGCTATGTCATCTTTATTAGATCTTAGTTTTTGAAGTTCTAAGACACTTTTATCATATGTATTCTTTTTCTCACTTCTAGAGATGATGCGTCCTATATCATTGCTTAATACATCCAATACAGATATTCCTAATAAGGAGCGAATTGAATCTTTCATTTTTACATCCGTATCTTCCACAGCCACCTCAGCTATTTTTTCTCCATCGAAAAAGAAAAAATTAGATAACCTACTAGGCAGTATATTTTCAATAAACATAGACCAATTATCTGTCAAAAAAGAGTTTATAGTTTCATTTTTATATACAGTAATATCTTCTTTAATTCTTTGTCCAAATCCATTCCATGCTCTTTTAATTCGGTATGCTTCTTTTTCTGAAGAATCTAATGAAAAATACAATTCAACAGACGCTTCGTTTGAACCATCTAAAAGATTTATATATGATTTTAAATATTGTCCATAAGACTTAAATTTACTTTCCTGATATGCAAAAGAATTTTGTCCGTATAAAGAAAGCAAAATTGCCTCCAAAAACGTGGTTTTTCCTCGACCATTCATACCCCCTATAAGAACTATAGGTTTACTTGATACAAATTCAAAAACATTCTCACCTGCATACACACCAAAATTATAAAGCTTTAATTCTTTTATTATCATTATTTTGTCACCTCAGTCTGCTCTTCCTCAAACTCTTCTGATTCATCTTTAAATGTAATAAAGAATTTCTCATTATACTTACCACCCATTATTTTCTTTCTTTCAAGCTGTTCTCTATAATACGATGTTGCATCATCTTCATTTGAGTAAAATGTCTTTTTTATACAAGATTCTAAAGAATTTAAAATACCTTTTCTTTCATTAACTGAATTTATACTTGCTTCAGTGTCAATTAAACTATACATCATTTCAAATGACAACTCTTCATTTGGATATAAGTCTGTGCATACCTGTCTTAAGATATCCCATTCATCTTTACTAAAAGACTCATTAGGAATCCATTCTGGATCATCAAATTCCTTTCCTGTTGCTTCTTTATAAATATCCGGTAAGGAATCATCAAATTCATGCTTTTCTTTAACCCAAATACGCCTAATACATCTCAGCTCTGGGATTGTTATTAGTTCTAAATTTGCAAACTCTTCTGGACCATTTTGATTAATATCCAACTGAATTTCAAGTAATTTTTTTAACCATTGTTCTCTAATTTCTTTAAGATACGGCCCATGATGTAATCTTTCATATGTACCAGTTACATAACCTTGCATTTTTCTAAAGCTTCTTCTTGCACGATCATTTTCTTCATCACCAAACATATTTCTAAATTCCAATAATGGTGTCATCCAAGCTTTTTCATCATCGTTCGCAATCATAGCTTCCATTGACTTATCTTTTTCAACCATAGTACAAACCCAACAACCGAATCGACTTTTACCACAACTAGGAAGATCTTTATCAACCATCATTGGACATTCATTATCCTCTGTAGCACTCATATACAATGTTTGTAGCTCATGATTTGACAATCCCCATGGGTTTTTATATTGCATAAGAAAAATCCAAACGTCATCATCCTTCCAATTCTCTAACGGTGAAAAAACAAGTTCATTTGCTAGAGTAGGATTAGGACTTAACAATTCTCTAACCCTGAGTTTTTCATATTTTGCCATAGTTCTTGCACGATTTGTACTTTCTGCTTTTCTTGTTCCTATAACCAAAATAATTTCACCATGTTCTGCAATTTTATTTTTTATAAAATTATTAACAGGTTGAATTTTTAATCGATCCGTACACCATCTAAATTTTTTTCTTGGAAATGGATAACCCCTTCCTATTAAATTAACCCAAAATGTATTATTTGTTTCAGGTGTCAATCTATGTGTAATAAATGGTAAATTTTGCTCATGAGCTGAATCTTGCATTATCTCTAAAGAGTGTTCAACCCATTTAGAAATTACTGGTGATTCAACAAGAGTGTCTGTGTTTATAATATGAATTGGCTTCTTTAACTCTTCAGCTTTCATTTCTTTTATTGATAACCATACCAATTGCAATGTTGCTGTACTATCTTTTCCACCCGAATATCCTATAATCCATGGAATATCGTCTGCTAAATACAGCGTTCTTATAGTTTCTTTGAGATTTTCTATTTCTGCCCTAGTTATTCTAGTCTCATTTAAATTTTCATCTTTCATATTCGTCCTCTATTCTCATCGAACTCTTTTTTTCGATATTTCTTTCATTTTCGGATAGATTAATACCTAGAGATACCTTTATCATATTGGTCATATCCATATCTCTATTATTATAAAAGTAATCACCTAATTTGCCAAATGCTTATATAATTACTGTTTGAAGAACTATACACTTTCTCTTAATTCCTTTTTACTAATATCATTGTTTTGCAACTCTAGCCATGGAATGATGTTATTCGAAACATTTATCCAATATTTAATATAAAAATATCTAAATGTTTTAGCATATTTACATTTTGATAAAATCCTCTTATTAGCTGTATATATAGTGTTTAAAGTAAAGAAAGAAAAGGAGAATTATCCAGTATATCTTTTTCATTCTCAACATACTCGATAAAAAAAGAAACACTTTGTACTATTTTTCTAGTTATAACAGCTAATTCATCTCGAGAATCATATAATTCTGCAATAGAATTTGAATTCTTAACAGCATGTTTATTTAGATCTGTAAAGATTTATTGACTATTTCTTAATTTGAGATCTTTATAAAATACTATAGAAATAATTTCATTGTCTAATTTTGTTTTTTCTAGAAAAGCTCGCTCTATGGTAGCTTTTCTATGCTGTCCATCATTGAGCACGATATTCTGGCATAACAATATTCATTATCATCAGGAAAAAAGCCTTTAAGCATTTTCAAAGGAATCATTACAATATAATATTCTCTATTTGCTTGAATACCTTTAATAACTGGAAATTTTTAACAATAATTCTTTTTCCCTCCCCAAGCTAAAATACACTTAAGTAGTTTTTTACCACTACTTAAGTGTATTTGTTTTTATCAAAAATGTCAATTAATTCTTAATACTTAACATTATATTAGAAGATAAATTTTCTTTTCTAATCCAAGCAATAATCGGATCAGTTAAATCTAATAATGAAGCACTTCTGTCTTTAACTTTTCTTAGAAAATCTACAATCTCTGTATCGAATTCCATTTGTGACAAAATTTCTTTAGCCTTTAACTTTACATCATTAAACACTTCAGAATTGCTCTCATCTGTTGGCCATGACGAGAAGCTATTCATGTATTGCAAAATCCGATTTATTTCCTGTTTTTCATTACTTACTAATTTCAAAATCCCTAGTTCTTCTTTTATTCCTGCTAGATACATATCAGTCTGCGTTTTCCACTCCATTTCTATCCGTTCTTGCAACTTTTTTACTCGATCACGAAATTGTTCCGGTTTAATCACTACCTTTTTTTCAAAAGTATTTTTTGAATACTCAATTAGTTTTTCTAACTCGCTTTCCGTTTTCTCAGAAAAATTTGCATGTTTATATCTGTGGCAAATTACATAGCCTTTAATGATTGGTATAAAATACTTTGCATAAGCATCAAAAAATGTATTATTTCTTCTTACAACATTTTGATATTCATTATCTTTCTTTCTGTTTTGCGATACTTCAGCCATCAATACACGACTTGTATTCAATTTCTCTTGTAACATATTAACCCTCCATCAACTTCATAAATCTCTCAAATTCAGTTTTATTTTGTTCAAATCTAGGATCAACATCATCCGTCCAAACACCACTTCTAGTCAAATTTTCTTTAACTAAATTCATTTCTGAATAAACAGAAGCATTATCTTTGTCTACCAATTCCAAAAAGTTAAGAAACTCTTTTACGATTTTCATAGGATTAGAAGAATATAATATAATCTTTTCCATTACACTCATTCCATTTGTATCAACATTGATGTTCACTAATGATTTCGTAATTTCAGCACTCTTGTTTTTTAATGAAATTGCATCATTTGTTCTTAAAGATATATTTACCCCGTAAGTTTCCGTATCTCTATAAAACTGTATTACTTCATTCAGCAAGTCTTTTATATCTTCAGTCTCTATTTCGGTACCATCTGTGAAACCAAAATAATCCAATGTCCTTCTGTACAATTCTTTTCCTTCTTCTACCTCTTTGGAAACTGCCTTCACTACTTTTGATAATATCTTTTTCAAATAATCTATGGATTCATTTCTCCCATTTATTACATCCGAATCAATTTCATCAATTACAATATCAAATCCCTCATTTTTCAAACTTCTGAACACATTGTCCAAAGAATTATAATTAATTATTTTCCTTTTGGCATTTTTTTCATTACCTTGAATCAGATTAAAATATCTATGTGTTGTATCAATATTTTTTAAAGCTACATCTGATGTGTATATAAAATTCACTAAATCGATCCACTCTTTTGAATGCCCTTCTAATGATGCTTTTTCTCGAGAAATATCATCATTTAATAAAAATTCTGTTTTTAAATCACTTATCTTATTTATCCGGTAATCTCCATTAAGCAGTCCCCTATAAACCTCTGCTATAATAGAACATTTTAAATAGTCTGGATATTTTTGTGTATCGTTATAAGCTTTTACTACATCAACAAATCTATTTTTGTTTCTTTCTAGCCAACTAGTTACAACTCTTATGCTTGATGTTGCACCTTCAAAATCCCATGAGGCATATTCAATATTACCAACTCTTTTTTTTCCAAGATAAAGGCTTTTTCCTATTGCCAATAACAGTTGATATGTTTCGTCATCATCTTTTAATAACACGAGTCCTTTTCCAACTTTTTTATCTTGTCGCTCTATTTCTACTAAGTCATAACTTGACTTTTCGACCATTTGAACAGATACAAGTGGGACTCCTTCTTGTTGCCATGAAATATTTGCGAAAATAAATTTTTTTATTTCATCCCTTACTTGATACGCTTTTGTGAAACTTTTTTTATCATAATGCCACTCAGATAAAATTTTCGTAAAATCTTCAAAAGCTTTATTTACTATTGGTTTTTTAATAGGTTCTAAGATTTCTGAAGAAGGATGAGGTACTTGGATTTCAACAGCCTGTTCTGATGCTTCATCAACACTATCGCTTTCATAAATAACATTATCCATAGAGGTTCCCAGCAATCGTTCTGCAAATGTAGTCAAATCAAATTCTTTAAACACCGCCGTACTAATTCCTCCAATATATCCTTCTCTGCTAGTATCTAGATTACCATCACCCCAATAACCTAAGATAGCAAATATTTTTTTTGTAAAAATATCTTTTTCATCTTCATTTAATTGCATGTTTACAACAGTGTTTTTAACTCTATCAATAACATCAAAGCTTAAATTTGGTTTTTTAGAAAGTAAAAATTTAGGAAATAATTTTTTATCTTGGATTATACTTTCTACTGCTGGCTCTATAATTTTTCTTATTATGTATCTAGGAGTTTTATGCACATCTATTCCATTGTATAGATTTATAATGGCTTTTTTTGTGAATGGATACAAACTTATTTTTTTACCAAGATAAGTATATGAATCCCAGTTTTTCACTTCTGTTTCCTCGTGTACAGGATATTCTTTATCTATAGCACCATCTTGATACCATTTAGTAATTTCTTCTGTATTCAGTGACATCACATTCAAATACTTAGCTACAAATTGAATTAGATCATCTTGAATATTTCCAATAGCCCCATCTTCAATTGTTATCATTGTTGTTATTCGATCCAAGTAATTTGAACGGAATTCTCGGAAATATTCAGTTGTAGTTCCTATAACAGAGGTTAATCGACACATTTTATCTACTTTATTTGACCCTGTATGCTCTACAATTAATGCATCAAGCAAATCTCTATTTATACCTGTGCAAGAAGTTATATCCTCGATTAAAAGTATAAGATTTTTTCCTTGAGAATATAATTCTTGCCTAATTTCTTTAAAAATTTGTTGAAAATCTCCAGGTTCTAAGCCTGCACACGCTTTAATGACAGGTTCAACTTTTGAATTCATATATTCGACTAACTTTTTGGGATTACAGTCTTCATCAGGAAAACTTCCATCATCTTCTGGCAATAGTTTGTTAGCCATCTTTACAGCTCTCTTACTCGCATTATTCTTCAATTTCATGTTGAAATCATAGTCTAGTATGAAATCCTCAACATCAAATAATGCAAGAACATCTTCACCTAATTCGGTATTGCTATCAACGATTTTGCTGTAAATACGCTCTATTGGTCCCCCCGCCATAAGCATTCTTTCCTCAAATTCAGAACTTGATAATAATTCTCTGAAATTTTTCCTATCACTTGAAGACAATATTGATTCATTATCATCTGCAATTTCAACTAAAAACTTATGATAAATTTCAAATTTAAATTTTTGTTCACTTACATTTTGATTAGCTTTCACTAATCTTTCATAGATATCTTTGTTTCGAATATTTTTAACTTCATCAATATTTAAAAACTGTTTAATAGTACCTTTTAATGTATTATCACTTCTACGAATCATTAAAACCACATCATTTTTTGTTTCTTCGGCAGATAGTTTCGCTTCTATCCAACGAATAAAATGAGATTTTCCTGATCCACTTGAACCATCCACAACAATCAGCTGATGTTGATTATATTGAGAAGAATCTTCAAAGTAGTTATTAAATACTTCCTCTTCAGAAATATGCTCTGAAATCGGTGTTCCAGATAAATCGTTTGTCACAGTAATTTTTCTAAATGGTACATGGGTTGATAAAAAATCAGCTTGAGAAGCATTAATTGAATCGACATTCAATACATCTCTAAATCTTGTTAACACAACTTCTTTATTCATGATTTTTTCACTCCTTTATACACGATATGGGTGATTTCATCTGTGAACTCGTGCGTGTTATCACAAAACAATCTCCATTTCTCTCTACTATCAAGGTTCTTTTTTATTACTATTTCTTTTTCATCATGCATTTGTCTCAATGCATTAGACATCGCTAAATTAAATTCTTTCGTATTTATTGCATTTTGTAGAGCTACCGATGCATATTTGTATATTCTCTCAACAAATTCCTTTATAGAATACTCTTTATTTTTTTCTAGATTTGCCATTATGCAAAAGTCTTTTAATGCCACATGCATATTTGGTAAAAAAAACATCGCTACTCCTTCTTGAATATAACCAAATCCTAAAAACGAGACCCAAAACCTACTGCCAAGCATCATCTGTTCACTAACCAATGATATATTTTCTTTTTCTTGAATTTCTCGTCTTATATTTGCATCTGTTAAAGTTTTATATTTCAACCACGTAGCATTGGATTCCAAGAAACATTTTACAATTTTATAAAAATTTGTATCTTGGTTACAAAATACAATTGAATTACAATACATTCGAAATGTATCATAATTTTTCAATATCTTCTTATCGCCGATAAATCTTAATTTATCATTTTCTTTCTCTATCAATTTAAGTTCTTGAATGCATACTTCTCTAATAATTGGATAATACGATGTTGAGCTATGATTTAATCCTTTAGGTTCCATTCTTTCTCTTACAACAGAATCGTCTACTTCCGATTTTGATACCATCTTACACAATTCAAATACCCTTTCAGGTATTGGTTCCGTTTTAATATTGTTATCAAACATTTTTTCATCTCCATCCGTTTTACAATTGCTTATAGTGCTGAATAACAGATAATTCTGATAATCTTTTATTTTTATTTATAATAAATGGATCATCAGCAGCAAATAATATAAACCTCATATTCTCATCATTAATACATTTTTCAATTATATTTATCAATCTATTTTGTAAAGATATTTCTACTGGAAAATATATCCCAATAACACCTGACATATAGTATCTATTTAATGAAATCAATTCTAAAAACTCTCTATAGTTACATGTAAACAAGGTTGAAAAGTTATTCTCTAATTTTTTTGTAGACTCTATTATCCTTTCTAACATATACTCATCCGAGACAAAAGTATTAATTCCCAAATCTATGATGTTTAGAATTTCATATTCATACGCCTTACTGACTAACAACATGCATTTGGTACCAAGCATATAACTATTAATATCTAAACTTATTGAAGATAACGGTCCTGTAATATCAGCTTTTAATGTTTTCGAATCTTCAAAGTTAATAACATCCATATGTTCATTGCAGCCAGCACAGTATTCATCTGTTTTTCTATATATCTTTGTAAACATATCGGACCAACAACATTTTCCAACTTTTTTCAAGTTATTTCTCATTAAAGTGAATTCGCGCTCAGTGTTCTTCCACTCATTATTTCTAGCATTATCTATAACAGAAAATGTCTCATCATTTTTTGCTAAAAGTTTACGTTCAAGAATCGTAATATAAAACACATATTTTTGATTTACATACTGTATATCATCAATCGTTATAAAGCCATTACGTCTCAAAAACAAAATTACATATACATTCCAGTTTATATCCTGACTACTTATTGAATCAATAAATTCTTCGTTAGAATTATATTTTGGCTTTACATAAGTATCTATTAAATATTGTGAATTATGAAGGGGTTGTGTTTTATTACTTAAAAGCATGCTAAACCATCTTCCTATTAATTTTTCAGTAGTAATTACTTTACTTACAAAATTAAATGCAGAATCAACATCTTGGTTTGTATAGATGATTGTGCTTAAGCAAGGCAATCCATCTCTGCCACCTCTTCCAGCTTCTTGATAATATTTATTTGGATTTTCAGGAATATAAGTATGTAAAACAGTTCTAACATCTTTTTTATCAACTCCGACTCCGAATGCACATGTAGCAATCATCAAATCGAAATCCCCATTTTTCCATTCTTCGATTATCTGAAGTCTTTCTTCGTTCTTGGTTATACCTGTAAAAGTTTTCGCGTTATTGTAACCACGATTCTCCAAATTTTTTTTGAGATTTACAGCATCATCCGGAGACTTGACATATACAATCATAGGTCTTGGTAAATAATCTATCGCACTATAAATTTTATTTAATTTTTCACCATAGTTATCACACTTTATGACATCAAATCTTGTTTCATGTCGCAACCTTTCACAGCGTATTTCAATCCATTTATCCATAGTTGAATAAAACATTTTCAACTGTCTTATTGTTGTATCACTATATGTAGCTGAAAGCAAAAATGTTCTCAGTTCACTATTTACATTAATAAAATTCTTTCTTAATGCATCCAAACATTGAAAATCAATTCTAAACGAGGAACCCCACTCAATTATTATATGTGCTTCATCAATAACAATATTTTTTAAATAATGATTACAATTTGCCTCTTCGATTTTCTCTCTTAAAACTTTATTTTTTATCAAGCTCTCCGGAGACACAAACAAAAGTCTAGCAGTTTTATTCTTTAATGCAGTACAAAACTTCTCTAAAGAAACGTTACTGTAATAATAAAAAATTTCATTATCGACTTCTGACTTAATAATTTCTCTAGCATTATTATATTGATCTAGCATTAAAGAAATAGTAGGGACTATTACAATGGTTAATCCCACATTTTGATACGCTATAGTTTGTGTAATTAAGCTTTTTCCACCTCCAGTAGTCATTGAAACCAAACAAGAATAACCATTGGGGACTCTTAAAGAACCCATTACTGCTAATTTTTGTTCGTTACTTTTGAAATATTCAAAACCTGTTATTTTTCTAATGAATCCATTTGTATGTAAAGAATGTATCAAATCTTGTTCTTCTTCCACATAGTTTTGCATATATAGCTGTTTCACAAATGTACTATTAAAAAACGAAGGAATAGTTAAGTTTGCCCATATTTTCCCCAAGTCACTATCATAATGTAACCCTAATTCTTCAAATTTTGATGAGGGCTCGTAATTTGGAATGTTTATTGTTGTTTTTACTATCGATAAATAATTACGTAAAGAACATTCAAAATCTACTTTATAGAGGGGGGGTTCTTGTAAATTAAACCAAGTTTTTAAAAGTCTCTTTGCTGAATTATATACATATTCTTCTCTAGGATTATTAAAACAGCTCGAATCAACAAAACTAGTTAAATGGTTGCTTTTTATAGTATTTTCTACGAATTCGTGAATTTCTTTATCCTTCATTGATTAACCTCACATAACAAGCGGAATCTAATAGTTAGTTGTCGCTTTTTTTGCTCCACTATTTTTTAATAATTCTATTTTTAAGAGTCCTAATTGTTTGTTCAATTTTGCAGAAATCCTCTTCTTTACCATTTTTATTGCTTTCTTATAGTTTTCATCAACTAATTCTTCCCATCTTTCAGGAGGATAAACACTAGCAAAAATGTCCATATTAGAATTAATTCCTGCTCTTTTTCCAAGATGTTGGAATTTTTTTCTGTTGACATTATCTGACGTCATCAGATAATTATACACCTTTAGGATTTCTGCTTCTGCAACTGAATGACTATCCGAAATAGAAACTGCACATTGGAACTGTTCAATAGGCATAAATCCTCTATATTTATCTATAAGATGAGTCGAAAGCCCTTTTTTTAGAATTTTGATTTCATCTGGAGATAGATTCCATGTAAAGATAAAACCTTCCCAATCGGCATACGCCTTACAAGCAAATGCTGCGCATGTACCTTTATAAGAATTTAATGCATTATTTACAATACTATCGAAGATGGGATCACCCGGTGCAAAAAAATGAATGTAGTCATTATCAAGTGCTATTTGTCTGTCAAATGTTCCCTGAATATAATTGTTATCTGTATGAATAGCTCGGTCTCCATTCATACTTCGGACCTTATTTTGTAATTGATTTATCTTATCACTAATCATTAGTCTGATATCTGGTGGAACAAACAACGAGTTATAAGCAGAATTAAGTGAAAAGGAAGATGCATCAAATCTCACCATTGATTTTTCTAATTCATGTCCTCTAAATCCAGATAATGAAGACCATTTCATCATTGAATCTCCAAATAACTGTTTTTCATTTGCAGCATATAACTCCCTTGTGTTATCCATAATTCTATTTATAGCCTGATATTTATACTCCGCTACATCAAAATATCGTTCTTTCTTTATTACCTCTTTTAAACCTTCCAATTCTTTGTTTACATCTTCAATAATATTTGCTAAACCATATTTGAAGTCTTTGCTCAAAGCTCTGATAATCTTTTCATCCATGGAATTCATAATTATTTCTAAACCACTTTGTGATTTTGTAAAAATACCAATACCATCATTCCAAAATGAAAACAAATCTTCCTCCAGAGTTTCTTGAGAATAACAGGCAACAGAAATAACTGGTTTATTTCGTTCTCGCCCGATTCTATCCAACCGTCCAATTCGTTGTTCCAAATCATTCGCACTCCATGGAAGATCAATATGAACCAATATATCTGCATTTTGGAAGTTTCTGCCTTCCCCTCCAGATTCATCAGATAATAAAATCCAATAATCTTCATCAGTTTCAAATCTATATGCACCTAGTTCACGTTCATCTGAATCCATATTTCTGGAGAAAAAAGTACAATGTTGTTCTCCAAAATAATTTATAAATGCTTCTTTAAACAAAGAGAATGTCTCATCAAAGCTTGTAAAAACCAAGACTTTTTGTTCGCTTGCTTCTTGATCAATAAAATCTATAATATTATTTATTCTTGATTCAAAGCCAGTTGGATCTTCCATATATGTATTTATATTTTCCAGATTTTCTGCTTCTTCATTTTTCCAATTATCAGCCAATTGTAGTAATTCTTCTGGAACACTAAGTACAGTATTTTTTAGTTCGTTGTAAAATGCAGCAGCCGAACTAAAGAAAGAAGACACAATACTTTTATAATGTTGTAAAAAAGTATCGTAATCCAAATCACTTCTCTCTATCCAAAAAGCTAATTCCTTATATATGTTGTATTCAGTATTATTAAAATTAGTTCGCATATCGTAAGGTATTTCTATTAATTCTCTTAAATTATAATCCTCATCTTCATCACGTCTATTTCGAATGATCGATCTTTCAAATTGATAATTTTCACATACATAAGCTATTGCAGACTGAATTCCTTCGATCCCGAAATCATCACTTGAATAATCGATTTTACTGCATAAATTTTGAAACATCTCATCGTTAATTAATTTATAGATTTTTTTCAATCCATCCGTAATATCCTTGAATGCTTCCTCAGTTTCTTCTGTATGTTCATTAAAAGTATCTTCTATCTCTTCTAAATAGGAATCTAAATCTTCCAAAACTTCATGAACTCTTCGTACAACATCTCCTTGAAGTTCTAGTAACTCTTCAAATTTTTCATTTGACATCTGCTCATATTTTTTAGGCTGAATTAGTTGCAGCAATTTTTTATACTCATCTTTCCTCCTTTGCACCGGTGTTGCACTTAACATCAGTATATTTTTTGCACGTTTACTAAGATGTAATAATAACCTATATCGTTTATCATCACGTAAATATTTATGTACTTCATCAGCAATTACAAAATCGTATGATTCTTCAGAATTTAGTGAACTATATGGTGATGCATTTTCACAAAATCTATTCACTCCTACTAAATCAATAACATTGTCATTAACATCTTTACCTGTAAGAATATGAAATTTGTACGCCATCTCTATTTCCCATTGTTCAAGCAACGCATCTGGAACGAGAATTAAGATCTTAGAATTATGATTATCCTTTAAAAACACTTTCAAAATTGCTAAAGCTTCAATAGTTTTTCCCATACCCACTTCATCAGCAATCATATTTCTACAAGTTCCATCTTGAAGACACCTAACAATAGTCTTTAACTGATGAGTTTTCAAAAAGATTTTGCACCCTGCAATTTCATCAAAACCATATAAAGAATTATTGATGATGTTCATAGTTTTACTTACAATACTTCTTCCAAAAAACCACATCGGGTTTTGAAATTCATATTGTTTCAATTGTTCTAATGGTTTTACATAGCCATCATTATACGAACATTCTAATACTGTCTCAGGTAAACATTCTATCTTATCAGTTTCAGATTGAAGATAGTAGTAATACAAACCATCTTCTTTTTTTATAACAGAAGCTTTTACTATATATTTAGTTTTTTTATATTTTACTATTGCACCAATCCTAATTTTACAATGAGATACATTGTGTAAACTATATTGCTTGTTTTCTGGTTTTGGGTAGAAATCTCCAATACCTGTGACATCAAAAAACTGAATTTCAAGCAATTCAGAAAATTCATCAATTGATTTAACTTTTCCGATAGCGTAATCACGAGAATACTTTTCATCATCAATTGAACATCTGACAAACATACCACATTTTATCAAAGTTATTCACCTCCTGTATTAGCACCGTATTCTAGACAAATATCTTTACTTGCACAATACAAACAATGTTTCCCATGCTTACAGTAGAATTTTTTATCTATCAATGCTTGTTTTACTTCTTCGTCTTTTGGAATATCTAATAATCCTTTTATAGAAATATTCAAAAAATCTCTTTTTAAATGCATTTCACGATCCATTTGACTTGAAATAATAGGAAATGCATTTTTATTCCTGTTATATTTTTTCATTGAGGAAATATAACTATAAATTTCTTTATAAACAGATGATATAATCTGTGTTTTTTCTAATTCGTCCGAAATACGAAATCTAACTTCAATTACTTCATATTCCTCTTGAATAGCTTTTTTGATGATATCGTCGTTATATGGTTTTCCATTAAGTTTTTTCTTTACGCTATTACTAATTAGTATTTTTAAATAAGAATGAATTAAAAATCTATCACGAAAAATAGTTTTTCCTTGTTCAATACTTTCTAAAGCAAAACGATATGGGCATAATTTTAATTTCATTTTATCCTCAGTTGAAATCATTTTCACTGCTTCTTCAATATCTTCTCCTTTAGATTCAATAAGCATATGCCCTAAATAATTATTTGAATTAAAAGATGAATGTTTTCTAATATTTACCCCTAATAATTCATTATCTTTATTTTCTTCATTTTTAACATAACTAAGTTTACAAGCTACCCTATTAAATTCTAATCCATACAACAACGCATATCTTTTAAAATTACGATATTCCATTTTTGATTTTAAAAATAACTGATACTTAAAATCTAGAGCCTTATAACTATATTCAAAAAATTTAATATCTAACGGCCAAGGTAATCTCTCATCTCTTCCTGAACATATATCTTTATCACTCAAGCAGCAAAAATGGTAACAGACTTTATCTGGATCTTGAGTTGCACTTCTGAGTATATCACCGTCAATTTGATCAAAATTTCTAACGATCCAATGTGCTCCTCTTGCTATATTCTCATCTTGATTCAAATAATAGCTCATAGTATGCTTTAAAGAGTTGAATGTTCCATTTTCTGGTAAATCAGACTCTTCTAATCTAGTTAATAATCTTTCGATAACAGTATGCATTTCTTCATCTAACTCATTAATATCTCCAATTCGAGAAATAATAAAGGCACGAATTCTTTTATAGAATCTTCTAAAATTGTCACCACCATTGTCAAAATCATAAAAAAATGAATTAATAATTTGTTCCAATTCTGTTAAAGCCTTTTTTAACTCTTGTAAAGCATCAAAATTGACATTAAAATAGCCAACCTTATCTTTATCTTCATGTTTTTTGTTTGCATTTTTAATTAATTGATTTATTTTTTTATTTATGCCATCTATTGTATTTTCCTTTTCTATATATGGTTCTACCATGTTAAATGTACTTACTAGCTGACCTGAATTACTTTCACAAATAATTCCAGAATTCAAACACTCTTTTATATCTGAAAAATTTTCAATCCTAACAGACTTTGTTTCGTAATCCCACATATTAGTAGTCGATACAAAGAAATGCCCAATTGGATAATCTAAAAAATGTCTTTCACCAAATTGTTCTGGGAAATAAGCTCTTAAAATATCATTCACTTTTCCAGAAGCGGAATATAATTGTTCTTCCATAAATTCTAACGGATTATTGACATTTGAATTTTGTCTGTTAGTTTTTTTTGCTTTATCAAAAAGCATAGCAACGTAATTGGCAAACTCAGTTGTGTTATCAAATTCAATTATTTCTAAGTTATTTAAAATTTTATTTTTCTCTATAAATTCTCCATTTGATAAGTGCCCAATATAATCAGCTAATACATTTGATTGATATGAGTTAATTAATAAAGGCATTGGAACAAATTGATTAACACTTTGATTATTAATAGGTAAATCGAAAATAGAATATATATTCATCCATGTTTCATATACTGAAGAATATTGTTTTTGATAATTGAAAAGTAAGATTACATCTTTATATTTACTAATGTCTTCTATAGCCACTAACATTGCTGGTGTAAATTGATGAATTCCATGAATAACGATTCTATTCCTATTAATAGCACTTAGATCAACATTTTTTTTGTGATATAGTATTGCGTCATCAATAGCTTTTTCCACAAAATTTTGCGATGAAGCTCTTTCAAAAGAAAAAGTAGAATTCTGTTTTTTATCAATAATTTTATATAATTCCACAAGATATTGCTGATCAATATTCAGGTCTTTTTTATTCATTAAACCTGAATCAAGTTCTAATTCCTTAAACATTCTAATGCATGAAACGATCGATTTTGTATTAAATAGTAAAGATCTTTTAACATTTTCAAGGCAAGTGGTTTGAGAATCCAATTCACTAATTGCATTATCCACCTCCATAATCTGACGAATATTGGTATTAATGCTTTCCCAATCTTCATAAAGTGCATTTACAAGACTTTTTATTGTGGCGGTTGACTGCCTTTTTTTCAAATTTGGATACGTTTGGTTCATGCCATTAACCATTGTTTGTGAGACACAAAAATGAGCACAATCTTTTATTTCATTCCAAAATGATTCACAATCTATTTCATAAGGATTTGAATATGTATATATTTTCAGTCCCATTCTATATTTCCTCCAATAGTTTTCCCCAAGTATTTCCACTTGAATCAATTTTGTTAAACCACACAAACTTATTGATAGCTCTTGTTAAGGCAACATATAATATTCGAGATTCTTCCATCTCTATTTCTTTAATTTCATCATTTGTATAAAAATATTCATTGGTTATTGCCTCGCCATTTACACTAAAACAATATCCAACTTTTCCTCCAACATAAGTAATATCCAATCCGTTTCTACGCATTTTATCAATAGAATCTGTAGTAAAAGGCATTATTACAGTGTCATATTCCAATCCTTTAGATTTATGAACTGTAGTACATACAATTCTAACATAATCACCATCATCAGTAACAGATCTTGATGTTTTTTCTGAGCCAGTGTTAATTAAAATATGTAAAGACTCGTTTATGGACTCCAAAGTTAAATAGCTATATTTTCCTTCTTTTGATAGGTCCTCAAATATCAAATCATAATTAGTTCTATAATACTGTTGCTTGGTTTCATCAGAAGAATATGTTTTCCATGGCTTTGAAGCTTCATATATCTTTCTTAAAACCATTAAAACAGGTTTGCTTTGAACTTCAAAAACTAATTCGTTCCAACACATATTTAAAACACTTTGATAAAATTCATTGAGACATTTAATTAAATAATCTAGTTTTTCATTTTCTTCCATGTTAATTAGTTTTTCTACAGGAAATTTTATATTTATATTATTTGAAAGTAATAAATCAAATAAATAAATTGGATTTCTCGGATTCGATAATGCAGCTGTTAACTTACACAAATCAATACTTGGCTGAATTCGATATAAATCTCCATTAGAATCACTTTCAACAAAAACATCGTCTTGATTCTTTGCTTGCCTTAATATTTTTGATATTTGATAATTTGTTCTAACCAAAATTGCAACTGTTTTCTCAGATACTGATAATTTGGTAAAATTTGGATTCAGCTCAATTTCCACTTTTCTCTGTTTAATTTTTTCAAATAACATTTTATAAATAATATCTATTTCTTCTTCTTTGCTATATGTATATTCTTCAATCAATTCATTCACTGAAATCAATTGATTACTAATAGCTCCTATAAGCTTATCTTTCTTTTCGTTATATGGTATAAGTTTCTTTTCTCCCATATAATTGAATAATTTTGAAAATTTTCCAAGCAAACGCATATCCGTACGATAATTAATATTCAAAGTATACTCTTGCCATTCATTTCCATCACAACCCATTTTATTAAATGCATCCATGGTAGCTCCCCTGAAGCGATAAATGCTTTGCTTTAAATCACCAACGATAAAGAATTTAAAGTTCAATTTTCTTTGCATTGCCAAAAAAGCTTCTATTTGCGAATCATCAACATCTTGAAATTCATCAATAAAAATATATTTGTACTGATATAAATTTTTATTAAACGATTCATCATTTACACATTTGTTCAAATACAACATATATTCCGATAGATTAACCGAGTTATTTTCAGATAAAAAATCAGAATAGGTCTTTTCCGTTTCAATTATAACTTCCTGTATAATTTCTTTCATGTATGGCATTTCAACAATAGGTTTTCCAAATACATCTTCAGTTGCATCTTTTATATCGTATCCCTTGTTATATAACATATCAGCAAATTGCAACAACAATTTTCTAAAATCATATATACTGCCTGGAATACTACCGAAAAATATTGGTTCTTCTTCATTTTTCTTTTTTAAATATTCGTTGAAATATTGATCAAATATTTTTTGCTTATTGTAACTACCACTTACTGTAGAAAAGTCAACACCAATTCCTAAAGATAATGACGTATCTTTAATGACTAAATTTGAAAAGCTATGTATAGTAGATATTCTCATATTCTCTATTCCTGAGATCATATTCAAATATTTTTTATTACGAGTCAAAACAAAATAATTCATAAATGCTTGCTTCAACCTACTTTTCATATTTGTAGCTGCTTCTGTAGTAAATGTCAGCATAGCAATTTCATTTTTGACATCTAAAATGTTAGCATTACTAGCTTGATGACAAATAAACGATATTCGAGAAATCATTGAGAATGTTTTGCCTGTTCCTGCTCCAGCTTTTACAACTATATTTTTATCGATTGGAGCATGTTCTATCATATATTGCTGCAAATTAAAATTTGAATTATCAGTGATATATTGAAGATTTCTTTTTCTATCTGCGTCAATTAAACCGTTATAAATAATGAAATTAGAAGATACTATATTCTTTAAATCGTTTATAGTAAAAATTTCAAAATTAAAGAAACTAGAATTTCCATTGTTTATAACTATTTCATTTTTTTTATTTGAATTGATTATAAAATTTCTTCCTTTAAGATATAATCCTTCATCATCAAATTTATTAGAAATATTCTGGACAATCTGTTTTACTTCTTCTTCTCTTGAAACAAAGATTGACTGTTTAATTCCAGAAAAATATGCAGTCACTATACTACCAATATCAGAAATAGATATACCGTCTGGATATACTCTCAATTCTGAATATGGAATAGTCATATCATTATTGGGTTCTTTAATAACCTCAAAATGCTTTCTACATGTTATATAGACATCCCCAACCATTTTATCATATATTGTTTGATTTGATTTTTGATAAACAGATGCAATTTTCTTTGCAAATTTCATTGGATTTTCTATATCTTCAGCAAACAATGTGAACTCAGGTTCTGAAACAATATTTAATCCACACTTCTTATATTCGTATTCAGATAAGAATGGATAACACACCATATCCATAACCAAAGGATTTATACAATACTTATTATTACAGATGTTTACTAACTCAAACTTATAACTTCGAGCTTGTTTTTTTGGTGAACCAACTGGATCTTGGTATAAATTAGTTTCAATAATATCAGGACTAATCACTCTAATAATATTTGAAAAACTCCACCCTTTAACTTCAATTACAAGCATTCCCATATGCTCAATAAGCAAGCAAAAATCAAATTGTCTACCATTTATTTCACGATTATAATAACAGATTACTTCATCAGGCAAATTTGATTCTATACATTCGTATACCCTTTGTTCACCAGCATATGTTTTATCTTTAATATCCATCATCTTTGCCATAATTTTGCTCTCCCTTTTACGTTGACTGTGTTATTTTTCTATATTGATAACATCTTTTTTTCAATCAGCATACTTTTGATAAAAAACGTTCACAATTGAATAAAACTCCTTAGGGTTATTTTCAGATAGATCGTAAGCCGCAGAAAAAAATAACCAATATTTGATAATCTTTTTTTACCGTTGGTTGTAATATGATGAATGCACTTAATCTACATAAAAAGTCCATTGATATTTCTGAACTTATCGTCTACAATCATTCTTTTTTTGCTATTTTATTTAAACAGCTGGATAATTTTTCTAGAATAATGTTTCAATATTCACTGTCTTACCCGATTTTATATAAGCATTAACTGCTTCTTCTAACTCCCATTTAGCTTTCACCATTTAACTTACCATTTTTTGATTTCTTTATATTTTTCCAATTCTTATCCTTGTGTCAACTGGTTTTGCAGGATCACTTGGTATTGACCAAGCAAAAACCAATTCTCTCTGCTCCTCAATTTCTTTTATCAAAGCACAATACTTGAATTCGTCTTCGTGATACTCTCCATTTTTTGCTGTTTGACTTATATATTCAATTTTCGCCTCCGCTATCTAAACACAATAATCCCATGTTCTGACTCTAATATACATTATAGTCCTAAATGTGAGCTAAATCAATATTCCATATAATGCATAATGCAAGTAGTATAAACAGCAGAAGTAGTGTAAACCACTAGTGAGTTACTTAAGAAATTTAAGATAGAATACTGTTTTCATGTAATGAAAACCAATTTCGATACACACCCTCATAGAAAGCTAGAAAGGATCAAAGCTCATTTTTTGATCTGTTATACTGCATTATTGATTTGTCGTCAGATAGAACGCAGGTTAAATGATCAAAATACACATGTCACAACAGATAAGTTGATAGAAACATAAAAAAAATATGAATGTACATGATCTATATTATATGGTAGTCTATCAAGACAGTAAGACATTAAATGCGTTAGAGAAAGAAATACTGCTTCTATTAGATTGAAAGGACTATCAGCCAAAGGAGCTGGCAAAAATGATAAAAAAATTAACAAAATAATATTCATATACAACGCATTATATAGAATTAAAGCGTTGAAAACCTCTTAAATAAAGGGGATTTGATGTTTTACACTATTTGAAGTGTAAAACTTGAGATATAATAACATAATTATATTTTTATTAGATATTAATTAGAATAACATGCAATAGATAATAAGTATTCTAATCAAAATATCGGCTTAATCTCATTAACATTTAAGATATTAATCTATACTCTAAGGGGAATATAAGTTATTTATGACTATGCCATAAATAGTATTAACATAAATTTCCTTTCTCAAATAAAAAATCTTACTTCTATAATAATTAAGATTTTATTATATCAATCTATCTTTTTTTTAATACAATACTCTATGATTTTTTCATAGCCTTTTCTCCATGAAGCTTTCATTTGTGTCTGCTCATTATTTCTCCATCTATTCTCTTGACCACTCATTCTACTAAAATCCAAACCATATCCAAGTTTCTTCTCATCAAACGTAGCATATCGAACGTTTTTATTATATCCTGATTGATAGCTTTTTTTTCCGTATTCAGACATATGTATAATGACAATATAACTTCTACTACTCGTATTTTCAATATATCACTTAATTGATTTTCAAAAAATGAAGAACCAAATTTTTTATATCTAACGATTAACTAAGCAATACACTTTATTTTTATAATTCTTCAATTTTAAATTAAATAATAAACTCGAAACGATTCCTAGTTCCATTATATCTTTATTTTATCCTAAAATAATATACAATATAAAAAGAACCCATACTCTGGGTTCTCATCTTACTTATTTAAACGCATTCTTAAACTTTTCAAAAGGACTCTCATGTTCCTTCTTATTCTTGATCTTTTCATACAGTTCGCGCTCATCACGGCTAATCTTTGTAGGAATTTCTACCTTCACTTCCACATACTGATCACCTTGACCACCACGTGGTGATTTCACACCTTTGCCTTTTAAACGGAACTGCTGACCATATTGCGTACCTGCTGGAATGGTTAATTCCACATCACCATAAACGGTTGGCACATCCACCTTACAGCCAAGTGTTGCATCAATCGCACTAATTGGAATGGTGATACGAATATCATTGCCATCACGTGTAAACTGTTTGTGACGGCTTACCAGAATTTCGATATACAAATCTCCATTTGGCCCTCCATTCACACCACGTTCACCTTTATTTGGCACACGAACCTGCTGACCTGATTGAATACCTGCAGGAATCTTGATATTTAGTTTCACACGTTTGTGCTCATAACCTTTACCATGACATTTTGGACATTTATTAACAATGGTCTTACCTGTACCATTACAATCCGGACATACGCTTTGGCTCTGGAATACGCCAAATGGTGTACGCTGTTGTGTTGTGACATGTCCTGTACCACCGCATCGACTACATCCCTTGATATCGGACTTACTACGTGCGCCTGTACCATTACATTCATTACATAATTCATCTACATCAATACTAATTTCTTCTTCTTTACCAAAAATGGCGTCCATAAAGTCGATTCTCATCTGCATGAAACGATCATCGCCCTTACGTGGACCATTGCTTTGACGACGGCTTCCACCGCCTCCAAAACCTCCACCGAAGAAAGAACCGAAGATATCAGAGAAGTCACCAAATCCATCAAAGCCACCAGCACCTCCGCCAAATCCACCGGCACCATCCATGCCCGCAAATCCAAACTGGTCATAAGTTGCTTTTTTCTGAGGATCACTCAGCACTTCATATGCTTCATTTACTTCCTTAAACTTTTCTTCAGCACCCGGTTCCTTGTTGACATCCGGGTGATATTTTTTTGCCATCTTACGATATGCACGTTTTATTTCATCGTCGCTTGCCCCTTTTTGAATACCAAGGACTTCATAATAATCTCTCTTATCACTCATATCGGATCACCTTCCTACTCATCAAGACTGTATATAAACTGCGATAGCCCTGATTCCCCAAAAATACGGACTCTTGGCAACTGCAGCTTATCCATACCGGGTTCTATTTTACCATAATTTGTTGTAAAAGCCATACGTACGCCGCTATCTTTCATAATTTCTAACGCACTTTCTGTCACATCACCATAAGGATAACAATATACAAAGCCTCCGCCTATAATGGAAAAAGACTTTTTCGTATCCTTAATACCCGTATCCAGATCAACACAGCGAAGTGCTCCACCATGTCCACCATCACATCCACCAGTATGCATCGCATAGGAGTGTGATTGTAATTCCATACCATTTTCCTTCATTTCTTGAAAGGTATCAGGCAATGTGTCATCTTTGAATTTATTCATAATCAGAAACAGGGTTGCTTTCATATCATATTTTTTCAACAATGGATAAGCATATTGATAAATGCTTTTTGTTCCATCATCTACTGTTAAGGATACACTTTTCTTCGGTAAACGGATTTTACCATCCATGAAATACTCTAAATCCTGCATATAAACAGTTTGATATCCTTTTTCCTTTAAATATTTTAACTGATCTTCAAAATCATTCACTTCCAGCCAGTTCCCATTTTCTGCCTTTTCTCCATTCGCTTTGGAATAGAAATAATGATACATAAATACGGGAACATCTTTTGCGGCTTCTTCCTTTGTATTATCTGCTTGTTTTGTTTCCTTGATATCCTTTTGATCAATAAAGTATAACTGATCATTGACCATTACACCAATCGTTTTTTTATTTTTCATATAAATTGGATAACTGTCTTTTTGATCGGAAG
>ENA-OWPJ01000644-OWPJ01000644.1-human-gut-metagenome-genome-assembly--contig:-NODE-644-length-27686-cov-5.43332_pt1 | contig 27686 bp, 36 predicted proteins | sample MGYA00248264_ERZ651846 | MGnify/ENA primary metagenome ERZ651846 (study PRJEB26924, sample SAMEA4378271) | human gut metagenome | biome: human gut; feature: human-associated habitat; material: faeces...
ATAAGTATAGTGTATTAAATTATGAGTTAAAGAAATTTTTGGTATAAGCAAAAATATAAGTGTTCGCATTTGTATATAAAAGAGAACACTTTAGATGTCCATTAAATACAAAAATCCCCAGTAAATTTATACTGAGGACTTTTTTATTTTTTAGCATTTGTTCTGCTTCATCAGCTGTTCTTCTATCCTTGTCATTCTCTCCTTTGAATTTTTCGATGAAGAGACTTTCTTTTTCACACACTGTTCTATCTACTTTTTTCTCAAAGAGTGAAAGTTTATACCTGTGAGATCGTCTATATTTTTCAATATAGCTTTTTCCCTTTTGATAGAACTTTCCACCTTTGTAATTTCCTTTTGCACCACTGCTAATATTACTTGATTGTCTTCTGTTGCCATTTTGCTGCCTCCTATGTTTGTTTTTTCCATAGGTATATGATACCTTTTTGTGAAAAAATAAACCAGTGGACCAGTGTATCGCTTTGTGCAGGTTTGTGCATTTAAATTTTATTCCAGTAAAAAAATCAAGCTTCTAGTGTAGATTAAAATACTTGTTCCCATTTTTCTGTGGAGAATGTCTCCTTCTTCCACTTTGTTGTAAATAGTATTTCTATGCTTTTTAAAATATTTTGCCACCTCATTTATTGTCGCCCATTCTCCCAGCTCTTTCACTATTTCATCTGCTAAAGTTTTGTTCATTGGGGATAGATTTCCAAGTTTTTTAAAAATATATTCCTCTCTTTCCATATACTGATACCTCTTTCAATATTTTTTATTAACCTTTTTTCTTTCTTAATAAGATAAATTTTATAAATAGATTCTCTCCTTTTCCCTATTTTCTCTACTAAAAAACATATATCTGCTATTTTGTATCTTTTTCTTTTTTGTTATCTTCTAATAGATCCAAAACTTCAAGAGTGGTTTGATTGTAAGTAAATATTAATCTCTTCCCTATAAACCTACCTTTATTTCTTTCTTCTACCAACTGTATCACTTTTAATTTTTCAAATATTCTTAATCCTTTTGGGATCCAATCCTTACTTAAACTGCTGTACTTAACTATTATCTGAGTATAGTATTTGATATCCATCCCATTAAAATCACTGTAAATTTCAGTAAGAGTCAAATACAAATTTCTAAGTTTATCATGTTCTTTCCCTTCATAGTGACATCTCAATAATCGCAATATCTTTTTTTCCTGCCAGCAAAATTCTTGATTTTTTACCTTTCTCTTATTATCCATCTTTCACTCCTTCGAATTCATAATAATATATAATAACTTTTTTATATATAATACTTTTTTTTAATCGTTTTTTTTAAACATTTACACTTTTTATAAATATAACGATTTATATATTATCATAACATCCTATTTTTGTATATTAAAAAAAAGAAATTCAAAATAAAGACACAAATAAAAAAATTTCTAAACTTATTCTCATGTCTCTCTTAATCAATTTATTCCTTTGATATTTATTAAGATTTTTTTTTATAAAAATTTTTATTTTTTCATTTTAAAAAACTTATCATTTTCATCATAATTTCTAGAAATAAACTACCAAAACAAAAAATCACCCACAAGGTAAATTTACCTCATGGGTGATTTCTTATTTATTACATTAAACTTTTATTTTATACACAGCTTTTTTTATTTTTTTCTTCTCTTCAACTTTTAAACATGGCATATGAGGTTCCAGTGGAAGAAAAAGAATAAATCTATCTTTTGACATTTTACACATCACTTCTATTTCTCCATCTAAATGATCATAATCTTTTTCTGAATCATAGTTATTTCTCTCTTTCAATGTTTCTCTTGCTGAATAACCAAAATTTTCTTCTCCATCAACTATTAATTGAATATCTATATATTTTTGGTGACTCTCAAAACAAGTTTCATTTACTTCTCTAGTTAGTAAATTTTCTTGTACATTGAAATATACATTATCTCCATCTATATCATGTCTTCCTTCTGAAGCTTCCAGATAATCTCCAGCTAAAATACTTTCTACAGCTCTGTCAAAATTAGCAGACATTCCTTTATAGTCTTTTAGATTTTTTAAAGTATCAAATATCATTCTACATCTCCTTTAAACACTTCATTGTTTCCATCATTCATTTTTTCATTATTCTTTTTAGGTTTTTTATATTTTTCCACAACCTTATTAAAAATATATGAGAATAAAATGATAGTTATTACTCCAACAACTGTTCCATACACTCTATTAGTATAATAAAGCATAGGAGTCATCCCAGGTTTTTTCATATTTACCATGATAAACATAAATACTATTCCACCTAGAGAAGCTGGTACTTTCACTATTATTTCTGTTATTACCACCACCACTATTATCCCTATAGAACACCAAAAGGTTCCTCGGAAGCCAGAGAAATAAAATGCAAAAGCAACAAATCCTCCAAACACAGTACTCAAAAATCTTTCTTTCGTCCTTAAAAGTAATTCATCCCATTCAAGCCTGAAAGGAACTACAATAGCAAGAGCACAATAATAAAGAGTATAGTTAGTTATGTATATTGGATCAAAAAAGTGATTGATAAATTTTATAGATGCCAGTCCTAAAATAACAGCCATCCCAGGTTCCAATCCTCTCATTATTTGTTTTTTCAAATCTGCCTTAGGCATTGGAGGCACCTTGTTTTTAAGTTCTTCCTTATTAAAAAATACATTATAGAGTGTAATAACAATTGATATAGCTGCTACCCCAGCAAAAGTTCCAATTACTCTCTCCATAAGATATCCAATTGGAGTTCGTTCTGGATCTACATTGAGCATGATATATGTAAAAGCTATACATCCTACAGATGACGGAACTCTCATCACTATTTCATTGAAACAGCACACTATACATAATCCAAGAATATACATAACAAGATTTTCTTGAAATCCCATATAACATATAGCAACTGCTATAGCTCCTCCAAATAAAGTAGTCATAACTCTTTCATAAGCCTGTCTTCTAGTTTTCGAATCATTCAGATCTGATACATTTAAAGCTCCTATCCCAGCATAGAAGTGAGAAAGGTTAAAATAATTGCATACCCATATGGATATCGCAACTGCTATAGATACTAAAAATGCTCTTTTCAGTATCCTGACATTTTTTTCTACCATAGTTCTCCTCAGATTACTCAGCCAAAATCATGTCAGCTCTCCCCAAGACATGAATTTGTTTTGCCTTTTCTTTTTTTAATAATAAATATATCTTAAATATATTCTAAACTATTTTATCTTTTTTGGAGCATTTTTACAATATTTTTATACATATAAAATCATTTTTATTTTATTTTTCTTTCAAGCCATGCTATTTCAGCATCTATTTCTTTAGAACTGCTCTTTCCATTAAATTCTTTAGCTTTTTTATAGCAATCTAAAGCTTCTGCATATCTTCTTGTTTTTTTAAAAGCTGCTCCTGCTTTTTTATATATCCATGTATCTCTTCTATTTTCTTCTGTAATTACCTTATGATAGTACTTTGCTGCATTTTCATAATCGCCTGTTTTTTCATAATTGGCAGCCAGACTGTAATTTTCTATTCTGCTGTTTTTTTTTCACTCTTTTTATAGTATTCCACAGCCTCTTCACTTCTTTCAAGTTTTGTAAGTACATCAGCTATATTTGAAAGATTATTTGAATCTTCTGGGTCTGCCTCTTCAAGTTTTTTGTAGTATTCTAAAGCTAATTCATATTTTCCAAGCTCTTTATGTACATCTCCAAGTTGTCCTAAAAGCCAGTCAGATGGTTCTTTTTCCGCTTCTGCTTTCTTAAAGTACTCCAAAGCTTCCTCATATTTATTCAGTTTAGATAAAAGCCATCCATACTCTCCATTTATCCAAGCATCATCTCTTCCTTGTTTCATAGCTCTTTCTATATACACCATAGCTTCCACATATTTATCCTGTTCTCCAAGATTCCAACCTATTTGTGAATTTAACCAATCATCTGCTTCTTCCATTTCTTCTGCTTTTCTCAAATATTCCAAAGCTTCTTTAAACTCATCAAGCATACCAAGATTCCAGCCTATTTCTCTATACAGCCATGCGTCTGGATCTTCCTCTATTTTTTCAGCCTTTCTCAAACACTCTAGAGCTTCTTTGTATTTATCTTGTTTTCCTAAATTCCATCCTAATTCTCTATTAACCCAAGCATCGTCTCTTCCTAATTCTTTAGCCTTTCTCAAATAGAATATAGCCTCTTCCACTTCCCCTAATTTTCCTAAGTTCCATGCAAATTCTGTACAAATCCAAGGAGTTAAATTATCTTTATCTTCTGCTTTTCTTAGGTACTCCAAAGCTTCTTTTGGTTTTTTAGCTCTTCCAAGGTTCCATGCAATCTCTCTATACAGCCATCTGCTTGTATCTCCTTGTTCCTCTGCTTTTTTCAATCTCTCAATAGCTTCTTCATTTTTACCTAATTTTCCTAGATTCCAACCTATTTCTGTATTCAGCCACGAGTCAGCTTCCTCAAGTTCTTCAGCCTTCATTAGATATTTCAGAGCTTCTTCCTCCCTGTCTCCTTCCAGCCTTCCTATACACCATCCATATTCTCTAAAGAACCAGGCATCACTCCTACCCATATCTTCTACTTTTTTCAAATATTCATAAGCTTTTTCATACTGATCTATTCTGTCATAATTCCATCCTATTTCACTATTAAGCCATTCATCATCTCTTCCTAAGTCTTTAGCTTTTAAAAGATATTCAAGAGCTTCTTTATTTTTTTCCAACTTACCTAGATTCCATGCAAGAGTAGAGTAAACCCATGCATCATCTCTTCCTTGATCAACTGCTTTTTGTAAATAAGCAACAGCTTCTTCATCTCTTCCCATTTTTCCTAAATTCCAACCTATTTGTGAATTAGTCCATGCATCGGGTTCTCTCATTTTCTCTGATATAATAAGATTCTCAAGAGCCTCTTCATATTTTTTCAGTATACCTAGATTCCAACCTAACTCTTCAAATATCCAGTTATCATCTCTTCCCAGTTCTTTGGCTCTGTTTAGATAATACACTGCCTCTTCATTTCTATCTAATCTCCCCATATTCCAACCTAATTCACTATTGATCCATACATCATCTCTTCCCAATTCTTTAGCTCTATTTAGATAATATAATGCTTCTTTGCTCTTTCCTAAAGCTCCTAGATTCCAACCTATTTCACAACACAACCATGGATTCTCTTCCTCTTCTCCCTCTACTTTTCTCAAGTATTCAAGAGCTTCCTCTCTTCTTCCTAATTTTCCAAGTATCCACCCTGTTGTTGAATTAGTCCATATATCTGCTTCCCCATTTATTTCATTTTCTGTAAGGAGCTCAAGAGCCTTATCATATTCCTGATTTTCTAAAAGTTCATCTACTCTGCTTTTTAAATCTTCCATTTTTCCTCCTTATTCTATATTTAAAAACATTGTTCTATTAAGTGTTTCAAATCCTTTGGCCTCATAAAAAGATAAAGCTTCAAAATTTTGCTCATAAACTTTAAGCTCTACTCTATTTATATTCCAATCTCTCGCCCAGTCTATTACACAATCTACCAACATACTTCCTATTCCTCTTCCTTTAAATTTTTCACTTACTACAAGATTATCCAATGCTACCCATTGCATATCCACTTTTACTGGAAAAGGCTGGTTTTTAGTTACCATTACTTCTGCTATCCCTGCTATCTCTCCCCCACGTTCAGCTACAAATATTTCCCTATATGGAGTTGCAATAATACTCTTTATATACTCAACAGGTCTTCCTTCCTCTTCTGCTTTCTTAAAAAGTTCTGGATATTTTTTCAAATGAAGTTCATCAACTTCTTTGTACAAAGCATTTATGCTTTCTATATCTTCCAATTTTACTGTTCTTATTATTATATCCATTTTTCCCCCTTATATTAAGTACTTCTCTTTCAAAAAATAAAAAGAGGTCAGCCTTTGAGCCTTCCTCTTTATTTTAACATTATAATAGTTTTTCCGCTAGAGTGAGTTATATTAAAAAATATTTTATTCTGTATATGAGGCTGTAAATGTTATTACTGTTCCTTTTAAATTTTTTATCTTACTCTTTTGAGTATCCCATGTATATTCATACTCATAGACTATGCCCTCACTTTTAGTTGTTTTGTTTTTTTCCACAATTTCAAGCCCTATATCACTTTGAGAAACATTCAGAGTGTATTTCAAATTCATATCTCCTGTCCCTTCAAGCGTTAATGTATGTCCTGATACTATTCCTTTCTGTCCATCCAGAAGGATTCCAAAATTAATATCACTTCTGTTAGAAATTATTGTGATAGGAGATTTTACTTCATATACAGCTGTTGCTCTGAAACTTGCTCTTTCACTTGAATAAATTGTAATTGTAAGAAATATAACAAATGGCAAAATTATTTTTTTCATTTTCCTCCTATCTGTATATTGCTGTCAGTCTTATTATTTTCATTTCCTCATTATTTGGAGTATCTTCTAATATAGATTTTCCACTTTTTAAAAGTTCAATTTCATCATCTTTCAATTTTTTGCTTTTAAAAGTGATATTGAATACTGATTTAGAATTTTCTCCTCCACCTTTTGAAATACCTATATTTACTAAACTATTACCATCACTTGACAGTTCTACATTGTCATGATTAAATACAAGTTCGACATCTGTACCTTCCTGTGAAAAACTCAATTCAATCTTGGTAGGAACCTCTTCTTCTATTCCTTTCATCTCTATTATCAGACCTTTTAATGCAACTTCTGATTCCGCCTTCATTTTCTCTGAATTAGTATTTTGATATACCCCGTATGAAAATTTAAATAATAAACAGAACAAGAAAAAATATTTAAATATTTTCATTTTGATCCTCCTTAATAAAGATCAAATCACCGACTTCAAAAACACCATTTGCTGCTTCTTCTGGTTTTATTGACAGTTCCATCTTATCTTTTAAAGGTTTATATTGCTCATCTTTAGAAGAAAGTTCCATAACATATTCTCCCTCTATCAAACCATCTAATATGAAAAAACCATCAAATTCAGGTTTTAAAGTTTTTATCTCTTTTCCATCTTTTTTTATAGTTATTCTCATTTTATTATATATGTATGGAAGTTTATCCTCTGGAATATCTGCCCCTTCTAATTTTATATTTCCACTTAAAGATATAGTATTCTGGAAAGGAATATCTATATGCATTCCTGTAGATGGCATCATTTTATAGTATTTCTCCTCATTATAATATAAAAGAGGATCAATATATGTTCTATCTACTTTGACATTGAATTCACTATTAGATGAAATATCTTCAACCAGATAATTTCCATCTTCATCAGTTTCTACACTCTTACCTAAAACAGTTACTTTTATCTCTGATAAAGGTTCATCTCCCTCATCATATATTGAGTTAGAATTATTATCTATATAAACTTTTCCACTTATCCATGAGTTAGAAATATTTTTTAGTTTACTGTTGCGTTGTAGATCTTCAAGCACAATTATCTTTTTAATTTTTGTTCCTACTTTTCTATCCTCACTTCTTCTGTCATTAGCTTCAAAAGAAACTTCAGTATTAAAAAATGGCAGTCCAAAATCTTCCAGATAAATTGTTGCATATACCTCTGTTCTAAAATGATCTTCATCTTTTTCTGAATATGTAAATCCTAAAGAGAGATCAAAATATTTTTTACTGTAGTAATTATTATTACGTCTTATAAATTTCACTGAATATTTATCAGTATCCATTTCCCATTTATTATTGTACTTTATATCTATCTCTGCTGTTATATTCCAGTTGTCAAAATATGATATCCCTGTCTGAAATCTTGTAGAATGCTTGTTTCTATTTTCATCCTCTTCATATTCCTGAAAACGATATTCTATATTATTACTTACATATCTCCTATTATATCCAACACTTGCTATGTAGTCTCTGTAATATTTGCCTTTAGATACCTCTACTTCATAACCAGCACCAACATTCAATCTTCCAAAACTTTTTCTGATATTGGCTCTGTATTTTTCCTCTTTATTTTCTTCCAGACTTATTCTTTTGCTGTACTTTTCTCCTTTTCCCTCTAAAATGAAATCATAAAAATTCTGCTTGTATTCCCAGATAAGAGTTCCATCATTCTTTTCTGTATCTTCATACCAGTTGATATTTGTCCAAAATGGAAATTTTATAGGTGGAGAGCTGAGATATATTCCATAGGCTCTTTCTTTATATCTATATCTTTCTTCTGATTTTCCTTTTAAATCATAATATCCTGCTTCCACTGTAACAAAATCATTAACTCCATATCTCAATGTTCCCCAGAAGTTATTATCGCCTTTTTTATCTACCTTCCCGCTCTGTATGTTGTAACTCCATTGGTTTTTATTAAGAGTCTTGTTATTAAGCCATAGGGAGATATCCTGCTGTATGTATGTTCCATCATCTTTATATATTCTTATATAATATTTATCAGTAAGAGATTGAGTATTTATATCTCTGAAAATATATCTTTGATTATCTGCATTTTGATAATCTATCAATATTCCATTTCTATATAATTCTACAACTGAACCTGAAGGAGCATATCCTTCAAATGTATTTCCATTTTTTTCTGTTACATCATATCTTGAAGATGAATCTAAGATGCTTATTCCATTAATATCTGTTTCCACATCATAAAAAGATGGGACTCTCATATAAAAACTTCCCAATATCACATCTTTTTTATCCATTACATCTTCATAATTTAATGATAAAGATTCTACTTCAAATTTTTTTCTATTTTTTCTGCTGTCATCAAAGATACTAAATTCCCCATCTAATTCACCATACAATAACTGAGTAGAGTAGTTCACTGACAATGAACTTCCTCTGCTCTTCTCCAAATCATTTTTTTCATATTCTACTTGAATAACTCCTGGAGAAAAAAAACTCTTATTATCTATATATTCATGTTTTTTTCCTGTTTTATCTCCTTTTGACATATCTCTTCTTTTTTGTTCCTGCTCATATCGTATGTCAGCTGGAATTTTAAAATCAAACTGTATATTTATATTCAACATAGCCAGATCGAATTTTACATTTTTTACTGGAAAAATTTTATTCAGCTGCTCAATCTCTAAATATAGTTCTTCGTTATCTATAAACGATATGTCTGAATCAAATTTCCACTGAATTTTCCTTTTATCTGGAAGTATTCCCTTTATCATCTTATTTTGAAAATCCACTTCTATCTCATTCAATTCTATAGTATAAAGAAACTCTTTCATAGGAAGATATCCAATCCCCTTCAACTCATCTATATAGAGAGGAAAAAATTCTTCTTTTATTCTATTTACCTGTAAATCCATATTTCCATCAGTAATATTTTCCATATCTATTGAATAACTAAATACAGCTATCAGAAAAAAAGCATATAATACAATTAATTTTCTCAATTTTTATACTCCACATATATTGGATTTCCAATTTTTTCTCTGGAAGATTTAGGCTTTACTTTATGATTGATATATAGGTTTCCTTTTATTTCTAAATCCAACTCTCCATTTTTATCAAGTATAAGAGCATCATCATTTAAAATAACAGGATCAGTTATATATACTCCATCTTCCAATTCAAAATGGGTATCCATTTCTACTTTTATCTCTTCAAAGGGCGTTCCTTTTATATTAAGTATAAGGTTTCTAAGTGGAGGAACTTTTTTAGAAGAGGAATTTTTTATGATAGTACCAAAATTAAACCCTTGTTTTTCAGTTATTATCAATGGTTTTAAGTCCTGGGAAAGACTTATTACTGTCGATATTAAGAAAATACATAATAATTTCAATTTCATATTTTCTCCTTTATAAAAAAGGAGGATTCCTCCTCCTGATTTAATTGTTTATATTTATTATTCTGCTATATCATCATATGTTGCTGTTATTTTCAATGTTGCATCTAAATCAGCATCAGTAGTAGGTGAATAAACTAAAGCTATTGTTTTTGTTCCTGTTCCCTCAGTCAAGGTAATTTTTTCTGTTGTTCCTATATCTTTAGGACTAGCTGCAAAAGCAACATCAGTAATCCCTGCTATATCAGAACTTAAAGAAACTGACATTCCTTTTTCTCCATCTAAAGATAATGTGATATCATCAGATGTTTTACTTCCACCTATCATAACTTTTCCAAAATTTATTTCAGTTGTAAGTGAAGTTAATTTTAATTCTTTTACTGACACCCCTTTAAGTGTTATCTCTTTTGTTGCTTCTTTTGCTGCCTCTGCCCCAAATGCTGTCATAGATAATGCTGCTAATATTCCTACCATAAAAAATGTTTTTTTCATGATACGTCATCTCCTTATTTTATTTTAACTTTACAGTTTCGCTATAAAGTATTTTGCTTTTTCCAGATACATTTACTTCTACTGCTTCACCTTTCAAATCTTTAAGCTCTACCTTTACTACTGCTGTTCTGCCTTTTAAGATTCTTCCAGTTTTTTCCTCCATTTCTCCCAGCTTTTTACCCTTAGCAGAGAGATAATTTACTTTTATTTCAGGTCTTAAACTATATTTTCCATTATTTTTGATATTCATTGTAAGTTCATTATTTACAACTTTTATATTTGAAACAGCTATATCATATTCTACTTTTCCTTTAGTTCCATACACTGTAAGCCCATGTCTTCCAGCTAAAGTCAATGTACTTTGTCCCTCTACCACCTCTGGAAGTTCCTCTATATATATCAGTCCTCTATATTCTCCATCAGGTTTATCTTTAGGAGCTCTTATAGAAAATTTTATTCTTCTTTCTGAATTTCCTTCTAATGTCATAGTTCTTGGATATATTCTCAGCCATTCTCCAAGATATTCTTCATCTTTTATATTTTCATCTTTTCCCGGATATATTTTTACTCTGATAGGTTCATTTGAATTATTTACAAGTATCATCTCCTCTGTAGCTGATCTATCCAGATTCATTTCAAATATCCCAGGGGCTACTGAAGTTCTAAAAAATGCAAAACTGCTCACTGTTACCATTAAAAACATGAATACAATACTTATTATTTTTTTCATATACACTCCTCATTTAATCATAGGTAGCAGTAAAAACTATTGTATCCTCTGCTTCATCCCCATGATTCATTTTATTTAATGTTTCTGTATTATATGATATCTTAAATTTTTTCTCTTCTCCTTCAGATACTTTTTCTATCTTATAGAGATTTTTTTCATTACCGCTATAATCTACATCTTTAAGATTTATAGCTCCATTTGTATATTCTTCTTTTAATACAAATGTTAATATTTTTGTATTTTTATTGTTAGATCCTTTGATATAGTTTTCCATAACTATTTCATTTGTTTCCACTCCATCTACTTTTACAACTAATGAAGCATTGGCAACAACTTTCCCTGTTATTTTTATTACAGCAGAAACTTGTTGAAACTCCCCTGAATACAAGTTTAAACTTATTAACAAAAAACAAAAAATTTTTTTTATCATAAGCTGATCATCCCTGTTTTGTTTATTTTTTCCTCTATTTGGTTTTTTTTTGAATAATTATGTCTTTAATCGGATTATAGCATATAAAATACATAAGTTCAATAAATATCTTTATTCCTTATTTTAAGATAAAATAACTAATTATATATACTAATATGCTTTTTTCGTTAAGGTTCTAAATTTCAGTTAATAAACTTCTTTTATTTGAATTTCCAAAGTTAAAGTGTAAACAAACTAAATTTTAATTGAAATAAATAACATAAAAAAAATCTATTTTTTGTATAAATAAAATAGATTTTTAGAAGGTTATAAAATTACAATTAGTCCCTCAAAAACAAAAAACAGGCTTAAAATACGCCTGTTTTCTTATTTTAAATATTTATAATAATCTTTCTGCTAAACGTACTTTTACTAAAGCTTCATTTAGATTTTTTTCAGTCAGAAGAATATCTTTATCCTCTTTCAATTTATCTAATTTGGCCTTAGCCTCTTCAGCTTCTTTTCTAGCTCTTTCCAAGTCTATCATTTCACATGGCATAGCTTCATCAGCTAGCACAGTTACATTATTATTAGATATCTCTAGAAACCCTCCTGAAACAAAGTAACATTTTTCTTCACCATTGAGTCTGATTTTCATTTCACCAATAGCAAGTCCTGCAACAAAAGGTGAGTGATTAGGAAGAATTCCCATTTCTCCTTCAGTAGTTCTTACTAAAAGAAACTCTGCGTCTTGTTCCAAAACTTTTTCTTGATAATTTACAACCTTAACCTTAAAAGTTGCCATAATTATTCATCCCCTTTCATAAGGTCTCTTCCTTTAGCTACTGCCTCCTCTATAGTTCCTACAAATAGGAAAGCTTGTTCAGGGATATCATCATGTTTACCTTCAAGGATTTCTTTGAATCCTCTGATAGTATCTTTTACAGTAACATATTTTCCTTCCATACCTGTAAACTGTTCAGCAACAGAGAATGGTTGAGAGAAGAATCTTTGAATTTTTCTAGCTCTTGATACTGTAAGTTTATCTTCATCAGATAATTCATCCATACCTAGAATTGCAATAATATCTTGAAGCTCTTTATATCTTTGAAGAACTTCTTGTACTTCCCTGGCTACCTCATAGTGCTCTTTTCCTACTACTTCAGCTGATAGAGCTTTTGATGTAGAATCAAGAGGGTCAACTGCTGGGTAGATACCTAGAGAAGCTATATTTCTTGATAAAACTGTAGTTGCATCCAAGTGTGAGAATGTAGTTGCTGGTGCAGGGTCAGTAAGGTCATCTGCTGGTACATATACTGCTTGTACAGATGTTATTGATCCTGATTTAGTTGAAGTGATTCTCTCCTGCAAAGTTCCCATTTCTGTAGCAAGGTTAGGCTGATATCCAACTGCTGATGGCATTCTTCCTAATAATGCTGATACTTCAGAACCTGCTTGAGTAAATCTGAATATATTGTCTATGAATAGAAGAACGTCTTGTCCCTCTTTATCTCTAAAATTTTCTGCTACAGTAAGCCCTGTAAGTCCTACTCTAAGTCTTGCTCCAGGTGGTTCATTCATCTGTCCATAAACTAGAGATGTCTTAGATAAAACTCCTGATTCAGTCATTTCATCATAAAGGTCTCTACCTTCTCTTGTTCTTTCTCCAACTCCCGCAAAAACTGAAAGTCCTCCATGTCCCTTAGCAATGTTATTGATAAGTTCCATGATAAGAACTGTTTTTCCAACTCCAGCTCCTCCGAATAGTCCAATTTTTCCACCTTTTATATATGGTGCTAATAAGTCGATTACTTTTATTCCTGTTTCAAAGATTTCAGTTTCTGTTTCCTGCTCTTCAAAACTTGGGGCATCTCTATGTATAGGAAGATATTCTTCAGTTTCAATAGGTCCACCATCATCAACTGGCTGTCCTAGAACGTTTAATATTCTTCCAAGAACTGCTTTCCCTACTGGTACTTTTATAGGGGAACCAGTATCTATTACTTCCATACCTCTTTGCAGACCATCAGTAGAATCCATTGCTACTGCTCTTATTACATTGTTACCTAGATGCTGTTGAACTTCAAGTACAAGTTCCTTATCTCCTACTTTTACTTTCAATGCATTATATATACTAGGCAGCTGGTCTTTAAAAGACACGTCTACAACGGCACTGATAATCTGTGTTATAGTTCCTTTGTTCTCCACGCTATTGCCTCCTTATCTTTAATTTAGAGCTGCTGCTCCACCAACTATTTCAGTTATTTCTTGAGTAATAGCTGATTGTCTCTCTCTATTATATTTCAGATTAAGCTCTTTTATCATCTCTTCTGCATTATCTGTGGCACTCTTCATTGAATTTTTTCTTGCTGAATGTTCACTGGCAGTATTATTCAAAAGAGCCTGATATATCTCAACATTTAAATATTTAGGAAGAAGTGCAGACAATATAGTCTCTGCATCTGGTTCAAAAATATATGCTGTGTTTTCTGTAGCTTCTACTCTTTCTATAGGAATAAGTTTTCTTACTAAAAGGTCGCTTCTCAAAGCTGATACAAACTTATTATAGATCATATACACTTCATCAAAGATTCCATTATAGTAATATTCAACTATATTTTCACTTATCTCTTTTGCCTTATCTCCCATTGTCTCGGGAATAAGTTGGATATAGCTTGCTTTCAGATCATACTTTCTCTTAGAGCAGTATTCTCTTCCTTTTCTTCCTATAGCAATCACTGAAACCTCTTTTCCACTATTATTTCTCATGATTTTTTCCATTTCTCTAAGAGCATTGTTATTGAATCCTCCACAGAGTCCTCTGTCAGATGTCATAACTATTACACCTATCTTCTTGACTTCTTCTCTCCCATCAAAAAGAGGATGTTTTTCACTCTTAACTCCTGCTGCTATGTTAGACAGGATGTTATGGATGCTTTCAGCATAAGGTCTTGATTTAGCTACTAATGCTGAAAATCTTTTGAATTTTGTAGTAGAAACAATTTCCATGGCTTTAGTGATTTGGTGAGTAGACTGAACACTTTTAATTCTGCTTTTTATCTCTTTAGCTCCAGCCATTATCCCACCTCTTTCTAGTTAAAATTCTTTTTGAAAGCGTTGATAGCTTCTCCCAATTTTGTTTCCATCTCTTTACTTAAAGCTTTTTTATCTTTTATTTCAGCTAAGATATCTGTAGTATTTCTAAGTTCTGTTAGAAGTTCATCTTCAAATCTTCTTACTTTATCCACATCTACAGAATCAAGATATCCATTGATAACAGCAAAGAATGCAACTACTTGTTCTTCAACTGGGAAAGGTCTGTATTGTGGCTGTTTTAAAACTTCCATAATTCTGTTACCTCTTTCCAATTGAGCCTTTGTAGATTTATCAAGGTCTGATCCGAATTGTGCAAATGTCAATAGTTCTGTATATTGAGCTAGTTCAAGTTTAACTTTAGAAGCAACCTGTTTCATAGCTTTTATTTGTGCAGAACCTCCAACCCTTGATACAGATATACCAGCATTTATAGCAGGTCTGAATCCAGAGTTGAACAATTGAGAGTCTAGGAATATCTGTCCATCAGTTATAGAAATAACATTTGTAGGAATGTATGCTGATACATCTCCTGCTTGTGTTTCTATTATTGGAAGAGCCGTTATAGATCCTCCACCTAATTTATCAGATAATTTAGCTGCTCTTTCAAGTAATCTTGAGTGCAGATAGAATACGTCTCCTGGGTAAGCTTCTCTTCCAGGTGGTCTTTTAAGCAATAGTGACATTTCTCTATATGCTACTGCATGTTTTGATAGGTCATCATATACTATAAGTACATGTTCACCTTTATCTAGGAAATATTCTCCCATAGATACTCCTGAATATGGAGCCATATATTGTAATGGAGCTGCCTCAGATGCTGTAGCTGCAACTATAGTTGTATATTCCATAGCTCCTGCATCTTCCAGTTTTTTATATATTTGAGCAACAGTAGATCTTTTTTGTCCAATTGCAACATAGATACATTTTACTCCTGTTCCCTTTTGGTTAAGGATAGCATCAATAGCAATAGCCGTTTTTCCTGTTTGTCTGTCTCCAATTATAAGTTCTCTTTGTCCTCTACCAATAGGTACCATCCCATCAATAGATTTGATTCCTGTTTGTAATGGTTCAAATACTGGTTTTCTAGAGATGATTCCTGATGCTTTTCTCTCTATCTCCATATATTTTTCAGCTTTAATTTCACCTTTTCCATCAATTGGTTCTCCAAGAGCATTTACAACTCTTCCTAGTAAAGATTCTCCAGCTGGAACAGACACAACTCTTCCAGTTGCTCTTACTTCATCTCCCTCTTTTATCAGAGAGAAGTCTCCAAGTATAACTGCTCCTACATTATCCTCTTCAAGGTTCAATGCCATTCCCATAACACCATGTGGAAATTCCAATAACTCTCCTGACATTGCACTGCTCAATCCATAGACTCTGGCTATACCGTCTCCTACTTCTAAAACAGAACCTGAAGTTTTTATATCAAGACTTTTTTTATAGTTCTCAATCTCATTTTTGATTATGCTGCTTACTTCTTCTGGCCTAATTTTCAACTGATTACACCTCCTGCTTTCCAAGCCTTTCTATTTTTTTCTTAGGGAATTCAACTCTTTACGTATAGATCCATCAGTTACCTGATCTCCTATTTTAATGATACCTCCACCTATGATGGCTTTATCAATTTTAACTTCAAGGTTGATTTTTTTCCCTGTTTTTTTCATTAATTTTTCTATTAATTTTTGTTTTTGTAGCTCACTTGGTTCAACAGCAAAGGTTGCCTCAACATCAAGTATCTGATTTTTTTCATAGTATATTTTCAGATATTCTGCCACAATATTTCTTATGTTTTCCATTCTTTTTTTATCAAGAATATAAAACATTATATTTAAAGTACCCTCATCAGAATCTTTAAAGATAGAGCTTAAAACTTTCTTCTTTTCATCTTCTTCAATAAGAGGATGTGTGATAAAAGTTTTAAATTCATTATCATTCTTATATAATTCCATGAGAGCATTTAGCTTTTCATAAATGGGTTTTACTTTGTCAGTAGATTCAGCGATTTCGTAGATTGCTTCTGCATATCTTCTTCCTACTTGATTATCAATCATCTTTCTTCCCCTACCTCTTCTATAAACTCATCTATTAAGGTAGACTCAAGTTTAGGGTTTATTTTTTCTTCAATCAGCTTTTCAGCTAATCTTACAGCCAAATCTTTTACCTCATCCTGAAGTTCTTTTCTTACATCTGATTTCATTTTAACAGCTTCAAGTTCAGCATTTTTTATGATCTTATCTCTTTGATCTTTAGCTTCGCTCAAAATGTATTCTCTTCTTTCATCAGCTTTATGTTCAGCTGTTTTCAGAATTTCATTTGCTTGAAATTTAGCTTTCTTCAGTAGTTCTTCAGCTTCTTTCTGAAGTTTCATTGCTGCTTCTTTATTTACATTAGCATCATTTAAATCGCTTGTTATTTTTGCTTTTCTTGTCTCAAGCATTTTTCCTAAAGGTTTCTTAAAATATTTGTTAAATACAAAGACAAGTATAAAAAAGTTGATTATCTGCCAGAACATATTGACATCTATCGATACTGCTGGCATAATTGTTGTCGCCAAATTCTCTACCTCCTTTCCAGATGATGATAAATTTCTCTTTTTATTTCAAAGAAATTATCCTAACATTCCTACGAAAGGGTTAGCATATAATAATATCAAAGCGATAACTAGAGAGTAAATACCAGTTGACTCTGCAACTGCTTGTCCAAGTATCATTGTAGAGATAATATTACCTTTTGCTTCTGGCTGTCTAGCTACTGCTTCTACTGCTTTACCTGCTGCATAACCTTCTCCAATTCCTGGTCCTAATCCAGCGATCATTGCACAACCTGCTCCAATTGCTGATGCTGCTAATACTATAGTTTTTGCTAATAACATTTCGTTCATATTTTATTACCTCCTAAAGTTCTATTGTTTTTTTATCTAGTCTGTATACTCCGCATCTCCCAAAGAACCTTGGATATATACCATACTCAACATAATGAATACAAAACTTTGTACCAATCCCATAAACAGATCAAAGTACAAGTGCAAAGGTGCTGGAACTATTGCTGGTGCTGCCATATAAAGAAGCCCCATGATAACTCCACCTGCGAACATGTTCCCGAAAAGTCTGACAGAAATATTAACTGGTTTAGCAAACTCTCCAACTATGTTCAGAGGAAGCATAACAGGTATTGGTTCGATAAATCCTTTCAGATATCCTCCAAAACCATTTGTTGATATATTTGCTTTTAGGAAAGCAAACGTTGTAAGTAGTGCCAATCCTACTGTAGTATTCAAATCGGCTGTTGGTGATCTAAAAGCTGGTGCTAACTGAAACACTCCATTCTCTACTGAATACCATGGTATAGGAAAGAATGTTACTATGTTAGATGTGAATATAAATAAAAAAAGCGTTGATATGTAGGAAAAATACTTTTTCTTCCATGATCCCAGCATCTGCTCAATTATAGCATCTAAAAAGTCATATACACTTTCAAGCATTATTTGAGCCTTTCCTGGTATCATTTCCAATTTTTTAGTTCCCAGTTTAAATAAAATAAACAGTACCAAAATGATAAACCAAGTGGTCACAACTGTTATAGTTACTGGTAACCCATATCCCCCATTAGCCATTTCCATTGCAAATGGCATCTTATGAAGAAATTCAGGAAGAGGGAGAAAAAATACAATTCTTGGTCCTTCCACCAAAGGGGGTGTTACGAACTCTATTGCTCCTAATCTCATCTGTTAAAACCCTCCTTTCATTGCGTCATCTTAGATATTTGTCTCTAAGCTTCAATATATTTTCAGAAAGAATTATTAAAAGTATATTTGCCTTTACATTCAATAATCCTATTGCTGAACCTAATAACATGGGTAGCCCAAAAAAATGAGCCATTATACCAAGATATATACCATAAATGGCATATCTTTTTGCATAACCTATAAAACCCCTTTTTCTCGAAATATTTTCAGAAGCAGCTATGGATTTTATATCAAGGCAAAGTAAATAGAATACAAAAATAGACATCACACTACCTGAAAACATTCCCAGATAGACATATTCACTTTTCACTAATACTCCATATATAAGAATAATGACTACTGTCACTGCTGCTCTTTTAAAAATTCTTTTTATATCATTCATTCCATCACCTTTTCTACTTTTTCATTATCAGCTTATATGCACTGTAAAAGCCGCTTACTATACCTATTAAAAGCAGTAGAATAAATAATATCGTGCTTTTAAAAAAATATTTCTCAATCATTTTATAAACAAATACATAAAGAAGGATATTTCCAGCTATCAAAAAGCCAAGATACCCTAGTAATGAGAAATTCTTAATTAATTCTTTAGTTATCCATTTCATGAATAATTCACCATCTATACTGTATAATTTTATAATGTTTCTCACTTTTAGTCAATGTTTTATTTCTATTCTGGAAATAAATTGTCATTTACTTACCGTTTTGGTATTATTTTTTTAACAAATAAACATTTCGTTTGCCTGCAATTTCATTATTTTCTATAATTCTTATCAGTTTAAGTCCAGATTCTTTTACAGAATCCTCAATTTCTTTCTCTGTAAATATCATTTTGCTATAACTTTCTGTAATTTTATCAAATGTTCCCTTAGAATTTTTTACAAAATATGTAGCATCTATGTAGTCTATTCCTTCTTCTATTTCATGTTCCCAGATACAAGTTAAATCTTTTCTATTGTCAACAAAGAGATCATTTGGAAACATCATTTCCATAAATTCTCTGTCCACTACATCAAAAATATATACTCCTTCATCTTTTAAAGAATTTTTTACACTTATAAAATGACTTGTAAGCTCCTCTGTAGAAAGAATATGATTCACTGTATCAAAAAGAGCCACCATTATATCATATTGAAATCCTGTATTAAAATCTACCATATCCCCAAGAAATAATCTAACTTCTCTATGTTTTAATTTTCTGTCTGCTATTTTAAGCATTCCTTCAGATAAATCTAAACCATGGCATTTATAATTTTTAGCCATTCTTAAAAGCAATTCTCCTGTTCCGCACCCAATGTCCAGCAACGCTTTTCCTTGAGGCTTTCCTTCTGCAATAAGACCTTCTACTACCTTTTCCCATGCTCCATAATCTGAATATTCCATAAATTTATCATAGATTTTAGAAAAATATTTATACATATTCTATTCACCCTGTTTATGCTAATTCTTTTTTTACAACTTCAGCAATTTCATTAACTACTTTTTCCACCATAGACATATCTTTTCCTTCTACCATTACTCTTACCAACGGTTCAGTTCCAGATGTTCTTACCAATACTCTTCCTAGACCTTCCATCTCTTTTTCTTTCAAAGCTATAAAGTCAGTTATATTTTTATTTTGATTCCAGATATTCTTCTTCTTGTTGTCCACTGTTACATTAATAAGTTTTTGAGGCCAGTCCTTTATATCTTTTATCATTTCATCAATATATTTTTTCTCATCTCTCAATGCCTCAACCAATTTAAGCGATGTAAGTATTCCATCTCCAGTAGTTGCATGTTCCAAAAGTATAATGTGACCTGATTGTTCTCCTCCAATAGCAGCTTCACTTGCTATCATTTTTTCAAGAACATATCTATCTCCTACATTTGCTCTTAACAGTTCTATTCCATTTTCTTTAAGATAATTTTCAAGACCCATGTTGCTCATTACAGTTGTAACTACTTTGTTTCCTTTTAAATGTCCTTTTTTCTTCATAAGAAGAGCCAGAACAGCTATTATTTTATCTCCATCTATTATATTTCCGTTTCTGTCAACAGCCATAAGTCTGTCAGCATCTCCATCATATGCCAATCCCAAATCAGCCTCATAACCTACTACTACTTTTGCAAGTATTTCTGGATGTGTAGAACCACATTTTACGTTAATATTTCTTCCATTAGGTGCATCATTTATTACTACAACCTCTCCCCCCAATGCTAAAAATACATCTCTGGCTATTCTGTAAGCTGATCCATTAGCTGTATCAACTATTATTTTCATTCCAGTAAAATCACCTTTTACACATGACAAAAGATGATCTCTATATAGAAAATATTCATCTTCAGCATATTTAAATCTTCCTACTTCATCTCCAGCTATGGCATCTTTAGTTATTTCAGCATAATCATCCATCAATCTTTCGATTTCTGCTTCTGTTTCATCTGGAAGTTTATATCCATTTGACCCAAATACTTTAATTCCATTATCTTTAGCTGGATTGTGAGAAGCTGAAATCATTATTCCTGCATCTGCTCCCTTAGTTCTAGTGATATGTGCCACTGCTGGTGTAGATATAACTCCTACGAAATCTATATCCACTCCCATAGAGTTTAATCCTGCTGTAAGAGCTGATCTCAACATATATCCAGATCTTCTTGTGTCGCTTCCCATTATGACTTTTATTTTACCATTATTTTTTTTCTGTTTAAGATAATATCCCAGTGCATAACCTAATCTGAGTGCTATATCTACTGTAAGGTCTCTGTTTGCTTCTCCTCTGATACCGTCTGTTCCAAAATATTTTCTCATAATTCATTACCTCTTCTTAAATTTAATTTTTCTCCAATAAAACCTGTTATTATTCCTGCCACTACACCTATAGCTAAAAAGCCCCATACAAACATCATTATAGATTTTGAATACAGGGTGATATTTCTAAAAATCAGAAAATATACGACTATAAGCTGAATCATATTGTGAAGAAAGGCAGAAAGAGAACTGATTGCTAAAAGAGAAAGGTATTTCCTGAACTTATAAAGCCCAACCATAAATAAAGTAGTTATTCCTCCAGCTGATAAACTTATTATAAAACCGGGGGTGAAAAGAGTTCCTAACATAAGAGCTTGAATAAAGATTCTAAGCAGTACAACCTCAATCGCAAGCTTAGAATCAAATTTTTCAAGAGCTATTAAAACAGCTATATTAGATAATCCTATTTTCATCCAAGGAAAAGGTTTTGGAATAAAATTTTCTGCCAGAGAAAGATACAGTGCAAGTAGAACTAATGCTGTCAAATATATCTCTCGTCTATTTTCTTTCATTCTTTATACCCTTAACGCTGCTTCCATTCCTAGTTTATCACTATATCTTTCTAAGATTGGTTTTACTTCTACATTTACAAACTCTTCTGTTTGCTCAGGTGCAAAACCTATAAAATTCTTAGGTGATAAAATTTCCAGCAATCTATCTTTATCTAAGTTAAAGTATTTATCATTTAATATTCTCTCAATAAGGTCATTTTCCTTTCCTTCTATTTTCACCATTTTTCCAGCTTCCATAGAGTGAACTCTTATTCTTTCATGAAGTTCCTGTCTGTCTCCACCATTTTTTACACATTCCATTATAATGTACTCTGTAGACATAAATGGAAGTTCAGACATTATACGTTTTTCTATCATTTTTGGATAAACTACTAATCCATCTAAAACATTTTTCCAGATTATCAATATAGCGTCTATTGCTAAGAAGGCCTGTGGAAGTGACAATCTTTTATTAGCTGAATCGTCAAGAGTTCTTTCGAACCATTGAGTAGCTGCTGTCATAGCTGTACTTTGCTGAAGGGCTATAACAAATTTTGCAAGAGAAGATATTCTCTCACTTCTCATTGGATTTCTCTTATAAGCCATAGCTGATGATCCAATCTGACTTTTTTCAAATGGTTCTTCTACTTCTTTTAAATGTTGTAAAAGTCTTAAATCATTTGTAAATTTATGAGCTGACTGAGCTATATTTCCAAGAAGATTCATTACTTCTGAATCAACTTTTCTGTCATAAGTTTGCCCTGTAACAAGGAATCTTTTATCAAATCCCATTTTTTCTGTTATCTTTTCATCTAAAGCTTTTACTTTAGAAAAGTCATCATTAAATAATTCTTTAAAACTTGCTTGAGTTCCAGTAGTTCCTTTAACACCTCTGAATCTTAAAGTTTTTTCTCTGAATTCAAGTTCTTCCAAGTCAAGAAGAAGACTTTGAAGCCATAGAGTGGCTCTTTTTCCTACTGTAGTTAATTGTGCTGCTTGAAAATGAGTAAATCCTAATGTTGGAAGATCTTTGTACTCCACAGCAAATTTTGACATTTCAGATATTACATTTACAAGTTTAGTTTTAACTATATCAAGTCCATCTTTTATTTGGATAAGATCTGTATTATCTCCTACAAATGCACTTGTAGCACCAAGGTGGATTATAGGCATAGCTTTTGGAGCTTGTGTCCCAAATGTATGTACATGTGCCATTACATCATGTCTAAATTCAGACTCTTTTTTTGCTGCAAGTTCATAATCAATATTATAGATATTAGCTTTCATTTCTTCTATCTGTTCATCAGTTATGTGCAATCCTAGTTCCTTTTCAGATTCAGCTAAAGCTATCCAAAGCTTTCTCCAAGTAGAGAATTTTTTGTCAGGTGAAAAATTCTCAAGCATCTCCTTTGAACTATATCTTTCTGCTAAAGGGTTTGAATAAATGTTCATATTCATTTTTTATTTACCATCCTTTTTATATATTTATAGGTTTTTGTTTTCATAATTTTTGATAATACAAAACTATTTCATCAATTAATCAATTTTTGACCATTATGTAAGCTGCTTCCCCTGTATCAGTATAATAGTTTTTTCTGGTAGCTATCTGTTCAAAACCATTTTTCTTGTAAAATTCTATAGCTCCTGTATTATTTTCTCTAACTTCAAGCATTATAGGTATCTGTCCAAGAGATGAAATATAATTTAAAAGTTCTTCCCCAACACCTTCTCTTCTATGCTCTTTTTTTACTGCAATTTTCATTATTTCCCACACATCAACACTATCATAAAGTATCACATAACCTGCTATTTTTTCTTCTTTTTTTACAATAAGAAATCTATATCTATCTATTTCTTCCATCTCTTCCAGTTGTTTTTCTGAAAATGCTGTATTACAAAATATCTCTTTTTCCATTTCAGCTATTTCTGAAAGATTTTTTCTATCAATTAATTTTTCTATCAATTTTTACTCCTATTTCAAAAGCTTTATTCTGTTCAACGGCCAGAATCTTACAAAAGCTTCTCCTTTTATCCTGTCTTCACTTACAAATCCCCACATTCTTGAATCATAACTTCCATTAGTATTATCTCCAAGAGCAAGGTAATAATCTTTTTCTGATATTAATGCTACATTTTCACCTTTAAGTATTCTGTTTACATATTTAGAATCATGTATCAAATCCAAAAGCATTCCTGTTTTTTCTCCATTTACTCTAAATTCAAGATCTGGAAGTATCTCTCCAACTGCTCCTGGATTATCTACAAGGTACTTTTGTACTTCTCCAACATTTATCATATTTTCTCTAAATAATTTTGAATAATCTTTTCCAGGAATTATCTCTACAGTGTCACCTTTTTTAGGTACTATCCATTTCTCATTTCCTATTTCTCCAATATTTGTATACTCTCTAGTTGTTATCTCTTCACCATTTACATAGAGATGGTTATTTTTTATATTTACTGTTTCTCCAGGAAGTCCCATTACTCTCTTAGTATAAAGTACCTTATTTTGAATAGGTTCTTTAAAGACAATAATCTCTTCTCTTTTAGGTTTTCTAAATTTATAAATAAGCATATTACCAAAAAGTCTGTCTTTCGGCATTATTGTTGGTATCATAGAACCTGTAGGTACAAGGAAATTTCCAAGATAAAATTTTTGTATGATAAGAACTAAAATAAGAGCTGTTCCTATTGTTTCTACCAAATTTATAGTTGATCTGATTCCTTTACTCAACACTTTTCCTTTTATATTAAGTACCATGATGACCTTGTCAGCAAATTTATCTCTATATATTTTTATGGTATCTGTCAAAGCTTTTTCTTTAACAAAAATATACACAAATATTGCTGTCAGTATCACATAGAAAATACCATTCAGTATTATTTTACTTTTCTCCATCTACAATCACTCCAATTTTATTTTTCCCCAATACAATCATTTTATCATAAATCTAAAAAAAAAAATACCTAAATAAAGAAAAAAGCCAAGGATAAATCCTTGGCTTCTGTTATTATTTTCTGATTTCTTTGATTCTAGCTTTTTTACCAGAAAGTCCTCTAAGGTAATAAAGTTTAGATCTTCTAACTCTTCCGATTTTTAATACTTCGATCTTATCGATCATTGGAGAGTTCATAGGAATTATTCTTTCTATTCCTATTCCTGAAGTTACTTTTCTAACTGTGAAAGTTTTTGCAATTCCTCCACCGTTTACTCTGATAACTACACCTTCAAATAACTGAACTCTTTCTTTGTTTCCTTCTTTTACTTTGTAGTATACTGCAATAGTATCTCCAGCTTTAAATGAAGGGATGTCAGTTCTTAAGTAGTTTTGTTCTACTAATTGAATTAATTTTTCTTTCATTATTTCTCCTCCTTGAGATATTCATTTAATTATTTTGATTAAAGCGGAATATCCATTTTAACTTAGATAGTTTATCATATTAGCAGGATAATGTCAATCCAATTTCTTACTTTTTGAAAATATCTATTATGAATATTTTATCAAGAATTTATGTTTAATTAAAATATTTTTTTATAACACAATATATATCTTTAACTTTATAAAGTTAACATAATACAGTATACTTTTCAAAATTTTATTGTGGTTTTAGAAATTTTTTTATGCTAAAATGGCTACTAACTAGGTTATACTAACATGGAGGTGCTGTATGAAAGAATTTAAAAGTAACCCTTTAGTTATTTTGAAGAATGTTCTCTTTGCTGTTTGTGCAGGTTTTGTTTTAGCAATTATAGCAAATTTTTTCCTTTCTCCAACTATTTCTAAAGGTCTTGGGGCATTAGCGTTTCTTGGGGGAACATATTTCGCTGTAGTTCTTGATAACATCAGAGTTGTTATAGATGGTGACAAGCTCACTTTCTATCGTGGCAAAAAGGAAACTCATAGCTTTACAATAAGTGAATGTTCTTTTCATTCTCTGATACGTTCTACTACTGGAGACAGTTCTTGTGATCTTACTATTAAAACTCATGAGAACGATTATGGAACAACTATTGATTGCAGTATGCTGGGAAGAGGACGTTATCTGCAACTATTAGATGCACTTGGTTTCAATGATCAGGAACCTGTAAATATCTCTACAACAAAAAGAAATAAATAAAAAAATTAGTATTTATTAATTTAACTTTAATACCAAATTATGAAAGGCAGGTTTTTATGGAAAATTCTTTTTCTACATTTCTGACTGGACCTGGAAGATATATTCTTATAATATGTGTTGTATATCTTTTAATAGGTCTCCCATTAACAATGTTATATCTAAAGAAAAATAAAGCAAAAGCTAAATCTTATTTAGAAGAAAATCCTGATTCAGCTAAAATGATGATAAGTACACGACTGGCCTTTGGCAACCTTTCTGATGCTTTAGTTATCATCTATATTAATAATGAAGCTCCAGTTCATTTCTATACAAAGAGAAAATTAGGATATTTTCTTCGCCCTGGAAAAAATATTATAGAAGCTGAAGCTTCTTGGACAAGAAAAGGTCTTACCAAAACTACTACCACCACTACTGGTCCAATAAAAATAGAAGTTGAAGCAGAAGCTGAAAAAAATTATATATTAAAATATGATACAGAGGAAAATAACTTTATTTTCGAAGAATTTATAGAAGAACAATAAAAATAAAAAAGCCTTGGTGATACATATGTTAAAAAATAATAGAAAAAAAAGTGTTTATACTATTTTATGGTTATTGCTGTTTTTTACTATTGGAATTATTATTATTACTCTATTTCTATACCCTATTTATTCTGGAATACTGGGATTAATTTGGAATAAAATAATTCTTCCATTTGAAATGGCATTATTCCCCACTGTTTTTGTATATCTGGGATTACATGAATTTCTACATCAGGAAAAAGAAAAAAACGGGAAAATATCCTTTACACAAAAAATTATAACCTTATTAGGATGCCTGTGTTGTATTCCATGGTGTTTAATGATTTTTACTCAAGAAGAGGGACCCATTCATGCTATATCAGACCTTATAAAAGGACCTGTTACTGAATCTCTTTCCTTTAGTTCAATACACTATCAAAGAAATTACAACCATATAATATATACTAAACCATATTTTAACCTATGGCTGTTAAAAAGTGATTCTTCTGCAAATTATATTATATTAAAACTAGAAAACAGAAATTCACGCTTAATTGAACCATTATCTAAAAAATTCATTATAAATAATACTGTTTGGAATACTCAAAAGATACTGGAATCATTTAAAGAGGATTCTGATGTATCAATTTATTCTTCTGAACTTGATATACAGGATATTCCAGATATAAAAGTCACATATTATCCAAGAAGTATGGTTTTTGTTTCTATAGAATGTGATTAACTAAAAAAAGAAGCTGTCTAAAAATTTTAGATAGCTTCTTTTAATTTATTTTTTATTAAATATTACAGGAGACTTTCTTACAGATGGTTTTGGTTTTATTTTCATATAACCTAATGTCAAAGGACAAACCACATGATAATTCTCTGGCACTCCATATTTTTCTTTAAATTCTTTTGTATTGAGTATGTATTCGCCAAAACCTATCCAACAGCTTCCTATCCCCATTTCATAAGCTCCCAGCATTATATTTCCTGCCACAAGGGAACAATCATAAATATTCCAGTGCGAATCTGTATTCCCATATATTATTACTAGAGTTCCTGCATCATAAAATACATTGTATTTAGGATTTTCCACCCAGTTTTTATATTGCTTCAAATATGGAAATTTATCAAAATTTTCAACAAGATGTTTTTTTATCTCTTCAGATAATTTTTTTATTTCTTCTTTATCTTGTATAACAACAAAACCCCATGGCTCCATAGCAGATCCTGTAGCTGCTTTTGTTCCTAATTCTAAAAGTTCATTTATTATTTTTTCAGATATTGGTTCATCTTTATATGAACGAATACTTCTTCTTTCATTGATACAAGAGATTATACTCATTACTATTCCTCCTTTGTGATATTTCTTTATATATTATATCATATTGAATGAAATAGCTTATTTTATACTTTGATGTATAAAGTCTTTAAATTTATTGTTTCATTATAAAAAATTTTCCAAAAAATAAAAAAATGGCGCTTCCTAATGGACTTGAACCATTG
>ENA-OWPJ01000647-OWPJ01000647.1-human-gut-metagenome-genome-assembly--contig:-NODE-647-length-27418-cov-11.725_pt1 | contig 27418 bp, 33 predicted proteins | sample MGYA00248264_ERZ651846 | MGnify/ENA primary metagenome ERZ651846 (study PRJEB26924, sample SAMEA4378271) | human gut metagenome | biome: human gut; feature: human-associated habitat; material: faeces...
GAATATGATTGAACATTCTGGCGAGGTTCGAATGATGATATATAACTACATCGTGGATTATCTGGAAGATCATGGCTATCCGCCGTCTATCCGTGAGATTGCGGATGGGGTGGGAGTGAGATCTATATAAACAGTGCATCACCATATCTGTATTATGCTCAAACGGAAAGAGCTGGAGACAGATGCAAAGCCCGGAACACCACGAGCCATTCGGGTTCCAGGGTATCGATTCACAAGAGGAGGAGAATATGGATGAGATGAGAGAGGGGCTTCCAGGGCCGGCAAAAGAACCATGGTATGAAAGCTTAAATCTGGAGGAGATTGATAATATCATTACAACAAAAATGAAAGAGACAGCCGAAAATGTAATTATTATAGGCTATTGTCTCCGGCAGATTGATGAAAAGAAGCTTTACCTGCAGGAAGGATACAATACAGTAGCTCGTTATGCGGAAGAAAAATATGGGATGGGCCCAGCCGCTGTATCTAAATACATAAAATGCAATATTCGTTTTTCGAAAAATGGATTTAGTATGGAATTGGATGACAGATATATAGGATTTGGAAAATCACAAATCCAGGAGTTATTGTCCTTAAATCCTGAGCAGTTGGAGCAGGTAACTCCGGACATGACTGTAGCGCAAATTCGAGAGATACGAAAACCAAAGGAAGTGCCATATTATCCCCTGGAGGGCCAGATGGAGATCACAGAGTTCCTGGAGCCTGAAGAACCGGTTCAGGAGCCGTCAGAAGAGCCTGTAAGCTTCCAGATGGATGGTTTCTGAGCTTGCCCCGGAAGAACCGGAGGAAGAGGCACAGGAAGCCTCTGCAATGGATTATAACACGCGAAGGGTATATTGTAATGCATTTGCCAGATTCCTGATTGAGCGTTTCGAGAGCTGGTTTAAGAATGATTATGAAAACCGCGTCCTTTTGGTGACAGAATCCGAAAAGCAATTAAAAGAGCGGTTTCATGGCACATGGTATTTTCAGGAACCGCTTTGGGAAGGCGTAGCACACATCAATCTGTTTCCGGAATATATCCAGATATGGGACGGCGCAGGTAAATGCCTGGGAAATGCAGAATGGTTTTATTTGTGTGCATCGATACAGGGCGTGTGGAATGAGGTTGCTTTGGAGGATGCTGCAAAAATGCAGCAAATTCCCTCTGAGTGCTGCGAAAATAGCAGCGAGGAGGAGCTGGAGGAAATTGCGACATCACAACAGAATGAGCTGGAAGTGCCAGAGGAGGAACTTACAGACTTGGAGCTTCTTCGGGGGATGCTGGAAAAAGAGAAAGGTTATCTGGAGGAAATGATAAAGGTCAATGAGGCGGAGCCTCTTCCGGAAAACCTGATCCGGAAAAAGAGAATTCTGGTGGGAGCCTTGGCTGGGATGCTGTGCGACCTGGAAGAGCCGGAACCAGAGGAACCGGAACAGCCTCCCTTGCCGCTGATGCGAAACAACGACCAGCGGAAAGAGTGGCTGAGGGATTACAAGTCCTGGGGGCTGTGGTATGAAGATGAGCACATCGGCTGCCGGTATTACAAATACGATTTTGACAACGGGGCGCGGCTGATTGCAGAGGTGTATGACATTTATAGCCCATTTGCAAAAACGGACTATGAATCATCGTATCTGCATCTGGTTGGAGGTCCAGAACCGGATGAGCATCCGTCTGGAGCCTATGGCAGATGGAGCAGGCATGAGAGATATAACCGGTTTCCGAATTCAGAGACGGAGCTGGTGGAATTTTTAAAGTCGATTCAGAAAGGGGAACGAAAATGAGAGTAAGAATTGAACCAAGAAAGAAAATAGACAGGCACGGATATATTTGTATGCCGTTAAAGGAGAATGTGCCACATCCAAAAAGTAAAAGCTGGAAATTAACCACATGCAAAGGCTGCGGCCGAGAATGTTGGGATAGGCCATACCCGAAGGATATGTACTTTGACGGGAAGTTGTGCACAGAGTGCGCGATTAGAAAAAGTTTGGGATAGGAGAAAATTAATGGGCAAGAGCAGAGCGAATAAACAGAACCGCCTTCGGGCGCAGATTAAGCGGCAGAAGAATGATGTTTATAAGTTTAAGGGGGCAGGAAAGAAATGAAAAAGATTAAATTTTTCCCAGCACCGCACGTAAGTCCGGGTAAGTGTGACGGATGAGATGGTTGCAGACCTGCGGGAGTGCAAACGGATGGCAGAAGAGACAAATTACGAAGGCTGCAAGGACTGCGATGATTGCAGCTGGCGGGATGTTGAGATAGAAAACACGTGTCTGTGTGAGTTTAATGAGGTGTGCAGGCAGTTACTGGAGGAGGGGTGATAATGGATCTTGGTGACAAGATTAAAGAGCTGCGCAAGCAAAAAGGGATGACCCAGGCAGACCTAGGGCTGGCTGTCGGTGTGTGCTATCAGTCAATATCTGATTGGGAACACAAAAGATATAACCCCAATTACGACAACATAAGCGAATTGGAAAGGGTGCTAGGAGAGCCGTTAAGGGGGTATAGTCTGGTTTTACCGCGAAAGACGGTAAAAGTATCGAGAAAAGAGAAAAAGCCCGTCTATGAGGCAAATAAGCCTATAGATGTGGGTAAGATAGGTGCGCTGTACCGGGCACGATGGAGCATCGAGGAGATTGCCAGGGATGTACATATTCCGGCGAGCGAAGTTGTGAAGCATTTGAGGAGGATGGAGAGATGAAAAGATTAACACAGAAAGATGAGCAGGGGAACTGGAGCCTGAAAGCTGTGCCGTGGGAAAGCCTGCGTGAAGGACAGGTTATCACAAAAGAACTGTGGGAGCGGCTGTATGGGGCGCTATGGAAACTGATGGAGTACGAGGATACCGGATTAAGTCCGGAAGAGGTGGAAGATGTCAATGATTTCAACAAGAGTCAGGTGAAGCATCTACTGAAGAAGCTGAGTGAAGAACAGCGTAAGCATCGCTGGATTCCTGTAAAGGAACGGCTGCCGGCAGAGGATGAAAGGGTAATTTTATGCACACGGTATGGAACTGTGAAAGAAGGTACATACACAGAACGATATGGTTACGCAATGCGAAAGGGGTTTTTTACAGAAAACTGTTTTGAAGAGCTATGCGACGTTATCGCCTGGATGCCACTGCCGAGGCCATATCAGGAGGAGGGAGAATCATGAAGAACGCAGAGGGCTATCCTGACCCGACAGCAGGGAAGGCAATCCATAGAGCAGACAAGCAGCCGGACAATGTGGAACTGGCTATCCGGTTAATCAAGGCTGCTGCCAGAGAGTGCAATGTGGAAATCATTGGACGGATAGCAATTAGGGATGAAACTGGAAGAGTTTGGAGGTGATGCCGTTGGATAAGCAGATTTTAGAACAGTACATAGATGCCTGTGCACTCATTGAGGAGGCAAAAGAAGAACTGCGGAAATTAAAGAAGCAGAGAAAACGAATTGAACAGGACATTGTAAAAGGATCCTCTCCGGAGTTTCCATATACAGCTCATAATTTTCATGTTCAAGGGATTTCATATTCTGTTCTCAAAGATCCCAGAAGCGTAGAAGTGCAAGAGAAGATATTGCAACAGAGGATTGATGATGCAGCGAAAATCAAGTTGCAAGTGGAAGAATGGATGCTTACAATTCCCCAGAGGATGCAGCGCATTATTAAGTACAAGATATTCGAGGAGATGACCTGGGCCCAGGTGGCTGCGAGAATAGGGCGGAAGGCTACACCGGACGGAGTTAGAAAAGAATTTGAGGCATTTATGAAATTAACATAAGTTTTTCCGTTTTTTCCTGTTTTTCCGTTTTCAAAATGTTATAGTGTATCATGAAGCAAAAGGCATCCAGCCAGCGGCTTCTGGATTATCACCTCAAATGAGATTTCGACCGCCCGGTGTCACAGCCTGCGGTCGATTGGCCCACACCTGGGCTAGTACATAATACGTCGTCTCTAATTGCCCTGGTTAGCCTCCAGGGCAGCAATGCGGGGTAGAGCAGTCTGGCAGCTCGTCGGACTTTTAACCCGAAGGTCGATGGTTCAAATCCATCCCCCGCTATCATTGCCATATTCTCCTTTATCCAGAGAGACATCCTCGCGAGAGGGTGTTTTTTGATTTTAAGGAATGCATAAATATTTAGTACAAAACACTTGACAAAAGTATATACAATAGTATATACTTACTTTGCCCGGTTATTTCTACTATAAGATAAGATACTAAAATACAAACTAAAATAATAAAAAGTATACAAATTAGAGCAGATAAAAAAGCTAACAAAAGAGCAGATAAAAAAGCTAACAAAAGAGCAGATAAAAAAGCTAACAAAAGAGCAGATAAAAAAGCTAACAAAAGAGCAGATAAAAAGCTAACAAAAGAACAAGAAAGAGAGCCAATAAAATTAATAAGAGGGCGAATATTAAATATTATGAAGAACACTACATCATTAAAAAAGTGGGGAAATAGCATGGGCATTAGACTCCCTAAAAGTATTTTGGAATCCATGGGGATAGAGGAAGGTGATGTTTTAGAAGTTTCTTTGGAAGATGGAAAAATTATATTAACAAGAAAAAAAACAGTGAAATTTGAATCTTTGCAACATAGACTGGAATTCTTTTATGGCACTTCACTGGGTGAAATTCAACCACAATATACAGGAGAGGTTGAATTTGGAGTACCAGTCGGAAAGGAATTATGGTAGACGGCATTTTCGAAAAAGGTGACATTGTAATCATTCAATGTACTCCACAAGCGGGGCATGAACAAGCAGGAAAGAGACCAGCGCTAGTTATAAGCAACTTTGTTTATAATAAGTATAGCGGTTTTGCGATGGTATGCCCGATAACAAGTACCGAAAGGAAAAGCCCTTTTCATGTTAAGTTGGATAGTAGCACTAAAACCCAAGGAATGATTTTAGCTGAACAGGTAAAGTCCTTGGATGTGAGGGCAAGAAAAGGTACTTACGCAGAAAAAGCTCCGCAGGAGATTGTAGACGAAGTCGATGAAATAGTGAAACAAAGTCTTTAGGTAAGGAATTTGAGCCGCCATCGTGCGGCTCTTTTCTATACCCAAAAGGAGGTGAGCCAGATGGCAAAATATGAATACTGGTTAACGTCGGAAGGCTTGCTGAAATTGGAAGCCTGGGCAAGAAATGGGTTGACGGATGAACAGATTGCCGGAAATGCCGGCATAGCAGTTTCGACACTGTATGAATGGAAAAAGACATACGTGGAGATTTCGGAGGCCTTAAAAAGGGGAAAAGAGGTAGTGGATATTCAAGTAGAGAACGCTCTCCTGAAGCGAGCCATGGGATATTCGTATACGGAAAAAAAGACTGAGAATGGACCGGATGGAAAGAAAGTCACAGTAACAGTGAAAGAAGTTATTCCGGACACAACAGCTCAAATCTTCTGGTTAAAGAATCGTCGTCCGGATGTGTGGAGAGATAAGCAGGAGATTGAACACGGAGGAAAGATTGGAGGGGTAACGATTGTCAATGATATCCCAAAACCAGACACAAGTTAAGCTTAGTGAGTTAATAGCGCCTTCTTTTTATGCGCTTCACTGGGATATCGCAGAACATCGGCACACGCACTATAAGCTTTCCGGAGGTCGTGGTTCTACTAAATCATCATTTGTGTCGGCTGAGGTTATTCTGGGCATGATGCAGGACCCAAAGGCAAATGCAATTGCTATGCGGAAGGTAGGGCGATTCCTAGAAGAGTCTGTATTCCAGCAGCTTATTTGGGCCATTAATGCTTTGGGCGTATCGGGAGAGTGGAAGATTCGTTATTCTCCGCTGGGACTTACTTATATCCCCTTCGGGAACAAAATTATATTCCGGGGAGCAGATGACCCTCAGAAAATAAAATCCGTGAAACTGGCGAACGGATACTTTAAATATATCTGGTTTGAGGAGCGGGCAGAATTTGACGGAGACAGCGAAGAAAGAACAATACTACAGTCTCTGATGAGAGGTGGACCGGAATATTTTGTGTTCTACTCCTGGAACCCGCCTAAGTCTATGAATAATTGGGTGAACCAAGATATTCTTCAAGACAGAGAGGATACGCTGCATCACCACAGCGATTATCGGACAGTTCCTCCTGAATGGTTGGGAGAGCAGTTTTTCTTAGAAGCTGATGCCCTGAAGGAATTAAAACCCAAAGCGTATGAGCATGAATATTTGGGAATTGCAACAGGAACTGGAGGCCAGGTATTTGAAAATGTTACAGTCCGGACAATTACAGAGGAGGAAATGAATCGATTTGATAGAATCCGCCAGGGTCTTGACTTCGGTTTTGCTGCAGACCCGGCAGCATACATGAAATTGCATTATGACAGGACGCGGAAGCGTCTTTTTCTATTTGGAGAAATATATGGAGTGAAGCTGGGAAATACCAAATTAGCTGCAAAAATCCGCAAATATAATCCCTTGAATAAAATAATAACAGCGGATAGCGAAGACCCTCGTGCTATTGATGCGTTAAATGAATTGGGGCTGCGAGTGGTCGGTGCAAAAAAAGGACCTGGTTCTGTAGATTATGGCATGGAATTTTTGTCTGATGAAATCAATGAGATTATTATAGACCCTAAACGATGCCCGAATGCCGCGAGAGAGTTTACCAGTTATGAGCTCGACCAGGATAAAAACGGAAATTTTAAAGGCAGCTATCCAGATAGAGATAATCATACTATTGATGCGGTTAGATATGCCATGGAGGATGATATGACTATGAGAAGAGTAAGGCAGCGGAAGAAATCAGATTTCGGATTACATTAAAAGGCGGTGATACGGATGCGCATATATACAATGCCGAGAAGTGACTGGGATGAACAGAACCCAAACAAGCAAGCAATACTGACTCTCATTCTGAAGCATCAGAATGAGGTGGAGCGACTGCACAAATTGAAGCAATATTATGTTGGACAGCATGATATTCTGGGCGAGAACAGAAAAAATAAATTGGTTTGCAATCATGCGAAGGATATTTCGGACACTGCCAGCTCCTATTTTATTGGCAATCCGATATCATACAATAGTGATGAGGACATCTCCTTGCTTATGGATGCCTTTGAGCAGGCAGGTGCTGATGAGGCAGATGGAGATAATGGATTGGATTTATCCATTTATGGATGTGCTTATGAGTATATTTATCCAATGGAGGATTCGACAGCCTTATCTGTCAAAAATCTATCTCCAGAAAACACTTTTATGGTCTATGATGACACCATTGAGCAGAAAGAATTGTTTGCAGTGTACTATTATGTCAAAAAAGATGATTCCGATAATCGGAACCCGATATATGTGGCAACTGTTCTGACAGCTAATTTAAAGTGGGTTCTTGATATTGAAAAAATACCAGGGCCTCAATCTCTTTTAGAAGAACCGGAGCCACATTATTTTGAACAGATTCCGATTGTAGAATATTTGAATAATAAATTGGCTATCGGGGATTTTGAACTGCAAATTCCTTTAATCGATGCGTACAACGCACTGATGAGCGACCGTATTACGGATAAGGAACAGTTTATTGATTCTATCTTAGCAATTTACGGCGCTTTGTTGGGAGATCCAGACGCGGTAGATGAAGATGGAAAAACAGCAAAAGAGCGGGTAAAAGAGGACAAGCTGCTGGAGCTTCCCAAAGACTCAAAGGCAGAGTATCTTACCAGAACCTTTGACGAACAGGGAGTTGAAGTCTTAAAGAAGGCCATTGAGCAGGATATTCATAAATTTAGTCATATTCCCTGCATGACGGATGAATCGTTTGGAGGGAATGTTTCTGGGGTTGCCATGGAATTTAAACTGCTTGGCATGGAGAATATCACAAAAATAAAAACCCGGTATTACCGCAAAGGATTGAGAAAACGCATACGGTTATTCACGGCCTGGTTAGAAAAAAGCCGGTCTGTAAATATCAATGCGGCTGGGATTACTCCTATATTTACGCGAGCACTTCCCAAAAATTTGTTGGAAATCAGTCAGATTGTAGCAAATTTATGGGGCAAGGTAAGTCGAAAAACACTTCTTTCCCAGATTCCATTTGTGGATGATGTAGACGCAGAGCTGGAGGCAGTGGAAAAAGAAACAGAAGAAGAGGTCAGACAGCAGCAGGCTCTTTTTGGACTGGGAAGCAACACCTCGCCAGAAGAGCTGGGAGATGTAGATGAATAACGAGAAGTACTGGAAAAATCGAAAAGTCCAAGAGATGTTTCGATATATGGCTTCAGCTGAGGATGCTGCAGATGAAATTGCAAAAGTGTATTTAAAGGCTTCGCGTTACATCAGTTTTGAGATGGAAGCTATTTTTGAGCGGTTTATGAAAAAGCATAAGTTGTCTGAAAATGATGCAAGAAGGCTCATCCAATCGCTTCAAGACAAAACCTCTATTGATGAAATGAAGAGGGCTTTAAAAGCTTTCCCGAAAGGATCTGCTCATCAAAAAATATTGGCAGAACTGGAAAGCGTAGCTTATCAGGCGCGCTTAGAACGACTGAAGCAGCTTCAGAACGAACTGGATAGAACGATGCAGCAGGTCTATAAACAGGAAAAGGCTGTTAATACGAAGCATTATGTTGATTTGGCAAATGAGGCATATTATCGGTCCATTTTTTATATTCAACAGTTGGCCGGCCTGGGATTTTCTTTTAGTGCAATTGATGAAGGCGATGTAAAAAGAATAATAAACAGTCGATGGTCTGGAGCGAATTATTCAGAACGAATCTGGAAAAATACGCAGAGCTTAGCGCGTGATTTGAAAGAAGAATTGCTGATTAATTTGCTGACTGGTCGAACTGACCGGGAAGCGGCGGAAATTATTGCGAATAAATACGCTCAGGGTGCCAGCAACGCCCGAAGACTGGTGCGAACGGAATCCTGCAATCTTGTGACGCAGATGGATATGTTGTCCTACGAGGAATGTGGGATAGAAACGTATATTTTTACCGCAACATTAGATGTGAAGACTTCTACGGTTTGCCGGGAACTGGATAGGAAAAGGTTCCCTGTTGCAGAGCAGCAGGCTGGAAAAAATTGTCCTCCGATGCATCCCTGGTGCCGTTCTACGACTATATGCGATATCTCGCCGGAAACATTGGCCCAAATGAAGCGCCGAGCCAGAGACCCAGAGACCGGAAAGACATACATGGTTCCGGCGGATATGTCCTACAAGCAGTGGCACGAGCAGTATGTTGAGAAGAATCCAGATAAGCGCCTGGCAGAGCGGAAGCAGCGAAATAAAAAGACAGATAATGAGCAGTTCCAAAGATACCGAAAAATACTTGGTAAGGATGCGCCTGAAACTCTGGATTCTTTCCAGACAATGAAGTATACTGATAGTGAGAAATGGAACGCTAAGAAGAGAGAATTTGCAACCATTTCAAAAATTATGGAAAAAGAATCATACTCAGAAGAGTACAGAAGTAAGATGCGGAGCACATATTACCGATTTAAGGATAAAGGATATGAATTTACGGATCATTCATTAAACCGCTATCTTGGACAGAAAACAGGAAGGGGAAAGAAGGCTTTTACCGAAGATGAATTATTAAAGGTGCTGGATTCTTCCGTGAATTATTTGGAAGAAGGGGGAAGAACAGTAAAGTTTTATAATGGAATAGCTGCAATTCAGAATGAACAGACCGAAGAAGTGGTTTCGATTGTAGTCAGAAATAAACCGAAGAAGGGTTGGAAGAGTAAATGAAAGAAAAATTATTGGAAATGATGCGACAGCTCATAGATGGAGAATATAACTGCAATGATTTTTCATACGATTTTCCAGAAGCAATGTTAGATTTAAAGGATGAAGAGTGGCTTGATATGTTAGATGATATGCCTGAGATATGCGCATCATATGAGCCTTTTGATGAGGCAGATGGGGAAGTGCTGAATGATAAGGAATTAATACAGGCAGTAACAGAAATTTACCATAAAATTTTATTAAGAGGAGATGTACATGGCCAGAGATGATTATTTTGTGATAGCCGCAAAGATTCTTGACTATTTATACAAATGCTTGAAAAAGGGAATTGCTCCAGATCCAGAACTGCTTTCTCCGGAAGCACTTGGTATCAATGAATCATACTGGAACTATATTTTTCAGAACTTATCAGAGTATGGTTACATTACAGGTGTGATATCTAAAAAACTAATGGGAAATCCAGAGGTGCAAGTAAAGCTTCAATACAATAAATTGAGAATAACGCCGCCAGGGATTGAGTATTTGGCGGAGAATTCTTCAATGAAAAAAGCATTGGATACATTGCAAACGATAAAAGACTTAATACCGTTCATTTAAGCCAGGGAATTTATCCCTGGTATTTTTATACCCTTTTTATTGCGACATCGCAACGGAGGTAAACATGATAACAGCAGTATTTACAGATAACAGCGACTATGCCCGCGCTACTGGCCTCTGGCAGTGGGACTACGGGCAGAGGCTACGGATAGAAGGATTGAAACTGCCCGCAGCGGTAGAAATCCATTTCGCCCTGACAGAACAGTCCGGGGATGCCATTACCCGAGTAGGTACCACCAAGGACGGTGTGACAGAGGTAGTCATCCCGGATAGCCTGTTGGAGAATCAGGCAGCAGGCGCGACCTATGAAATCTATGCATGGATCTATCTGGCAGACAAGACATCCGGTGAAACCATCAAACGGATTTCCATGCAGGTCAAGCGCAGAGCAAAGCCGGAAGGGCATGACACACCAGAGGATGCAGAACTCTTCCGGGATGCCATTGCGCAGGTGAACGCATCTGCAGACCGGGCAGAGACAGCGCGAGAAGGAGCCGAAGCCGCTCAGGAGGCAGCGGAAGCAGCAGCCGGTAAAATTGAGGGTGAGATTACCGGAGCCGGGCAGATTGCCAAGCAGGTAAAGCAGGATGCGGCAGCAGTTGCGAAAGATAAGCAGGCAGTCTCTCAGATGGTTACAGAGACCACCCAGAACGCTCAGAATGCAGCCGAAGCAGCACAGGCAGCAGAACGTTCCAGTACCGCCGCGAAGCAAGCACAGGCCGCCGCTGAGAGTGCTAAGGCGGGAGCAGATTCAGCCATGAAAGAGGTGGAGCGAGACCGAGTTGAGGTTTCAGAGACCCACAAGGCGGTGGAGCAGATGCGGGAAGCGGTGGATACTGACCGGCAGGCAGTAGCAGCGGACCGGCGGGCGGTAGAAAATACTGTCACGCAGTTTGGACAGTTTGCTCAGAGCGCGATTAATGCTGTTGGACAGGCTCAGGAGGCGGCTGTGGGGGCAGTTTCCGCAGAAGGGCAGAGACAGGCCACAGCGGTGCAGCAGGCAGGCACACAGGCAGTCAGTGACGTTGAAACAGCTAAGGCAAAGGCGGTTCAGGCAGTCACCACAGAGGGTGATACGCAGGTCAAGAGGGTGCAGGATGCGGCTGCTGGAATTGTGGCTGACCGGGAGCAGATTGCGGCGAATAAAGCCGGAATTGAAGCCCTGCACCAGGGCAAAGCCGATGCCATTGTGGAGACCGCGCAGGGTGAGACCATGACCCTGACGGACAGCTCCGACAAATTGTTTGAGGGTCTGAAAGTATTCGGGAAGAGTACGCAGGATGGGACGCCGAGTGTGGAAAATCCAGTGCCGATTGTGAATGTCGGTGAGAGCGGAAGTATTACGGTTGAGGTGACGGGGAGGAACCTATTCAAGAATTCGCAGCACTCAGCAGGTTTTTATACCGGAGATGTAGGAAATACAATAAATTCGGTTATGAATGCTGGATATTCATGGGAAGCGGATCTGTCAGTGTTACCCGGTACAGAATTAACATTGAGCGTAATGTCGCCAATACTGTCTAAGTTCCGATTCTTTGTTATTGATAACAACGGGATAATTCTTCTGAAACATGAAGACTATTCTGCTAATAGTATGGACTATACGAATACATTTACCATGCCGGAGAATGGTTTTAGACTGTGTGTAAGCGTAATAGAAGTGTCAGCACCAGAAGGCGTTACAATTATGCTTAACATAGGGAATATGGCTTTTTCGTACGAACCCTACATTGAGCCTCAAACCTTAATCCTCAAAACCCCCAACGGTCTCCCTGGTGTGCCAGTCAGCAAAGACGGCAACTACACTGACCAAAACGGTCAGCAGTGGGTTTGCGATGAGATTGACTTGACAAAAAAGAAGTATGTACAGAGGGTGAAAGACTTCATTATCACTCAGGATACTCAGATATCAACCTCAATGGGTGCTTATGGCGCACCAGAAAAAGATACCATTTTGGCTCGTTATTTAGATAGGACCATTAAAAAAAATGGTACTATTTTATGCCGAGAGTTGATACATATTCCAAACTGGAATGTCGATAGTGAATCAGTACATACAACAGAAACCTCTATTGATTTTAGACTTTCAAGAAAAAGACTTGGATTAGGAACAGAGACAACGGCTGATGAAAATAAAACAGCGGTTCTTAAATTTTTGGAAACAACTCCGCTTCATTGCCTTGTGGAATTAGCTACCCCCATCGAACGCGACCTCACACCAGAAGAACTTACCGCTTACGAAGCCCTCCGTACCAACTATCCGACCACCGTTATCACAAACGATGCCGGAGCACACATGGAAGCGACCTATGTGGCCGATACTGGAAAATACATCCAGAACCTGGAAGAGCGCCTGAATGCCAAGCTGGTGAATATCCAGTCAGCCCTAATTAGTCAGAAAATTTCTGGGGGGGGTATAAAGGTAACTGACAGTTCGAGGGTGCCGGTTGTGCGGTTTGCCATGTGGGGTAAGACGGAGCAGAGGAAGACGACAGGGAAGAATCTGATTGATATAAAAGGTGAAATAACCTTTTCAAAAGGAACTTTTGACATAAAAGATAATCTTATTGATTGCACTCTAGCAGACACTTGGGGCGGTAGTTACATTATGTTTTCCAAGGAGTATCCTGCCGGAGAATATACTTTTTCCGCTGATAAGATGAAAAATGATACAGTGCAAAAAATAGCTATTCTTTTGACCGTAGAACCATTATCGAATAGCGCGGATGCTTGTGTTTTTAATGATTATTACAAAAAATATCTGATTAAAAATGGCAAGACATTATCCAGAGACATAACATTCAAGGTCGATTCACCATTTGAAATTGGTATTCCACTTTCGGGAGATGTTGATGCAGTCGGAGAGACTTTGAGTATAAAAAATATCCAGCTTGAGCGAGGAGTTTCCGCCACTGCCTATGAGCCTTATTCCGGCGGCTTCCCTTCCCCCTCTCCTGACTGGGAACAGCCCATCGAGATAACCGACCAGCCTGTGACAATCACCGTCAAGGGCGGCACAGAGCAGCAGTCTATCACTCTGATACCGCCTCGCCCATTTACCAAGTGGGACAAGCTGGAAAAGGTGGATGGAGTGTGGTGCTGGGTGTATCAGAGCAAGCATATTCTGTCTTATAGCGCAGAAAGCATCACAGGAGAATATTTTTCCACAACAGGAGAGCTGAGTGCAGGGGCAGAGGTGTATTACAAGGCTTCTGCACTTGAACTCATCCCCCTCTCCCCATCCGAACAGGACAAACTCAACGCCCTCACGATGTACGCAGGCACCACCGAAGTCACCAACACCGGCGGCTGCAACATGGAATTAACCTACACCGTAGATACAAAATCCTATGTAGACAGTAAAATCGCGGCTATCAGCGCCGCAGTATTGGAGGTTTAAGAAATGTACGAGATTGTAAAGAATGTAATTGAATCCGGTCAGTACGAATTGACCGATATGCTGAAAAAGATTGATACTATCTGGCTCCAGGGAACCTTGGATGACACCCAGCGGACAGAACTCATCGAGCTGGCTCGCAGCCGGGCAGACCCGAAGCAGAGCTACGATATCCAGAAGCAGTTAGAAACCATATTTTCCAACCTGTCTGAGATGGGACAGGCAATTTTAGAACTGACTGACCGGGTGACGAAATTGGAGGGCGGCAGCGTAACTCCTCCGGTGGTGGATGAGTATCCACAGTTCGTTCAGCCGACTGGGGCGCATGACGCGTATAATACCGGTGATAAAGTGACCTACAATGGCAAGAAATACATCTGCCAGATGGATAACTGTGTGTGGACACCGGATGCATACCCGGCAGGATGGAAGCTGGTGGAATAGATTTAGTCATAAGATAGTCATAGATTTAGTCATAGGCACGCGGGAAACCGGGTGTTATTTTTATGCCATGAAATGGTCTGGACTTGGATGGACTGGGGCATGGCGGAAAGGAATAGATATGAAAAAAGTAATATGTAACAGGGAACAGTCAAGAAAAGGAAAATTCAAAATGAATCTGCATCTCTTTGGCCATGATGGAGACGGTACCGGTGCTGATAGAGGTAACGGTGATGGAGCTGGCGAAGGCGAGGGAGATGGAACTTCTGGAAAGGAACCTACTTTTGACGACATACTGAAAAACGGTCATCAGGCAGAATTTGACCGCAGAGTTCAGAAAGCTATTGACACAGCACTGGGGAAAGCGAAGGAAAAATGGCAGGCGCTTACAGATGATAAATTATCCGAAGCGGAGAAGCTGGCAAAAATGACAAAAGAGGAAAAAGCCCAGTATATGCAGCAGAAACATGAAAAGGAGCTGGCTGACAGGGAAGTGGCTATCACAAAACGAGAGCTGATGGCAGAGGCGAAAAATACACTGGCGGAAAAGAAGCTTCCTTCGGATCTGGCGGAGGTATTGAACTATGCGGATGCAGATAGCTGTAATAAATCCATTGCATCAGTTGAAAAAGCTTTCCAGGCTGCAGTGCAGGCTGCGGTTGAAGAGCGGCTGAAGGGCGGAACTCCTCAGAAAAAAGCAACATCAACAGAAAATGACACCTTAGAAAGTCAGGTTGAGCGCCTGATTATGGGACAGTAAAGAAAGGATGGTAGAACAATATGGCGATTAATACTTTAGCAACAGCAACATTATTTCAGAAAGCCCTTGATAAGGCTGCCGTAAGAGAAGCGGTAACCGGCTGGATGGATGCGAATGCAGGACAGGTTATTTATAACGGCGGCGCGGAGGTGAAGATTCCTAAAATGTCTGTACAGGGTATGGGAAACTACGACCGGGATGCCGGTTATCAGATGGGCGGAGTTACCCTGGAATACGAGACCCGGAAAATGACTCAGGACCGCGGCAGAATGTTCCAGTTAGATCCCATGGACATCAATGAAAACAATTTTGTCACTACTGCCGCAGCTGTCATGGGAGAATTCCAGAGAGCGCAGGTAATTCCAGAAATTGATGCATACCGTATCTCTAAAATTGCGACAGAGGCTATTACTGCTAAGAAGGCTGGCATGATTCAGTATGGATATACTCCGGGAGCCGAAGGAACTTCTGCACTTCGAAAGCTGAAAGAAGGGATTAAGGCAATCCGGGAACTGTATAATGGAGCCATTGTATGCCATGCTACACCGGATTTTATTATGGAACTTGAGCTGGAGCTTGCCGGAAAGATTACTGCAGTAACTTTTTCCAAAGGTGGAATTGATACGCAGGTTCCGTCTGTAGATGGAGTTCCGATTATCTCTACTCCTTCTAACCGTATGTATACAGTAATCAAAATCAATGACGGAAAATCAGGCGGCCAGGAAAAGGGTGGATACGAGAAAGGCTCTTCGGCAAAAAATATTAATTTCTTCTTATGCCCCAGAACAACTCCGATTGCAATCACAAAGCAGGATGTGATGCGTATTTTCGATCCAATCACAAATCAGAAGCTGAATGCTTGGCAGATGGATTACAGACGCTTCCACGACATTTGGGTGCTGGATAATAAACTGGATTCTGTTTACTTAAGCATTAAGGATACAGAAGGTTAAGGAGGCTCGGAATGAGATTAATTAGAAAAAATGTAGAACGCGAAGCGGAGGGGGCAGAAGCGGAACGTTTGATGAAAGATGGATTTGTACCAATTGACGCATCAAATGCAGAAAGTGATGACTCCGAAAAAGTCAATTTAAAAGAAATGAAAGTGGATGATCTTAGAAAATTGGCTGCGGAAAATGGAATTGATAACGCAGGGAGTCTAACAAAGGCTGAGCTTCAGGCTGTGTTAAAGGACGTGGTTTCTTGAACAATATTGATAAATTAAAAATTCTAACCAGAGAAAGTGATGAAACGCTTCTGGAACTTCTTCTGGCCGATGCTGCGGAAGTGGTACTGTCGTATACGAACAGAGAAAAAATGATTCCGGAGCTGGAGTATCCGGTCAGAGAATTGGCCTTAATCGCTTACAACAGGATGGGAACAGAAGGAGAGTCCGGAAGAAGCGAGGGCGGAGAAAGTTATAGCTTTGAAGATGCTCCGAAGCGTATCTATGATGTTTTGGACAAATACAGGTTGGTGCGAGTAGGGGGGCGTGCTTATGAGGATAAAAAGAAGTAGATTAAAAACCTATTATCTTCGCTCTGCTCTGAAACAGAAAGATGAGGAAGGCAATTCTTTTATAGAATATGGCCCTCCTCATTCTTTTTCCGCTGAAACTTGGCCTGGAGGGGGAAAAGTACAGGCGGAGATATATGGGCAGCGGCTTCCCTATATCTGGAATTTGCGGATAGATGGAGCGTATCAGGAAATTATTCAGTCAGATGGACATGTCGCTTACTGTGTAGGCAGTTCTATTTTTCAGGAAAACGATGGCATATGTTTACATGTTGGCGCAGATAAGAATCCTGATTTTCGAATTATTTCTATCCGCCCTTATCGCTTCCTGAAATTGGAGGTGGAAAGGATTTAATGGCAAATGGAGTAAAAGGGCTTGATAAGCTTATGAAAAAATACGGAGATTTAGCGACAGCTGCAGCGGGTCCGGGGCTAATAAAAGCAGTTGGAGCATCTGCGAAACTGATACAAGGCGAGGCAAAATTGCTTTGTCCTGTATCAGATGGCGAACTAAGACAAAGCATAAGAACCAGTACAGAGCAGCAGGATGAGAGCGTTATCGGTGCTATCTATACGAATAAGAAATATGCCCCATACATCGAGTTCGGAACGGGTCCTAAAGGCGAAAAGAATCATGAAGGAATTTCGCCACTGGTAACTCCTGTATATTCACAAAGCCCCTGGTGGATACATGAAAGCCAGATTGATGCGGAAACAGCAGAAAAGTATCATTGGTTTTATATTGACACAAAGGATGGCCGATTCTATCAGTGTTCTGGTCAAGCAGCACAACCATTTTTATACCCGGCATTAAAGAATAATGAAGACCGTGTGACAAGGAATATTTCCAATTATGTAGCGCGAGAAATCAGAAAGGTGTGTAGCTGATGTTAAATGTAAAGGATGAAATTTATCAGGCATTGCAAACAGTGACGGAGAATGTAACAGATTATTATCCCAGGGATTGGGAAAAGGATTTGGTAATCCAGTACATGGAAGAAGATAATCGAGTGGTTGAATATACCGATATGGAGGAGCAGAAAGCATATTGCCGGTATCGGATTGATATTTTTTCTAGGAAAAGTACTTCAGCTACTGCAGTTGCCGTGGATGCAGCAGTATCTGCTCTTGGATTAAAGAGGACACAGTGTGCGGATATTGAAGATCCGAACGGTTGGAAACACAAGCAGATGCGCTATGAGATGGTTATTGATGTAAAGACAAAACGGGTATATCACAACGCATAAATTGCAGAAAGGAGCATTTGATGTTAGCAAATGGAATTACATTAGGAGTAAAAAAGACTAAGGAAGCTCCTACATATACAGAATTAGAAGGCTTGAAGGAGGTTCCAGAGTTAGGAGCTGATCCGGAGAAAGTAGACAACACAACCCTTGCAGACAAAACAAAAATTTATGAGCTTGGAATTGGAGATCCTGGTGATTTGACATACAAATTCAAATGGGATAACAAAGAAGGTGGATCATACCGTACTTTGAGAGATATTGCAGACAAGAAAGAAACGGTAGCCTTTGAGGAGACCTTCCCGGACGGAACTAAATTTCATTTTGATGCACAGTGTAGCGTAAAAGTTGGTGGGGGCGGAGTTAATGGGGCAATAGATTTTACTTTAAATCTTGGATTGCAGAGCGATATTGTTGTAGTGGATCCGTCATAAAGAGAGGAGTGTAAGAATATGGGATACAATTTTGATGATGAGAACGAGAACAAGGACGAGGGGGGCGCTGGTGGAGAAGTAATCAGCATGGAGAAACGCAGAAAACCCTTTGCCTACTGGACCGTTGGGGAAAAGGAGTACAAATTAAAGCTTACAACCACTGAGATTTGCCGTCTGGAAGAAAAATTGAAAAGAAATCTTCTGGACGTTCTTTTTTCTTCCGGAAGCGTTCCTCCATTGACAGTAATGCTTGGAATTGTTCATGGAGCTATGAAGCCCTGGCATCATGGAATTAAGTATGAAGATGTGCAGAAAATGTTTGACAGATATTGCGAAGAGGGCGGCACACAGATGACATTTATGGTAGATGTCCTTATGGAGGTGTACAAAGTATCCGGTTTTTTCTCGGAGAACCAGGCAGAGACCATGGATGCCAAAATGGAGGAAGTAAAGGAACAGATGTAAAATGGGTCTCTGACACGATTTCTGACCTTCTCCCGGTAGCACTTGACTGCGAAATAACCTGCCAGATGTTCTGGAATATGAGCCTTCCGGAAATTGAGGATACTATAGAAAGCTATGTACGCCAGGAGGAGCGTCAGAAAAAGCAGAACTTACTTTTCATTCATTTTGCAGCCAGGGACATTGGACAATATGTAAATCTGGTATTAAACGGAAGCGAGAATGCAGAGCTGAAGGAACTCTGGGATTTCTTCCCGGAATTATTTAAGACAGAACAGAAAGAAGCAGAGAAACAGCGCAGGGAACAGCAGCTCGCAGTATATAAGGCGCAGATGAAAGATTTTGTTGCACGCCACAATAATAAACAAAAGGAGGTGACAAAGCAATGGAAGGCATAACACTTGAACGGCTGCAGGTCATCATAGAGGCTTACACAAAGCCATATAGAGATGAACTGGATAAGGTCAAAAAGCAAACATCTTCTGTCACCTCGCAGGTAGAGTGGCAGACTCAAAAAATGCGAAACTCTTTCCGGAGAGTGGGGGCAGCGGTGGCATCGGTACTTGGTACTGGTGCCATCATTGCTTTTGGAAAATCATGCATTGATTTAGGCTCTGATTTGCAGGAAGTCCAAAACGTAGTGGATGTAACGTTTGGTTCTATGAATAAACAGGTGGATGCTTTTGCCAAAAATGCTATAACGCAATTTGGGCTTTCGGAATTGACAGCTAAGAAGTATATGGGCACTTATGGTGCAATGGCAAAATCCTTCGGAATCGTTGGCGAAGCGGGATACCAGATGTCTGCAGCTATTACAGGTTTGACCGGTGATGTAGCTTCTTTCTACAACCTATCCACAGATGAAGCCTACACGAAGCTGAAAAGTATTTTTACCGGTGAAACAGAGTCTCTGAAAGAACTTGGCGTAGTTATGACTCAGACAGCTCTTGACCAATATGCCCTGAATGAAGGACTGGGAAAAACAACACGCACCATGACAGAGCAGGAAAAGGTTCTTCTGAGGTACCGTTATGTCATGAGCACATTGTCGGATGCATCCGGAGACTTTGCAAGGACCTCCGGCAGTTGGGCGAACCAGACCCGGATTCTGGCGCTGCAGTTTGACAGCCTGCGAGCAAGTATTGGACAGGGACTGATTAATGTATTTACGCCGGTAATTCATGTGATTAACACAGTACTGGCTAAAATGCAGACACTTGCAGCATATTTCAGAGCTTTTACAGCCGCTGTATTTGGGGATGCAAACGGAGGATCTTCCGGTGTGGCAGATTCTATGGAGTCGGCGGCCGGCTCTTCTGGAGCTATGGCGGATAACATGGGAGCTGCGGCTTCCTCAGCGAGGGACATGAAGAAGAGTCTTGCAGCGTTTGATGAAATCAATAACCTTACCAGTAGTCAGAACGGTAACGGAGGCAGCGGGGCTGCTGGTGGAAATGCAGAGATTGATTTTGGTAACGTAAACTGGAATGATGAAACTCTGGTGGAAGAGTTTAAAAAGAAGTTCAATAGTCTGTATGAGATAGGGGAATACATCGGAGATGTCCTGGAATCCTCAATGGATCGGATTGATTGGGAAAGCATTTACCATAAAGCAGATCATTTTGGAACAGGCCTTGCAGATTTCCTCAATGGATTGATTTCCCCAGGATTATTCAGTGCGACCGGAAGAACGATTGCCGGTGCGCTGAATACAGCGATTTATGCGGCGCTTTCTTTCGGCGGAGAATTTGACTGGACGAATCTGGGGCTTTCTATTGCATCTGGAATTAATGGCTTTTTTGAAACATTCGATTTTGCGGCAGCAGGGCAGACGGTAAACACATTTGCCAACGGCCTGCTGGATATGGCTATTTCTGGTGTGGAAAATACAAATTGGTTTTCAGTAGGGCAGAAGATAGGTGATTTCTTTGGAGAATTGGACTGGGGGAAAATACTGGCAAAAACAGGAAAATTGATTGTTTCTGGAATAGGAGCATCATTGGCAGTATATGCAGGAATGGTGGAAGTATCTCCTATAGAAGCATCAATTCTTGCAGGGATTGCAGCTTTTCGCTTCCCTGGAGTAGGAAAGATTATTGCGAAAAGGATTGGAGAATCTATATCTGGTGGAATATCCCTAAAAACCATTGTGCTCACAGTTGGAAGCATGACTCTTTCAGGCGCATCTTTGCCGGCTTTAGATGTGGTAGGAAATCAAATTATGGATTTACTTTCTTCATTTTTGAAAGAATTGATTCCTGATTGGGCTTTTGATTTCCTTAGCCATTTAGGCGCAGGAATTTCGCTGGGGGCTGTCGCCGGTTCCTGGTTTCCTGGTGCCGGAACAGTAGCGGGAGCGATTGTTGGAGGAATTCTTGGAGCGCTGGCAGGCATTAAGATAGATGGGAAGAGCGTCTTAAAAACAATTGGCGATAAAATATTCAATTTTGATATGACAAAGTTCTTTTTTGAGGAAGCGAAAAAAAGCCTTGAAACGGCTTTTGACGCGGATTCGTTTGGAGAAATTGGATTGAATATTGTCATGGGAATTCTGGAAGGAATTGCCGGTGCTATTACGTTTGTGGCTGAACCGTTTGTAGATTTATTTGAATGGATTTATAACGGAATTTGCGATGTATTCGGTATTGCGTCTCCTGCAAAGGAAATGGAGCCGTTGGGAGAATATATCCTTTTAGGTATTATAGAGGGATTTCGTGGCACTTTTGAAGATTGGACGAAATCTTTGGATGAATGGTTTGATGATCATATTGCTCCCTGGTTTACTGTAAAAAAATGGAGTGAACTTTATGAAACCATGAAGTCCCAGATGAAAGAAAAATGGGATGAAACAGTAAAACAATGGGATTCGGATATTTCTACATGGTGGGAAGATCATGTACTGAGCTGGTTTTCTAAGGAAAAATGGACATCCGGATTGAGTGGTGTAAAAGATGGATTTGAGGGTGCTTTTTCCGCAGCATTTGATGCAGTAAAGCAGCTCTGGAATCGATTTGCAAATTGGCTTAATGAAAAGCTGAATTTCGATATTGACCCGATAGAAATTGGCGGAATTCGTGTTTTTGATGGCGCTGAAATCAATTTAGGAAAAATCCCAACCTTTGCATCAGGAGGGTTCCCTGCAGCTGGGCAGTTATTTGTTGCCAGAGAGCGCGGGCCAGAGTTGGTTGGTCGAATTGGAAGCAGAACTGCGGTAGCCAATAATGAGCAGATTGTAGATGCAGTGGCAAGAGGTGTTTATATGGCATTAAATGGTTCTGGAACTGATGAAGACGCTCTATATCGAGCGTTCAGGAGGGCTTTAGCAGATGAATCAATCCATGCAGTTTTGGATTCAGAAAGAACCTTCAAGAGGATGCAGAAGCTTGCAAAGGAATATAAGAATCGGACAGGAGTACCTGCTTTTGGATAGGAGGGAGAAAATATGGCTACAGCTTTTAAGGGCTATTTATTGAAGATTAACGGGAGAGAAGTGCCTGTAAAATATATAGCGAGCTATAAATCAACTCCCAATCAGCGGCAGGACCAGGACTCCTATCAGGACGTTACCGGACAGCTGCATCGGGAAGTGCTGCCACATACACGAACCAAAATTGAATTAACAACAAAGTATTTGTGGCTGGAAGATAAAATCGTCTTCCAGTCACTTTTTCCGAATCGTGTAAAGGCATCGGTAACATATTGGAATGATGAAATCAATAATTATTCTTCTGGTGAATTTTATATACCAGATATCACCTACGAGGTATATCGGGTTGAAGATATGGATATGGAATACAAGCCAATTCGGGTGGCGCTTATAGAATATTAATGGGGTGATGTGATGTATGAAGTAAGTGAACAGTTAAAAGAGCTATACCGCACCGACACAGTGCCTAAAACTATGGTTGCAGAATTTCGGAGGCAAGGAGAGAGTGCTCCATTTTTGACAATTTCAGACAATACCCGTTTTTTCGCAATGTCAATAGAAGAATCGTTAAGCAGCGGTGAAAATATAGAGTATGGCAGTTGTGAGGCATCCGAAGTAAAATTAACTGTAAAGGATGTCCCAACGAGCATAAAAAACAGCGAAATGACCTTGCGTCAAATAATAGGAGGGCGTACCTTGCCCTTTGGGAAATATGTAATTCAGTCGGTTGAAAAGCAGGAAAATTCGGAATTCCGAGATATAAAAGGGCTGGATTATATGTCTAAATTTGATATTGATGTTGTCTCGTGGTACAACTCCTTATCATTTCCACTGACGCTTCAAGCCTTTCGAGCAAGTTTGTGCGCCTTTGTCGGAGTTGCCGAAAATATCCCGGATTACCTTCCCAACGATAATATGCCGGTACATAAGACAGTAGATACGCTGGAACTGTCCGGTAGGCAGGTGTTGATAGCCTGTGAGCAGGTTAATGGTTCTTTTGGACATTTTGACAGAAATGGCGTTCTGCAGCATATTATTTTACAGCCCAATGACCGCCTGGTGCCGGCTTCGGATTTATATCCATCTTCGGCGTTGTACCCACAGGCCCCAGGCGAGATGAATACGCAGATATACGATGAAAGCATCGAGCCACATCTACTTATATCGTGTACCCTGGAAGAATACGCAGTAAAGAGTATTGATAAGGTGCAGATACGTCAGGAGAGCGGTGATATTGGCGCTTTATATGGGAATGGCACCAACTGTTATACCCTGGAAGGCAATTTTCTTCTGTATGGAAAGACAGCGGCGGAACTGAATCAGATCGCTATGGGAATCTATGGCATGATAAGCGGGCGAATTTATACTCCGTATGAAGCTGAAATCAAGGGCCTGCCATATCTGGAGGTAGGAGACGCGATTCGTTTGGGATTAGATGATGATGCGATTGTGTCTTACATCATGAAGCGAACGATGAAAGGGATCTATGCGCTGAGAGATTCTTACAGCGCCACTGGAGAGGAAATCCGGAGCGTACAAAGCGATATTAACGCAGATATTACTCAATTGAAAGGGCGAGCTGCATTTCTTGTTAAGAGCGTAGATGAAGTATCTGCGAAATTAATTGATGTAGAGAAAAATGTGGAGGCTCAGTTAAAGGTAACAGCAGAACAGATATCATCTACAGTCAAGCGCTTATCTGAAGCAGAGTCGTCCATTAAGCAGACAGCTGAAAAGATTGAACTGAAAGTAAGTAAGGGAGAAATTTCATCCGCCCTTTCTTTAGAATCAGACAAGGTAACATTAACATCCAACAGATTAATCGTTGACAGCACCAATTTTAAGCTGGATGAAAACGGGAATGCCTCATTTTCTGGAAATATTACTGCAGGAGCTACGATTACAGGAGCCACAATGAATGCAGGCACTATAAATGGTTCGGAAATTAGGATAGGTGTTTTTCGAGCTGAAAACGACGTAATAAGAATGGGTGATTTTTATGTCCTTGGTGACGACAATGGCGTTATTCGTTCCGAAAATAAAGATATAATTATCCAGGCAGATGGGGGAGAACTTGGCTCTGGAGCAAAAATCCGCGTAAGGAATGGAGATGTAATTTTCGGAAGCGGATATTCTCTTTTGGAATTATATCGATATGTGCATGGTGGAGGCTGGGAGCCGTGTAGAACATATTCCTGTTCTTCTGATGATTGTGATGATTGTCCTCGATATACATGTAGTCAAGGCGATTGTACTGGAGATTGTCCTGATGAGATACCTATTACCTGCGATATTGAGGGTTGTGGCACATATGGCTCTTGCGGCCCATATTCTTGTGGTGCAGGTGATAATAGTTGCAGTTGCGATGGTGGATATTGTGGAGGCGATTGCGGCGGAGACTGTAGCGGAGAATGCGGCAGCGTATGTTCGGACGGATGCGGCCCTGGAGACAGAGGTTAAGGAGAATTTATGGAAATTATCATTAACGCAGACAAACGATTATCTGCAATTATGGGGAGCCAGAACTATCTCCCATCAACAAAATACAGAAAAATATACTACATTTGCGAAGCTGTTCAGGATGGGGCGGTGCTTTTGTACCACACCCTTACCCGGCAGCTTATTTCTTTGTCGGAATCAGAGTATCGGGAACCGGATGATGAGCTTATTCGCTTTTTGGTAAATCATTGGTACATGATTCCGGAAACTGTCGATGAGCGGAGCCTGTGTTATTCTATGATGCAGGCATTTTACTCGAGATATGCTCCACAAAGGTCTGGAAATAGCGGAATTACAGGATACACCATATTTACAACCACGGATTGCAATGCCAGATGTCCCTATTGTTATGAAATAGGTCGTCCAAGGATAGCTATGAGCAATGAGATGGCATTGAAAACAGCTGAATTCATTGAAAAAAACCGTGGAAATAACCGTGTGAATTTAAGTTGGTTTGGTGGTGAACCGCTGTATAGTAGTAAGGTCATCGGGATTATATGCGATTATCTGGCAGCCAGAGATATCCCCTATACTTCGACAATGATCAGCAATGGTTTTCTCATAAACCAGCATTCGGCAGAGGAAATTTTGGAGCGATGGAAACTTCAGCGAATTCAAATAACATTGGATGGCACAAGAGAAGTTTATAACAACACAAAGAAATATATCTATGATGACGAAAACCCGTTTGAAAGAGTTCTTCAGAACATAGAATACCTGACCAATATTAAAGTGAGAGTATCTGTACGAATGAACATTTCTTCGGACAACATAGAAAATCTAAAGGAATTGGTGGCGTTGCTATCAAAGAGGTTTCATGGAAATCAGTATTTCAGTGCCTATTCTCACCCGATTTTTAATGATTCCGGGGAATTGGAGAAAAGTGAATATGAAGTATTGTGTCAGGCCTGCGTTGACATTCAGAAAATGCTTACAGAATATGGAATTTCAAACGGAGGAGGACTTCATTCTATAAAATCCTGTCATTGCATGGCTGACAGCGGAAAATCTGTTTGTGTAACTCCAACCGGAATGCTGACTTTGTGCGAGCATCATAGTGACGATGAATTTGTAGGTTCTTTAGACACTGGAATTATTGACCAGGATACAGTCAATTCATGGAAAGAACGCATAGAAGAAAAAGAAGAATGCCAGACGTGCTTCTATTATCCGATGTGCGTGAAGCTCAAAAAGTGTGTGACTGGATATGAATGTGATTATGGGATGAAAGTGTTTTGGGAACAGAATACAAAAAATTCCATGATATCATCTTATCGTTCTTGGTTGCGAAAAAGAAATGCAGCAGAGGCAGCAGAGAAAGAGGTATTAAATACAGAAAATTCAGAGCCAAGCAATCAGGCGGAAGTGATGGCAATTATATCTGCGGCCAGAAAAGAGGTCGGATATGCTGTTGACGGGAATGTATCAAAATATATTGTAGAGACTTTCCGTGGAGATCGCTATAAGCCGTGGTGCATGTCTATGATTAACTGGCTGTTTGAACAGTGCTTTGGGGCGGTCAAGGCAAGACAAATGCTCTTTCAGGTCAGCGGCTTTACGAATTACTGCTATATGGTTTTTGAAAAGTTTCAGGACGCCCGCAGGACATCTGGAACACCACGGGTGGGAGATTTGGTTTTCTTTCATATCAATGCGTGGACTGACCATGTAGGTCTTGTTACTGAGATAGAAAATGAACAGATAAAAGTTGTTTCCGGAAATGTGCGTTTGGAAAATGGGCAGAATGGAGTCGTTGAGTTATGGTATAGCTTAAATGATGAAAGTATCGTAGCGTTCGGTCATCCAGATTGGAGGGTAGCATAGTGTATGAAATAACTGAAAAACAGGTCAACAACCTGCAATACATCATCGAACGATTAACAGTAACCGGGCCAGAACAGGGACGATTGCTATATGTTGCTGGGGAAACTTTAAAGCAGGTACAGTGCCAAAAATGCGGTAATATAAGGGAGGTGGAAGCAAAATGACAATCAAAGATTTTGTGGCTTATGTTAAGCAGGCGTGGTATAACAAACCAAATACATCCACTCCGGTTGAAGCGTCCAGACTACTGCACATTGAAAACGGGATTAAGGGAAATAGTGATGCAATTGAGAAAATCGCGGCAGCAGTGGTTAGCCAGATTGTGAATGATCCAGATAAGATTGCTTCGATGGCTGCATTGTTTTCTGTGAATCAGAAAATTGCCCAGCAAGGGGAACAGATCACTAAATTAAATAGTGATTTCACTAATTTAGGATCATCAAATTTCACCATAACCAAGGATATTCCTGAATTAAAATTATCAGGAAGCGAAAAACGATATACTCGAATCATAAAAAATGCCAAAGGTACAGGTATTGATTATGGCACAGTTATCTCTGATTTTAGTGATGGAATAGAAACAAAACTAAATATTCAACAAAAAAATGCAACAATAAATGGTCAAAAAATTGTAAAAGTTACCGACTTTGGAGGCGGTATAATAGATTTTGATTCGATTGGCTTTACAAAAGATACAGACGGAAAATTTAAGCTTCATTTTTACAAGGACGGAACATGGATAGGGAGTATGAAAGGGGCGTAGTTTGCAATCCATATTTACATTTTATTCAAATCGACTTTATACCACCCAGACCAGCCTTTCGAATCACTTCCATACCCATTATAAAAATTATAAAAGATACCACTAAGGCTTGTCGGCACAAACTGAACAAAAATCCAGTTATTATCTGCATATTTTGTAATAGTAAGTTGACCATAATTACTTGTAGGAATATTTTTTGTGTTAGGTCCAATGCCATATATACCATTCTTGTTTGTTATATCCAAAGCATCAGTGATAGGATTTGTTGATATTATAAATGGCAAATATGGAGTATCATTCTTCAGTGTCGTGAAATCACTATATTACTGAGTGGCACAATCAGAAACGTTCTTTTATGATTATCATG